>Ga0310696_10010515_pt1 | contig 10624 bp, 5 predicted proteins | sample AusTroGonzalo_MG_4_FD_203885 | JGI IMG/M metagenome (GOLD analysis project Ga0310696, IMG submission 203885) | Bovine rumen microbial communities from tropical cattle in Woodstock, Queensland, Australia - Gonzalo_02 (v2) (version 2) | ecosystem: Host-associated > Mammals > Digestive system >... | reverse complement strand
GAGGTGGCCCCGGCCAACAAGCGCGGCACCCTCGTGTCCTGGAACCAGTTCGCGATCATCTTCGGCCAGCTGGTCGTGTACTTCGTGAACTTCCTGATCATCCGCTCCCATGCGAACGACCCGGACGTGGTGGCCTGGACCAATGCCGTGGGCTGGCGTGTCATGTTCGTGTCCGAGTGCGTCCCGGCCGGCCTGTTCACCCTCCTGATCCTGATGGTGCCCGAGACGCCGCGGTTCCTCGCCCTCAACGGGCAGGACGAGAAGGCGCTCACGGTCCTTTCCAACATCAACGGCGAGGCCAAGGCCCGCGAGATCCTCGCGGAGATCAAGGCCACGGCGGTGGAAAAGACCGAAAAGCTGTTCGCCTACGGCTTCATGGTCATCTTCATCGGCTGCATGCTCAGTGTGTTCCAGCAGGCCATCGGCATCAACGCGGTGCTCTACTTCGCCCCGCGCATCTTCGAGTCGATGGGCGTGTCGAACAACATGCTCTTCACGGTCATCATGGGCGTCATCAACATCAGCTTCACCCTCGTTGCCGTATTCACGGTGGAGAAGCTCGGCCGCAAGCCGCTTCTCATCACCGGTTCCCTGGGCATGGCCGTGGGCGCGCTGGGCGTCGCCCTGTCGAACGTGATGACCCTGCCCACCTTCATCGCCCCCCTCTCCATCATGGTGTACAGCGCCTGCTTCATGTTCAGCTGGGGTCCGATCTGCTGGGTCTATATCTCCGAGCTCTTCCCGAACACCATCCGCTCCCAGGCCACGGCCATCGCCGTCGCCTTCCAGTGGATTTTCAACTTCATCGTCTCCTCCACCTTCGTCCCGATGTACAACATGAAGCTCGGGTCGATGGGTGACAGCTTCGGCCACTTCTTCGCGTACGCCCTGTACGGCCTCATCTGCGTGATCGCCGCCATCTTCGTGTGGCGCCTCGTCCCGGAGACCAAGGGCAAGACCCTCGAGGACATGACTACCCTGTGGAGGGAAAGAATGCACAAGAAATAACCTTTACAAACCACTTAAACACTGATTATCATGGAAGAAGAAAAAAAGAACCCGATGGACCTCAACGGTGACGGCAAGGTGACCCTCGGCGAAAAGGTCCAGTACTATGCCGGCAAGGCCGGCGAGAAGGTCGAAGAGGCCGCGAAGAAGGTGTACGACGGCGTCAAGGAAGACGCCAAGGACGCCCTCGAAGAAGCCAAGGTCTTCGCCGGAAAGGCCAAGGAAAAGGCCAAGGATGTCTATGACAAGGCCTCCGACAAGGCCAAGGACGTCTATGACAAAGCCGCTGACAAGGCCAAGGACATGTATGCCGACGCCCGCGAAGCGGCCGACAAGGTCGTGGACAAGGCCAAGGAGAAGATTGACGAGCTGAAGGAAAAGAAAGCGTAAGCCGCTGTCCTTCAAGTAAAGAGAGAGTCCCCGGGGTGCATGTTGCCCCGGGGTCTTTTTCATTTTCGCGCAAGTTTTTCACACTTTTGCAAATCGGGAATTGCATATTAAAGATTTTTTAGTTATTTTCGCATGTACTATAAACCAACTCAAGACAGATTTACGCTATGGGCAGAGAAAATGCCGTATCTCTGTACTTTCATCCCTTCTTGGCCGGGCCTCCTCTCCGGGCCCTTGGAATTCAACAACCGCAAGTCAAAGGAAAACAATAATCAAGATTCCCCAATGCAATTGAAGAAAGTTGGATAATAAGACATTAGTAGGTTGTGGCTTCCATGCAAGCCCTGCGACTATGCAGCCCTCCTCCCTGCTGTATGACTCATTGGGAGGCGCGATCCCCTTTAATCATCTTTAGACAGCAATTACTATGGCAGATACACAAGCACCCAGCGCCAGCTCCCGGACTCTCAGGGTCACGAACCTTACCCACAACAGTTTCACCATCCTGTGGGAGAGAGCGACGGACAACGTAACCTCCGTTAACCAGATCCGCTATCAGGTGGGTCTGACCGAAGCCAACAATCCCCAGGACCCGTGGCATACGGTAAAGGACGCACAAGGGATTTGCTCCCATACCTTCACCGGGCTCAAGGCCAACACGCAGTACGCGGTCTATGTGAAAGCCTACGACGCGGCAGGCAACAAGTTCCAGTATCCCGTGGACAACGGAAGCATGAGAGTGACCACGGCGGCACAGACGACCCAGATCAAGGACACGGTGGCGCCCAAAGCCTCCAGTCAGGATCTCCGCGCCACGGCCATCACGGACAACAGCATCACCCTTGCATGGACGGCCGCCACTGACGACCAGACCGCCTCTTCGCAGATCAATTACTATGTTTACTGCGGCAAAGTGACCGGAAACTCCATTGCATGGAAACTGGTCCATACGGCAAAGGGCATCTCTTCCTACAAGATCACCAACCTGGAGCCCAAGACCCAATATGCCCTCTTGGTGTATGCCAAAGACGCCGCCGGCAACAGGCTTTCCTATCCCAAGGCAGGCAGCAAGGTGGTTACGACCACCGGAACGGCAGCGACTGCCCAGACCAGTGATGCGGCACGCCTCCAGTCCTTCCGGAACTTCTTCAGTTCTGTCAGGAGCAAAGACACCCTTGCCAATCTCAAGGTCTCCGAGTTACCGGTACCCGAGCAGAAATTCATCCTGTCCGGCACGAACCAGGCCATGCAGCTGGTCAATGAGACCCATGACATCAACAACCCGTGCGATGAATTCATGCCGGTGAATGAATCGACCGTCTATCCCGGACGGCTGATTTTTGCCAATGACAAACTGATCAACGGCAAGGCGGAGGATGTCAACTTCTATGTCAAGAATCAGGTCGGAAAGGTCAATGTCTCCGTCAATTTCCTGTCATCCGGTGTCGAGCCCACAGCAGAGAAGAACGTCCCCGCCACGTACAACGACGTGAAGGACGCCATCGGCAGAATCCTCAACCGGACGCTGAAATCCGGATCGCTGCCTCCTGCCCTTGTGGAATCCAACGTCTTCACTTCCAACAGCAAGGAGAAGATCGCCGTCGATTTGGGCTGTTCTGTCGATTATCTGGGTGCCAAGTGCAAGATTGACACGAGCACGACCAAGTCCCAGGAGTCTTTCTATCAACTGGAAGAATTCACGCAGGGCTTCTATCAGGTGTATGTCGATCCGGACAATAAGGACAATGCAAACTACCTGGGACCGGATGTCACCCTGGCCGCCTTGCAGAACGCTTATAAGGAAGCCCCTATCGCAGTGATCAAGAGCGTCACCTACGGAAGGATCGGCCTCAACATGAAGAAGTACGACGCATCCTCCTTCGTCTTCAAGGGATCCGAGAGCGCCAGCTATAAAACCTATGCGGAAGTAACTTCCAAGCAGGACATTGAAAAGAATTCAAGCACGACCACCCATTTTGCCCGTGTCTGGGGCGGCAGTGCAACCACCGCCGGAACGGCCATCACAAACGGCATATCCAAGACCGGCAGTACGGATGACAAGAAGATCGACGCCGAGTTCACGAAGGCCCTGACCAGCAAAATGGAAGTCAGCATGCAGAACCAGGGCGTTCCCATTGCCTACACCGCCGTTTTCCTGGCATCCGGAAGGGAAGTGGGTGCTTTCCTGACGGGCAAATACCGTGAGTCGAAATACATCCCGCTTGTCAACAGGCTCACCCTCCGGATTGTGCAGGGTGCCTCCGTCCTGCACGGAACCAACACCATCTCTGTCGGACTGGAGTACACTTACTTCCAACTGGACAGCAAGGGCAACAAGGTGGGGAATACGCTCTCCGGCGCCTGGGAACACAAATGGTCCAACGGCGCCGAGGTGAACACTGTCATTCAATTGCCGCCGAACTGCTTCTTCACGAACAACGAAGTGTTTGTCCGGATCCGGAGCCGCAGGGCTGCCTCCGCCGGCCTGAACAAATGGAAGCACTGCAGCACCGGTTATGTGAATATCACGGGCGGAAAACTCTGGCTGAAACTGACCGGAAGCTATTATTCCTACAACGTCCGGCTCGGAGGAAACACCTCCGAAGGTTACGCACAATTCAAGTAGTGTTTCCGCTTCCTGAACGACTGACGGAGCCGCACCCCTTCCCGGGCGTGCGGCTCTGTTTTCCTGTCTACACCGAATTGGTCTTCCCGTACTTCTTGATCTCCGCCTCCTTGCTCCGCATTTCCAGCAGGGCGGCATAATAGACGGCTTCGTAGATGTCCCAGTAGGAGACCGCCTTGTCGAGTTCCGCCTCGAGGTCCGAGAGGTCCGCCTGCAGTTTCGCCAGCTTCCGGGCGGCCGCGTCACGGGACTCCGTCTTCTTCTTCGCACTCTTGTTCTGCGCGAGGGCCTCGTCCAGTTCCTGCTGCCGGGCCGCGAGGACCGCTTCCGCCTCCTCGATGGCTTCCTGCTTCGCAGTGATGAGGTCCGGATGCTTGTCGATGACCTTGTCCGCCTGGTCATACGCAGTCTTGGCCGTCTTCGTCTTTTCCTTAAGGATGGACAGTTCGTGGTCGCGGAACCAGCTGCGATAGCGGCACCAGGCGTGCAGCCAGACCTTGGCGATACTCTCCACGGCATCGGAGAGAATGATCTTACTGTACTCCTCAAAATGCTTCTGATAGGCCTCGGTGCCCATGTAGTACTCCGTTGAAATCCGGGCAGGGTCACGGTCGGCCGGGACCAGACGATAAGCCATCAGGTAGGAGTACTGCGTGATGCCGCTCATGTAATCCCAGGTATTGTTGTTGTCTTCCCCCCAGCCCCAGAAGAATTCCCGTTCGCGCAGTTCCTTCTCCACATACTGGATCAGCGGGGATGGTTCCACATCCTCCGCGAAGAGCGGATAACCATCCTTGTCATAGTAGAATCGGTTGTTGTACTCATCGATCCTGTAAGCAGCCTTGACCTGGTCATCCCACATCTGTTCGATAAACGCATGCACTTCGTTCTTGTTATAAAAAGACCGGGCATCGCAATGCAGCGGCATGTGACCGTCGGCGATATAGTGGGAAAGGATGAAGAACCGCATCGCGATGTGGTTGTTGGAAGGGATTACCGGCGCGCCGGGGTTCTCCATCGTCAGAATCTTGAAGGAGTCGATGAGGCTTTCCGTGAAAGACTCGCAGCGGTCGCAGAGGTTGTGCCGCTTGAATTGGATATACGGCTGGTCGTACTGGGGTGATTCCTTCCGCTCCTTGAACAACTGCAGGGTTGAAGGCATTCTCCTGAATTTCGACTCGACCCGGATCTTCGGATTCTCCTCATTGGCCTCGCCCTCTTCCCCCTCCAGTTCACCGACGTCATCCGCAAGGGCTGACTCCAGTCCCGACCCTTTCTTCTGGTAGTCAGCCAGGGGAAAATACTTGGCGATATGGCTGCTGGACATGTCCTTGAAGACCATATCGGGATACCAGGCCCCCTGAAGGACCAGGTCCCGGTAATTCTTGAACCACGTAATGAGGGCCTTGGCGTCATCCTGCTGTTTCACCGGGATCGACTTGCAATACTCGATGCGTTTCATCGCCATCATGGCCAGCCAGGCATGGGTAAACTGTTTCATAAGAGAGAGGCTGCTAAAGGTTATGGGGTTGCATTCTCCACAAATGTAAGAAAAAGAATGTCACCAAGCAAGAGGTATCCTGTCCCGTAATCTGATGAAATCCGGGAAAATGATTTGATTTTTGCTGATTTTAGGTTATGTTTGTATAGTATTACTATGTTGTACCCTAAAACCACAATGAAATGGCAGACACTCAAGCACCCAGCGTCGGAGACAGGAACCTGCTGGTAACCAAGGTCACCCGCGACAGCATCACGATCGAATGGGAAAAGGCGACGGACAATGTTACTGCGCCCGACAAGATCCTCTACAAAGTCTTCCTGACGGAAGAAAACAATCCGACAGATCCGTGGCATCTCATCAAAGAAGCCACGGGAATCCAGTCCCACACCTTTACGGGGTTGAAACCCAACACGGCGTATGCCTTCAATGTAAAAGCCTATGATGAAGCGGGGAATCTCCTTCAGTATCCCCTTGACAACGGATGCATGACTGCGAAGACGGCCTCCGCTCCCGTCCGCCGGCTTGCTTTCTCCATTGAGCAAGGCGCCACCGTCCTGCAAGGCACCAACACCATTTCCTTTGCCATCGAATACAATTATGTCCAATTGGATTCCGCAGGCAATGTCACAGAGAAGGGCTCCGGCGCATGGGAATACAAATGGTCCAATCGAGTCACGAAAAACGACGTCATCGAATTACCGGAGAACTGCTGTTTTGAGGACAACCAGGTGTTCGTCCGAATCCAAAGCCGCAGGGCCGCATCTGCCGGATTGAACAAATGGAAAACTTGCAGTTCCGGCTTTGTCGATGTCGCCAATGGGGAGTTGAAATTCCGCTTGACGGGCAACTATTACAACTATAGCGTCAAACTCGGAGGCGGGGACGTCAATGGCTATGCGCAATTCAAAGAGAAGCAGGCACCCGCACCCGTCCGCCGGCTTGCCTTCAACATCGAACAGCATGCGACCGTCCTGCACGGCACGAACACCATTTCCTTTGCCATCGAATACAAATACAACCATTTGGATCCGATGGGGAACGTCACCGGACAGGATACCGGTTCCTGGGAGTACAAGTGGTCCAATCAGGGCACAAAAAGCGATGTCATCGAATTACCGGAGAACTGCTGTTTTGAGAACAACCAGGTGTTTGTCCATATCAAGAGCCGCAAGGCCGCATCGGCCGGGTTGAATACCTGGAAGACCTGCTCTTCCGGTTATGTCGATGTCGCTGACGGAAACCTGAAATTCCGCCTGGCCGGCAGCTACTATTCCTACAACGTCCATCTCACCGGCTCGGCCGAAGAAGGCTATGCGCAGATGTACTTCCTAGAATAGGCCGTGAAATGGGACCTCCGTTCCGTCAGATAGTTATGAGGATGACTAAAAGTCGGATTGACTTGATGTCATCCTCTTTTTTTGTTTTGTTCTCCGGGCTGGCTGCGTTTTGAAATCTCGGGAAAGTTGACTATCTTCGCGGTAAACGCCAAGTATGGAACCCATTCTCAAATCCCCCAAATCCCCGGATGTCACCCGCGACGACATCCAGAAGAAAACCATTGACACGGAAGCGCCCGTGGTCAATGACAACACGCTCAAGGTATCCGGCCTCCAATGCGACCGCTTCACCCTCAAGTGGGAGCAGGCGACGGACAAAGCCACCTCCAAAAGAAGCATCCTGTACGGAATCATGCTGGGCGAAGAGGGCAAGGACCCTGCGTGCAAGGCACTGAAGGCCGGCATCGGTTCCTACACCTTCACGGGCCTGCAACCCGGCCGGAAGTATGTCGCCGTCGTTTACGCCGCGGACAAGGCCGGAAACAGCCTGCAGTATGCCCCCGTCTCCGTCCGGACCCCTGAGCAAGCGGACCTGACGCCGCCCACCGCCTCCAGTACGGTGCTCCGGGTCGTCCATGTCACTGGCGACAGCATCACCATCGAGTGGAATCCGGCCACGGACAATGTCACGCCGGTGGACCGGATCCTGTACAAGGTCTTCCTGAAAGAGACCGCCAGAGCGGAACCCTGGCAGACCGTCTTCGAAAAAGCCGGCCTCGCCTCGTACACTTTCACCGGGCTGAAAGAAGGCGTCTGGTACTCTTTCTACGTCCAGGCGACCGATGAAGCCGGCAACACCTGGTTCTACAACGCCGACGGAGGGACCTATGCCGCGAGAACCCTTGACGTCACGCCTCCCACGCTGCCCTCTTCCGGAGTGAAAGTGTCCGATATCACCGCCCACGGGTTCAAACTCAGCTGGGCCGGTGCCACGGACAACCTGACGGAAAAGGAGAAAATACTGGCTACGGTGATCCTGACTCAGCAGTACAACCCCGACGATCCGGGGTGGACCGTCATTGACAGGCAGGCCATTACGTCCTTCACCTTCACGGGCCTCAAAGAAGCCACCTACTACCAGTGCCATGTCCGGCTTACGGACGAAAGCGGCAACGAGAAATCCTTCCCGGACAAGACCGTCAAGACGCTTGAAACGACGCCTCCCACCGTCAATCCCAAGTCCGTGAAAGTGACGAAGACGACCACGACCAGTTTCACCCTCGCCTGGGACGCCGCCTCGGACAACGTCACGAAACAGGACAACATGAGGTATTACGTCCTGTATAAGGAAAACAGCAATAACGATCCCTTCCAGCGCAGCAAGGAAGTCCGGGGAAAGACGGGCTGTACCGTCACCGGCCTGAAACCCGGCACGACCTATGCCTTCTACATTGAAGCCAGGGATGAAGACGGCAACACTGCCGATTTCCTCAAAGACAACAAGTCCTGTTTTCTCGCCACGACGAAGGATGACCAGGCTCCTGTCTTCAAATACGGTGCGGTCATCAACGTCCTTTATCTGACACACAGCAGCGTCACCCTTGGCTGGGAAGCGGCCGAGGACAACCTGACGCCCCCTGAGAGAATGGAGTACCAAGTCTGGTTCAGGGGAGGGAGAGCCAAGAACTGGACCAATTACGATGCCGATTCCTTCAAGGGAAGGACGACCTATACGCCCTACAACCTGAATCCGGGAACGAAATACGAGTTCTACGTCCTGGCCATCGATGAGTCCGGGAACGAAACCCGGTCGGAAACCCTCACCGTATGGACCAAACCGGCCCCCGTCCGGAAACTGACCATGGATATCGACCAGGACGCCGAACCCTTGCAGGGGACGGACACCATCCGGCTGACTGTCGACTACGAATACGTGCAACTGGACAAATACGGCAGTCCCTACAACAGCAAGTACGGAACCTGGCAGGAAACCTGGTCCGACTACCATGACAAGACCGGCATCATCAACCTGCCCAAGGACTGCTATTTCAGGGACAACCGGGTGAAGATGACCCTCAAGAGAAGGATTACCGCCATTTCCAAATGGGAAGACTGCTGCTCAGGCTGGGTCGATGTCTCCGGCGGGAAGCTGAAAATCCTCATCGAGGGGCATTACCTGAAGAAAAAGAGCATCAAGCTCGGCGGCTCGGCCGACAAGGGCTATGCCCATTTCCTTCCGGAATAGGCCGTGAAATGGAACTTTCGTTCCGTCAATTAGTTACGAAAACCCCTTTAGGTCCGTCTGCCTAAAGGGGTTTTCGTATAACGCTGGCTCACAGCCACTTCCGTTCGACGGGCTATTTCTTCTCAGCGGGACGGGCGCGCATCATCGCCCAGGGGTTGAAGTCGGGCATGATGGCGAGGGCTTCCCGGTCGGGGGCGTTGCGGACGACGCTCTTCACGTCGAAGATCATCGTGGGCTGCTCCTCGGGCGTGTAGGCGGGCCACTGCGGGATTTCCTTGCAGTTGGGATTGCCGGTACGCATGAAGGCGAGGAGGGCGGCCGACATCTGGTCGGAGACGCCGCGCGGCTCGGCTCCGCCGCCGGTGTGGGTCACCATGAGGTCGGTGTTCTTGAACCAGTAGCTGATGTCGGCGCAGTGGAAGGCGCGGATGCGGCCGCCGAACAGCGGGGCGTTGTAGTCGAACCAGGCCAGATAGACCGGCGCTTTCTGCGCATACTTCGCATCAGCGGTGGCGAGGACGTTCTTGCGGTTGGCGATGAGGAGGTTCACCAGCTCCACGGGTTTCTTGGCCGGGAAAGCGGCCTGGAAGGCCTTCAAGACATCTTCCGCATTGTCCATGCCCATGCCCTTCACGAGGGCCACGGCAGCGTTCCAGTCCATGTTCTCCATTTCCAGGTTCTCCTTGCTCAAGCCGAGTTCGGAGGTGGTGGTGCAGAGCATGAGGGGCACGTCCGCAGCCACATCGTCCTTGAAGAAGCCGTCGGAAGGAAGGACCTCGCCGTCGGCCACCGGGGAGAAGCCGCCCATTCCGCCGCCGCCGAGTTCGGCCGCCACTTTGTGGGCCAGTTCATAGTACTCCTCCCAAGGCATCGCCTGGAGCTTCTTCACGTCGCCGCCCACAGTCTTCAGGATGGCTGCGCCGATGGCGGAGGAGGAAGCCTGCGACGTGGCGGAGGTCGCGTTGCCGCTCAGGGCGACAGCCTTGTGAACCAGGCCCTTGGCGGAAGGCATGGAGATGACGTCGCACACTTTGGCACCACCACCGGACTGGCCCATGATGGTCACGTTACCGGGGTCGCCGCCGAAGTTCGCGATGTTGTCATGGACCCACTGCAGGGAGGCGGCGAGGTCCATTACGCCCACGTTGCCGGAATTCTTGAAGGCCGGGTCGCCGCAGGAGGACAGGTCGGAGAAGCCGAAGGCGTTGAGCCGGTGGTTCACGGAAACGAAGACAATGTCCCCCGCACGGGCGAGGTTCGCACCGTGGTAGCCGTCCTGCTCGATGCTGTTGCCGGCGGAGAAGCCGCCGCCGTGCATCCATACCAGGACCGGGCGCTTCTTGCCGTCCGGGGCCGGGGTCCATACGTTCAGGTTCAGACAGTCTTCACTGACGTCATAGTAGTTCCAGTGGTCCGTGAAGGTGCTGGAGTTATTCTTCCACTTGTCGGCCATGTTCTGGGGCGCGTCGTTACCGTAGAACATCGCAGGGCGGATGCCCTCCCAGCTTTCAGGTGTCTGCGGGGGCATGAAGCGATTCGCACCGCCGGTCGGGGCGCCGTACGGAATGCCGAGA
>Ga0310696_10010514_pt1 | contig 10627 bp, 4 predicted proteins | sample AusTroGonzalo_MG_4_FD_203885 | JGI IMG/M metagenome (GOLD analysis project Ga0310696, IMG submission 203885) | Bovine rumen microbial communities from tropical cattle in Woodstock, Queensland, Australia - Gonzalo_02 (v2) (version 2) | ecosystem: Host-associated > Mammals > Digestive system >... | reverse complement strand
AACATGTCATCGCAGGAGGTAAAGAGGAAAGTGGAAAGAGGAAAGAGGAAAGAGAATACCACTCCCACCACAACCTTACTATACTTTGTAGTCATCATAATTTTCATTTTTTCAATCTTTCATTTTTTCAATCTTTCAAAGCGTCACTTTCACACCCAGGTTGTAGAACCTCGTCTGTGGTGCAGATCCAATGGTGGTCTCCATCAACTTGCGCTCCTTGGCAATCGTGAGGAGGTCGTTTCCATTCACATAAACAGAGAGGGCCTTCACCCACTTGCCGTTGAACATCTCCTGAGGGAAGTCGTAGGTCAGCTGTACCTTGCTGAGGTTGAAGCGGTCTGTGCTGTAGAGCCAGAACGTAGAAGCCGCAGCGTCGTTAGCATGACCCATCGTCGTCAGGCGAGGATGAGAGGCATTGGGATTGACAAAACCATTAACGATACCGTTTTCATCATAAGTGTACTGTATACGGTCGCGTACATTGACAGAGTACTTGCTGTCGCCATTCATATAGTAGTAGCTTGTGCCACCGTTGGTCTTCAGTGCGTATGCACCGAACTGTCCATTGCCCAGCACGAAGAGCGTCCAGTTCTTATACTTGAGGGTGAGATTGACACCCAGTGTAAGAGGCGAACCATATCTGCCGTCCTTGCCAAGATCAATCTGGTCTTTCGAGTCGATGACACCATCGCCGTTCACGTCTTCATACTTCAAGTCGCCAGGCTGGATATTACCGCCGATCTTGGCTTTGGGAAGACCATCCTTCAACTCGTATTTGCCCTGTTCCAACTTTGTCACGTCAAAGTCGTCAACCGTGTAGAAGCCCAGACAGTTGTAGCCCCAGATGGCATCCAGTGCACGACCTTCCTTGTGCTGGTAGTCGTATTCCACGAGCTCGTCGTATTTCTTGTTCTCCGTCTTGAGCCAGGTACCCACGACGCCGAGCGTAGCATGGACCTGACCAAACTGCTTCTGAGCAGTCACGCTGAAGTCAAGACCCTTACGGTTCTGGATATTGTTGTTGATAGCCGGCTTGAATGAACCGTTAGAGAGACCATTCTGCAAGTGCGAGGGGAATTGCGTGGGGTTCTGGATGATGAATCCGTCCATATCCGTATTAAAGAATGTGAGGTCGGTAGTGATCAGTCTGTTGAAGAACGATCCGCGCAGACTGACAGACCACTCCTTGCGATGGATGAAGTCGAGGGCAGGGTTGCTACTCACTTTAGAGTAAGTCAGGTTGGTGCTCGCTCCTTCGTTCCAGCTGAATCCACTGCCAGCCTGATCCCACGTAGCCTCGTATATGTAGAAGAGGTTATCCGTGTTGTTTGTTCTCAGATATACATCGATATCCTCGTTCAAGTTGCTGTAGGATGCACTGAGCATCAAGTCGTCCACGAAGCTACCCTTCATGAATTTCTCCTTAGCCAGGTTCCAGCCAATCGTAAAAGAGTGTGAGATGGCTTCACGGTTGCCTTCAGGAAGACGGGCAGAGTGGACACCGGCCAACGACACGTCGGCAAAATAGCGGCCCATATAGTCGTAACCGCCCTGAAGACCTAAGTTTGCGTTGGCATAGCGATGGTAGCCGCCTTGACCACTGGATGTGGTGGTAAACATGTTTCCAAGGAGCATGCCCGTCACGTGGTGCGTGTCGTCGAAGGTGTAGTCGTAGTCGAAATGGCCATTCCAGCTGATGGTCTGGCGGTATTTACTATTCGACTGGTTCATGTGACCGCTGATGATTTCGTCATTCTGCTGGGTAAGACCCACGATCAAGTCGTTTTCGCCATTATAGTTACTCCATGTCGGAATGAACACAGCGTACTTGTTGTCGTAGGACAGGCTGTAGCTGGCGGCATAGTCGATGGAGAACAGAGTCTTGAATGACAAGCCCTTGACCAGATGATTCATGTCGTAGTTGATACCCGCATCAAACTGGAACTGACGGCTCACGTCTTGCGTTTCTCCACCGAAATAGCAGTCGGCGATGGCATTGCTCTGGGTGGCCTTGGTGCCGCCAGGGAAATATCTGCCGTCGAGCAGGTTCAGCGACTTATCCAGAATAGCCAGTGCCTTGCTGGCATTAGGATCAACCATGTTGATATCAATCAGCGGAGCAGCGTTCTCTGGGAAGTTCGGACGTCCGTATTTGCCATTATACACCCAGCTGCCGTTTACCACCTCTATGCCTGCTGCCTCACGCCAGAAATCACCCTTGTTCTTATGGGCATTCCAGAATGTGGCGCTGGCGTTCACATAACCAGAGATGAACTTGTTGACCACGAGATCCACATTACCACGTACGCTGAAACGGTCCGTGTAGTTGTCCTTGGCCTCACCAAAGTTGAGCAGATCCTCACTGCGATAGTAGTTGATGTTCGTATAGAAATGGGCACGCGTGCCGCCACCCTGAATCTCTACCGTTCCCTCACTGCGATTATACACCTTACGCACGTACTCGTCGCTGTAGTAGTTCACATTCGGATAACGATAAGGATTCTTGCCAGAGGCATGATTGTAGATATCCATCTGACTGTACCTGGCAGCGAGACCGTCGTTCAGACGGGCTTCGTTGTAAAGTGTCATGTACTCTGCAGAACCAATATACTCAGGGAATTCCTTTGCCACGTGGAAACCTGTGTTGGCATTAGCCTGAACCTGAAGACCGTTGATTTTGCCACGCTTGGTGGTAATCAGAATGGCACCCTTGGCTCCCTTCGAGCCATAAAGCACGACTGCCTGTGCACCCTTCAGGAAGGTGATCTGCTCAATCTCAGAAGGCAGCACGTTGTTCGACGGACGCTTCACACCATCGATGATCACGAGCGGCATGTTCGAGTTGTCGTTAGTGTCCAGACGGTCGTTGTCCATTCCCCAAAGGTTATTGCCGTTCCAACCGCCAACGAGTGCAGACATATCTTCAAGGCTGCTCATCGTATAATCCTTCTTCGACAGTTCTTCCATGTCGACATAGGAGATACCACCGAGCAGATGGTCGGCATCCTTGTCGCGGAAAGCAACATGGACTTTCTTTTTTACCACGATAGAATCAGCGTCGCCGTCGGTCTGGGCATTGACCACCAGTGGCGATACTGCAAACATGGCTAAGAGAAATATGTTTGTTTTCATATTTTACCTTTTTCAATATTTCATTTTTTCAATTTTCCATTTCTAATTACCATCCTGGGTTCTGCTTGAATCCTTCGTAGAGATAAGTATCCTTGTCGGGAAGCGGGAACCAGTAGTGCTTCGACTCCAGACGACGGGTAATCAAGTCTTTCTTATGGAAGTTTCCTACCTTGGCATCCTTCGGATCATGGCTCTTAAACCAGTCGTCAGCCTCCAAACGCTCAAACTCATGAGAGTATTTTACGGTATAAGGAGGCTCTGTCAGGAGGAGCCAACGCTGAAGGTCACACCAGCGGAAGCCCTCGAATGAGAGTTCCACAGCACGCTCACGACGCACCTCATCGATGAAATGCTCCCTGGTGTCCATGAGGTTAGCCTGGACATGCTCCATGGGATAATCTACAGAGTTCACACGGTCGCGGAGGACGTTGATGGCATCAACGGCAGAGAGCGAACAGTATTCGGTCCCTTCCTTCAGTTGGCTTGCAGAGGTGACTATAGCAGCCTTTGCCTCTGCATACATCAGATAGATCTCGGCCAAACGCATATATGAGAGATAGCAGTGGAACGCATGGCCACTTTCCCATCCGTAACACCATCTGTCTAATTCATTACACTGGTGAGGTACGAGTTTCTGTATGAAATAGCCCGTGCTGCTGCCGTGGTCTACTTCACGCATGGCACCATCCGTGTAAAGTGAGCAATAATCAAGCTTCAGATTCTTTTGTGCATCGGTGAAATTCTCAGTATTGAGCACATAGTGGAAGCCGTCGAACACGATATCGTGATAGAAGCGCGGATCGCGATCCTTATAGGGATGCTCAGGATCCCAACCAGATGCCGGATTCAGCACATATACACCATTCTGCACCAGATAGATAGGCTGTCCATTGGCCATACCGTACTGATCGATGAGGTTGGCTGTAGGATGATGGATAATGTTGTCATGAGGCACAATACCTAAAACCTTCGGACCAAAAATCTTGGAGCAGTTCCAGTTACAGTCGTCAGTCTGTGAGATGCCACGGAAGATGGCCTCTGTAGAACCAGGCTGCAACCAATTCTGATGCTCTGTATAGAAGATATCTGAGTAGCAGGTCTCTGCATTATCATCCTTGGTGTGGTCGTAGATGTTGGAATACTTGAATTCAGCAAGTTTGTACTTTACCTGACCTTTGTTCACCATGTCAAGGGCCCTGCCGAGTGCCTCAACAGCCTTCTTACAGTAGGCCTCGTCGTAATCATAGGTCTTACCGTTGCTGCTGGCACCCAAGAGTTGGGCGACGCCACCGTTCTTAGTCTTCTCGAACTCCTTCATGAGCGGTGATCCTGCCCAAAGATAGCACTTGCCAAGGTAGCAGAGCGCCATGAACTTGTTCACACGCAGGTCGTTCTTACCCGAAGTCTGCATACCAGCCAGTGTCTCGTCCCAGTCCATGGGCAGAAGGTTGTATGCCATCTCAAAGTCCTCAGCACAACGGTCGGCACACTCCTGGAACGACAGGCGCGGCAGCTGAGGAATGCTGGCAGCCTCGAAAGCCTCGTCGATATAAGGAAGACCGCCAAAGTAGCACATCAGCTCGAAATGCCACCATGCACGGAAGAAGTACAGCTGTCCAAGCAATATGTTACGCTCTTCGTCTGTTCCGACAAGCGATTTGATGTTCGCAATACCCATATTACACTTACGGATAGAGTACCAGGCACCTTTCCAAAGAGAATACTTATTCGCCCAAGATCCGTCTTTTCCTGCACCATTGAGCCAGCACTGGCCATTGGTGTACCAGTTACGATAGTTGCCAAGGTCCACCTGATGGTCCATGTGCGCATAACCTTCCGGATTGTGAACGGCGTCATCTCCCCAGTTCCATGAGGTACAATAATTGGCCATTTCCTTATTGGGGATATTATCATATATCTCCTCAATATATCCCTGGAAATTGCGGAAGTTCTTGAATGCCTCATCCTCGGCCACAATAGCCTCCTTCTCCTTGTCAAGCCAGTCGGTGCAAGATGTGAAGGAAACACCGCCAGCCAAAAGGAGCAGTGAACCACACAAAAGGGATTTCATATAATTACTATATTTCATATATAATGTACGCGATTAAATGTAAAGCTTAAATCCGAAGTTATAACGTCTGACAGTGGGGTAGGCACCGCCGGCACCACTCCATCCGTAGTTACTCTCACGGTCATCAGGCATCTTTGTAATCAGGAAAAGATTGTTACCGTTCACGTAGAGCTTCAGACTTGAGAAACCAAGTTTCTTAATCCAGCCCTTTGTCCAGGTATAAGCAATTTCGACGTTCTTCAGACGGAAATAGGAACCATCGAAGAGGAACTGTGTACCGTTGTTGTATGAGACCTGGGTTGTATAGCGGGGTACGACCACCTCACCGTTTCCATCCACATGATTCCACCATGTGCCGGTATCATATACAGTTAGAAGTTTATCGTTGAAAGAGGTGAGCGTTACGTCACGGGTAACACCTGTAACACCATACAACTGGGCAAACATGCTCCATCCCTTCCATTCCCAGCCGATGGTGGCGTTATAGGTATGCTCAGGGTTCCCAGTGTAGCCGTAAGGGGCCTGGTCGTTGGTCTCGTCGACGATACCGTCGCCATTGAAGTCGACGATATAGTGGTCACCGATAAGAACCTGACTGTCGTCCTTCTCACGTTCAGGCACACTGTAGAGTTCATCATAGGTGCCGATAAAGCCGTTGTCGATGAATGAGACATACTGACCCTGAGAATAGCCCTGTGCCTTACGGTAGCTTGGTATCAGCTCCGGGTCATCCTTTAATATAATCTCGTTGTGCGCATAGGTGTAGTTGGCATTGGTCCAGAAGCGCATGCCGTTGTTCAACACCTTGTTGAAGCGGACTTCGATTTCGAAGCCGTGGTTCTTCATCTTACCCTTGTTGATATCGGGGGTCTTGGCTGCACCATAGTATGAAGGCACGGTGCGATCGCTTCCGGAGATAAAAATGTCGTAACGGTCGTCGCGGAACCAGTCGAAGCTACCAGCAAACATACCACCGAGGAAGGCGTAGTCGAAACCGATGTTCACCTTTTTGACCGTTGCCCATCGGAGGTCGGGGTTGGCAATGACAGACTCCTTGTAGCCGGTAAAGGGACTGTTGTCGCCACTAAGACCCATCTTGAAGGGACCAACGACAGACCATTCTGTCAGGTAAGCCCAACGGGCACCGGCGTTATCGTCACCGATCTCACCGATAGAACCACGGATCTTGAACATATCGACGATCTTCTTATCCTTCAGCTTTTTCATGAACTTCTCTTCTGAGAGCATCCAGCCCACAGCACCTGAAGCGAAGAAAGCGAAACGGTTGTCGGGGGAGAACTTCTGCGAACCATTGTAGGCACCGTTGATCTCGGCGAAATAGCGGCTCTTATAGTCGTAGGTGGTACGGAATACCCAGTCCTCACGACGCCACTCAAGGTCAGAACCACTCGCATTGATACGACGTTTCCAGTTACCCATCAACGTCACGTTGTGGTCGCCTAACTGACGACCCCAGAAAAGCTGCAGCGACATTTCCGTTGCACGGCTTGTGCCACTGACGCTACCATCCTGCTCGCTCCAGTCGCGACTCTCATAGAAATCGAAACCTGTGGTTGCATCAATCAGATTCTCCGGCATCAGCTGACCATCCTCGGGAAGCATATATGCTCTCTTAACCGTGTGCAGGTCGGAAATACCACGGCTACCCTCATTAAACTGGTTGTCCCAGGAGATGGTTCCACGAGCGACAAGCCCCTTGGTGATAAAGTCGAGATTCTGTTCGAGGGCAAAGTCAGTGAAGACGCGCGTGATCGTGCTCAACTCATAACCCGACGTTGCCACACTCTGCGGAGAGTTCTCGATGTTGGAAACCAGCGGGTAGTATCCCCAAGATCCGTCAGAGAACTGCACAGGGAAGAGGTTAGGCGGCATCTTATAGGCGCCAGACCATTTCTGCTGCTGGAAAAACTCACCATTATTACCCCAGTAATAACGTGGGGTTTTCTGCTGGGCATTCGAACCGGCCAGATTCACCTTAAACTGAGTGGTCTTGGTGATCTGGAAGTCCAGATTTGAACGCACATTCAAACGATTGTAGGAATAACCGCCTTCATAACCCTGATGGTTATCCCATATTTTGGTCATATCACCTTCGTCCTGGTAGTCGAATGCTACGAAATACTTCACGAACTTAGTACCACCAGAGAAGTTGATGTTTGCATTATAAGACAATGCCGTTGTTCTGAACATCTCGTCTTGCCAGTCTATGTTCGGATAGCGCTCTGCCTGACTATAGTCACCAAGGTAGTTCCCGTTAGCATCAAAATTCGGCTTAACGGTATAATCCTGGTTGCGGAAATTGTTGATGAATGTCTGGGGGCGGTAGAATGTCCATGAAGCATCGCCGCCAATGGCCAACTCATGCTCGATGGCCTGGTTACGCAACATATAAGCATCGTAGGAGTCGTACTTACGCGGCAGTTTCGACACGGCCTTCAGGGTGGCGTTGAAGCCCACATCGATACGGGCCTTACCTTCCACACCACGCTTGGTTGTGATCAGAATCACACCGTTTGCACCTTCCACACCGTAAACAGCTGTAGCAGACGCGTCCTTCAATACTGAGACCGTTGCCACAGAAGAGACGTCAACGGATTTAATTTCACGCTTGACACCATCGACGAGGATCAGCGGCTGGGCATCCTGGTTCCAGGCTGCAGCACCACGAATGTAGATACGTGGATCCTCTTCACCGGGCTGTCCTGAAGAAGCGATGGTGGCAATACCCGGGAGGTTACCGGTAAGGGCTGCGCTCACACTACCGATACCTGCAGCACGCTCCAGCACTTCACCCGTGGTCTGGGTAATAGCGCCCACCACCGAGGCTTTCTTTTGCTGGCCGTAACCTACAACCACCACTTCCGAAAGCTGTGTGTTGTCGGTCAAGGTCATGTTGAACGTGCGGTTCTTGCCAACTTTCTTTTCCTCAGTGTTCATTCCAACGTAAGAAACAACGAGGACCGATGACTCGGACGGAACATGCAAGGAGAAATTACCGTCGAAGTCGGTAATCGTACCAATCGACGTGTTTCCCTTAATCACAACGGAGGCACCTATCAACGGATCTCCGTTAGAGTCGACAACCGTTCCCTTGATGGCAATGCCCTGAGCCCACGACGTGGCGCACATCAGGAGCATGAACAACAACGCCGACAGACGACATTGTCCTTTTGCCCTAGGCAGAACGGTTCTCACAAAATTAGTTAATTGTTTCATCTTAAATTGATCTTGATTCAAATTTGGCTGCAAAATTATATATAATTTATTAAAAATCACCATATTAAAATACCAAATTATTCATTTCAGGCAACACCTCTAGCGTAATGTTACAAATCGCAAAGTAATTGTTATTCATGATAAAAAAATGCCCAACGAGGCATTCTAAAGAAATGTCCCCATCCTCTCGATGTGGAGAAATGGGGACTTATGACTATTTGACCTTCAGATGTGTAAAACCCTCTGGCAATGATGCTGGAGGTGGGGTAACACTGGGAGAAATGATCTGACTGGTAAAGTTGGCGATCTGCTCGCCCTCAGGTTCAGGTAGGATATAGTCGCCAATGATCTTATAATGGTTAGTGACACAGGTTTTTCCCTTCTTCAAGTCGGGACGGTTGGTATCGTACGCCATATGACCGACCTCCACACCCGACTGGATGAGCTTATTGATAGGAACATTCATCTTAAACTGCAAGAAAGCGGGAATCTCAATATCGCATTTTGAACGTACCGTTGGTATACTCTCTTGAAACGCCCAATCATAAAGGAATGTGGGGCGGATGCTGGTGATATTGTATTGGTATTCGATGATACTACCTGCTGGGACATCAGGCACTTCAACGTGCATCACCACGTAGTTGTCGTCGATGCGCTCCTTGACAAAAGTATCTGTATTAACGTTTCTTTTCTCCACCTTTCCCTTGGCGTTCTTGGTAAAGACTCGAATCTTCAGGTCGGACAACTCATCGGCCAGGATTCTCTTTTTGTCATCGGCACTAAAGTATGTGATGTCAATATTAGCGTGACGGGCTCCTTCAGGCTTCAGGATCTTCGTACGAAGGCGACATTCATAGTTAACCAGGATGTTGCTGTCGTCGATATCGTTCTTACTGAAATCGGATAGGTTCTGGACGCCCATGTTGGAGAACGACTCATTGTAGTTGGACACCTGATCTGTGAGCTGATACGTCACCTTCATCGTCTTGCATAGAATGACGGCATCAGCATGAATGGCTTCACCCCAGCCGACAAACTCCCACTCCATCGCTGAAGGCTTGCCGAATTTCTCATTAGGCAACTGGGCATTCGCTTTCGTGATGCCGAAAGCGAATGCCAGAAGCCATAATGTGCGAAGTATTCTCATCGAAATCTACGGCTTAGTGGTTACTGAAGTTCCACTTGGAGTTGTCACTCGAGAAGTCGTACTTAGCAAGCGTCGGTGTAGAGTCACCAGCGGAATAGAGACAATACGTGGTGTTCGTGCCCTCGATGCCGGGAATGGCCTTCGGCATGATGCGGTAGGTGCCGTCGGTGAGCTGTTCGATACGCCAGAGCTGTTCGTCAGCGCCAGTGTAAGCGGGAACGGTTGTCACCTCCTTATCAGCAGTAGCGGCGAGTGCACGATCCGTACCCTCGATGGTGATCTTGAAGTAGGGGTTGCTCAGGTAGCCACCGGCCTCATCGACGGGTGTGATAGTCCAGCGCTGGTGAGGACGGTACATATAGTCACCGATACGGGCGGGGATGTCACCCTCAGGCCAGCCAGCTTTAACCTCGTCCAGTGTCTGGTTGGCGATGGGCTTGGCAGGCTCCTGCATCTGGTTGCGGTTGAACCAACCCTGACGCTGCTGCTGCATGCGGACAAAGTCAACGGTGAGTTCGAGGGCGTAGCCGCGACGCTCAGACAAAATGGCGAAGTTGCCACCCTTGAAATTGTCGCCAGCCACAGGCCAGCCGTTCTTCCATACCAGGGGACGAACGACGAGCGTGGAGCGGCCGCTAAGTTCGAAATCAGCCTCCCAGTGGAACGACATCACTTCGACGCCCTCATCGACGATGAAACGTCCGAAGTGACCAGCACCACAGGCGCGCTTCTCAGCAGCGATGACCATCTTACCACCACCATGGAACATGTCGCGGCCTACATTGTCGACATACGGGCCTTCAACGCTCCTGGAGCGGCCTACCACGATATTATAAGTGGAGTTGACACCGTCGCAGCAGGTGCCGTGGGTGCCGAGCAGATAGTACCAGCCGTCGCGATACATGAGGTCGGAGGCCTCACAGTCGATGGCGATGTCCTTTTCCTTATTGCCAGCCTTGCGGAAGCCCGTCTTGGGATCGAGCTCAATGAGGCGGATGGTGCCGAAATAAGTGCCGTAGCTCACCCACAGACGACCTGTA
>Ga0310696_10010512_pt1 | contig 10628 bp, 6 predicted proteins | sample AusTroGonzalo_MG_4_FD_203885 | JGI IMG/M metagenome (GOLD analysis project Ga0310696, IMG submission 203885) | Bovine rumen microbial communities from tropical cattle in Woodstock, Queensland, Australia - Gonzalo_02 (v2) (version 2) | ecosystem: Host-associated > Mammals > Digestive system >... | reverse complement strand
GCGCGTCGCATGTCGCATGTCGCTCGTCGCACTAACTGCCTAGTCGCACGTCGAAGCGTCGATTGTCGCCCGCGCGTCGCATGTCGCATGTCGCTCGTCGCACTAACTGCCTAGTCGCACGTCGAAGCGTCGATTGTCGCCCTTTTGTCAAAGCCGTTTTATGCTAGAAGGCGCATCTGTTTTTGTCGCACGGTGCTCTGCCGCTTTGCGGCTCAATTACCTACCCCCATGGGAAACAGAGCGATTTCAAAATGCGAAGGATGTTTCGCATGCGGGACATTCCCGCTACCGCAGAACTAATCGGTGGCAGCAAGGCAGTTCGGCAGACGTTGTAGAATTGTTGGAAAAATCGTAATGAAGGATTATTTTATGATACATTCCACAATGCCGTTTTTGTCTGGCATCACATAAACCTGAAAATCACAAAAAGGAGCAACAATGAGCGGACTTGCTGACATCGGTCTCATCGGTCTGGCAGTGATGGGCGAGAATCTTATCCTGAACATGGAGAGCAAAGGCTTCACGGTGGCCTGCTTCAACCGCACGGTGAGCAAGGTCGATGCCTTCATCGCCGGACGCGCGGCCGGCAAGAACATCATCGGCGCTCACAGCATCAAGGAACTAGTCGCCTCCTTGAAGAAACCACACAAGGTCATGCTGATGGTCAAAGCCGGGCAGGCCGTCGACGACTTCATCGAACTCCTGATTCCCGAACTCGAGCCAGGAGACATCATCATCGACGGCGGCAACAGCCACTTCCCCGACACCACCCGCCGCACCCAGTACTTGGAAAGCAAGGGCCTTCTCTACATCGGCACCGGCGTCTCCGGCGGCGAGGAAGGAGCCCTGAACGGCCCCAGCATGATGCCCGGCGGATCCCCTGCGGCCTGGCCGCATGTCAAGGACATCTTCCAGACCATCTGCGCCCATACCGAGAGCGGCGACCCCTGCTGCGACTGGGTCGGCGAAAACGGCGCGGGCCATTTCGTCAAGATGGTCCACAACGGCATCGAATACGGTGACATGCAGATGATTTGCGAGACCTACCACATGATGAAGGCCATCGGCCTGAACAACGCCGAAATGCAACAGGTCTTCACCAAGTGGAATGAAGGCGAACTGTGCAGTTACCTCATCGAAATCACCCGCGACATCCTTGGCTACAAGGACGCCGAAGGCAACGAAGTCGTTGACCTGATCCTCGACACCGCCGGTCAGAAAGGCACGGGCAAGTGGACGGCCATCGCCGCCCTGGACGCCGGCATGCCCCTGACCCTCATCGGCGAAGCCGTTTTCGCCCGCTGCCTCTCCGCCATCAAGGAAGAGCGCGTCGCCGCCAGCAAGGAACTCGTCGGCCATACGACACCGTTCACGGGCGACAAGGCTCAACTCATCGACGACCTGCGCCAGGCTCTCTACGCCTCCAAAATCATCTCCTACGCGCAGGGCTATCAACTGATGAAGGCCGCCGCCAAGGAATACGGCTGGAAACTCAACTATGGCGGCATCGCCCTGATGTGGCGCGGCGGCTGCATCATCCGTTCCCGCTTCCTGGGCAAGATCAAAGAGGCCTACGACCGCAACCCCGATTTGAGCAACCTGCTGCTTGACCCCTTCTTCAAGGAAGTCATGGACAAGGCGCAGGTCGCCTGGCGCCGCGTCGTCGGCACGGCCGTGGCCATGGGCATCCCCATGCCCTGCCTGACCGCCGCCCTCAGTTATTTCGACGGCTACCGCAGCGACCGTCTGCCCGCCAACCTACTCCAGGCACAGCGCGACTATTTCGGCGCTCACACCTACGAGCGGGTTGACCGCCCCCGTGGCGAGTTCTTCCACACCAACTGGACGGGCCACGGCGGAAACACCACCGCCAACACCTATATCGCCTAAGCAAACCACAGAGGGGCCAGACATGCTGGCCCCGTTTTTCTTTTCCAGAGGAATCTTCCGCGATGAGATTGCGCCTCACTGCCTGCCTGCTGCTCCTGTGCTGCCTCCTTGTCTCCGCTCAAGGAAGGAAGATCCAGGCCCTCCAGAAACTCGGCATCGACGAAAACACTGAACTTCGCCTCTCCGCCGACAAGATGGAATACAGCCAGGACAACAAATTGGCCAAGGCCACAGGGCAGGTCGTGGTCGAATACGGGCAACTGCGCCTCACCGCCGAAAAGGCCGAAATCAACCAGGAGACGCTTGATTTCCTCGCCCAGGGGAATGTCGTCCTGGATATCGCTGGACAAGGGCGCTGGACGGCCCCTGCGGTCAAGGGCAACATCTCCTCACAGACCTTCGAGTTCGGCCCCTTCCGCGCCGACAGCGAAATCTGGCATTTCGGCGGCGACAGCGGCCATTCGGAAGACAACGGCGACGCCATCCTGACCGATGCCTGGCTATCGACTTGCGACTGTCCCGAACCGCACTATTGCCTCAGTGCCCGCAAAATCACGCATCACCAGGATAAGACCTTCACCGCCAAGCATGTCTTTCTCCGCTTCGGAGGCGTTCCGGTCTTCTACCTGCCCTGGCTCTGGGGCTCCACCAGCGAAGATGCCGCCGGCATCATCTTCCGGCCAGGTTATTCCGGCAAGCGCGGCGCCTACCTGCTCCTAGGGCGGCTTTGGAAATTCGGCGACCTTGACGGCCACACATCGACCTATATCGACGCCATGACTAAACGTGGCATCGGCATCGGCCTGGACAACGAGTATTCGCTCCCGCATGGCGGACGCCTGGAATCCCAGCTCTACGGAATCCACGACCAGGACGCTCCCGGCAAGGATGGCTATGACCGCCGTTTCAAGGACTGCGATGACCGCTATCGCCTGCAGCTGTCCCTGTACCAGCCAGTTGTCGAAGGGCTTACCTTCCGCCTCAACGCCGATGTCCTGTCAGACATCAGCATGCTGGAGGACTGGTTCAGGAGCGACTACAACCACATCTACCAGCCCAAGTCTTTTGCCGACCTCACCTACGAAAACCACTTCTTCAGCCTGGGACTGCAGGTGCGCCCTCGCCTCAACGACTTCTACACCGTCGTGGAAAGCCTACCAGAACTCCGCTTGCAAATTCCCGAAACTAGAATCGCTGAACTGCCGGTGACTTATTCCTCCAGCAATACGGCTGGCTACTACCAGATGAAATGGCGGAAATTCGACCTCGCCCGAACACGTCCCGACCTTGAGGATTTCTGGTACTGGAACCGTTGGGACGAGGAAGAAGCGGATGACGGCTATCTCCGTGACCCAGCCGACTATTCGGCCTTCCGCTTCGATTCGCTGCACACCCTGGCCCTGCCCTGGGACGCAGCCGATTGGCTCACCATAACCCCCCGCGCCTCCTTCCGAGCCACCAGTTACAACAAGTCCAGCAAGCGTAAGGTCAGTCGCTACGACCTGGCAGATCGGCTCCTTGACGACAATCCCGATGTCACGGTCAACGATGGCTATGTCGTCGATTACGACAAACACGGTGGCAGCGTCCTGCGGCTGGCCTCGGAGTTCGGTCTGGAGACGCGGAGCATCTTCTACAGCGACTGGCTAGACTGGAATTCGGAACTGTGGGAGATCTCGGGGATTCGCCATACCTTTGAGCCGTACTTGAACTACGTCTACGCACCAGAACCTACGGAAGACTGCGACCACCTCTATTTCTTCGATGAAATCGACCGCCTGGAAAAGCAGCATTTCCTCCGTCTTGGCCTAGACCAGCAATGGCAGGTGAAAAATAGGAGCAACCGGCCTCCCCTCGCCCGTTGGCAGACCTACGCCGACCTGCATTTTGACAAGGGAGAGGATTCCGGCAAACATCAAGGCGATTTAGGCAACCGCCTGCAACTGTGGCCGCGCCAAGACTTCTCCATCTTCGGCGTCGTGCTCTACGACATGGGTGAAGGCTGCCTCCAGCGTGGCGAATTTGGCTTCAAATTCGGCGCCGAGAAGGAGATGCAGCTGGGACTTTCCTACATCTACCGCCGCAACCATTTCTCGCGAACCACCTATTCCATGGGCAGCAATCTCGTCGATTTCACTGGTGAAAGCAATTACCTAAAAAAATATTTCGAAAAGGCCGACACCATGCACATCCAGTATTACCAGCCCCTCAACGAGAAGACCTGGTTCGAGGGCAACTGGGAATACGACTTCGACAAAAGCAAGCTCTCCGAGCACAACTACACCCTCTACCGTGTCCTCCATTGCTGGACCATGGGCATCGGCTTCGGCTGGGACAACAGCGACTTCGAGGCGATGCTTCTCTTCCGTCTGACAGCCTATCCCAATATCAAAATCCACATGGGATTCTAAGGGCAAGGGATAACTGCAATAAAGGAGGGTCTGAGCGCTTTAACCTCTCCTATCACTTGCAGAAGAATACTAGCATTAAAACCAAGAGAGAAACCATGCTGAAAAGAATTGCCTTGTGTGCTTTAATTAGCCTCTGCGCCTTGGCTCAGAATGTCCTGAAGAATCCGTCCTTTGAACTGGTGCTGGAACAGCAGACGAACTTGCCCGAAGACTGGAGCCCTGTCGTCAGCCCAGATGCACTGGAGGCCGTGCAGGAACTGGACAAGGCCACTGCCCTTGACGGTACCAATTCCCTGAAAATCTGCAATCCCAAAGTGGAAAAGCCCAAGACCCCGCCGTTTTGGATTCAGGACAAGCTGGCCGAAGCCCTGAAGCCGCTTGTCCCCAGCGACAAGGTGGAGTTTTCCGTCTTTGTCCGCTCCGTAGACGCACCCTGCAAGGGCACGATGTTCTTCGAATCGGCCACTGCCCACAAGGTCCATACTTGCAATTTCCTGGCCACGCCCGGCTCCTGGGAGAAATTCGAACTCCTGTTTCCGTTGGAAGACCGCGACTACAGCCAGGCGCATGTCGTCCTGAAAATCCGCGGCACGGGCACCTTACTGCTGGACGGAGCGTACTTGGGTCCTGTCGGCCAGAATCCCTTCCGCGCCGAGCCTACAGCCGCCGATTTGGCGGCCAATGACTATTGCCGCCTCGTCGAAATGCCCGTCAACTCCCGCTTCGGCTCTGGCCAGGTCCCCCGCAAGTTGACCATCGAGGGTATCCTGCCCGAAAGCGAACTCACCGTCACCTTCGCCGACGTGAGCGGCAATATCATCAAGGAATGGAAACTGAAGGACCTTCCCGTCCGCAAGCGCACGACCACCACGCTGGTCATGCCTCGCCTGCCCGATGGCGCCTACGAGTTCAAGTTCGCCAGCGGCACCTTGACCGACTATGACTGGTTCCGCGTCGGAGACCTCCATGGACGCGGCGCTGACTTTGACGAGCGCGGCTTCCTCCGCAACCAGGGCGAGACCATCTTCCCCATCTGCAACACAACTCCCGCCAAGGACATCGACGCCCTGCGCGTCTACAGCCAGTCTGGCTTCAATGTCTTCATGTCCCAAATGCCCGTCTTCCCGCAGATGGTCGATTACATGACCGAAGCGATGGCCAAGTTCAACATGCGTTGGTTCTCCTGGGACAGCTGGGGCTTCGACGCCCGCTCCGACGCCGAGACAGCGGAAAACCTCCTCCGTCTACGCGAGATGCTGAAGAAGGATCCGTCCTTCCTGGGCTTCTACACTGACGAACCGGCGGTCTGGGCGCTGCCAGTCAAGAATTTCCGCGACTACTACAAGCAGATTCTGCGCTGCACGCCGGAATACATCGGCTGGATCAACCACGCCCCGCGTATCTCCCGCTCCAACAGCGAACCCGCCCAGTCTTTCGCCACTGTCAGCCGCTTCTCACGCCCTGCTGACGTCAGCGGCTTCGACATCTACCCCTTCCCTGACGGCAAAATCCACAACAACCTCCCCAACACCACCATCTCCTGCATCGGCGACTACACGGAGATGACCAAGGAAATGACCTGGGGCCGCAAGCCAGTCTGGATGATTCTCCAGGCTTTCTCCTGGAACGAAGAGCGCGGCGGCAAGCCTGACAAGAACTTCCCGCGCCCAGGCGCCAAGGAGCTCCGCTTCATGGCTTGGAACGCGATCACCCACGGAGCCACCGGCATCGGCTGGTACGGTCGTGGTTGCAAGGACGTCTACTCCGAGTGGTGGCCGGAACTGGCTCTCGTCAATTTTGAAATCAAGTATCTGACACAGAAGATGATTGATGCGCCATTCTCCTACTTGGACAATCTGCCATCTGGCGTCAGTGGCCTGGAGGGCGACGGCTTTGAGGTCTATGTCAACGAAAACAGCGTGACGCCTGTCACCCTCAAGAGCCGCGCCGGCCAGGAGATCAGCATCCAGCCTTTGGACGTCGCATTCGTCACCGCCGAACCGATGCCTGTGGCCGCGCCGCCAGTCTTTAAGCCAGAAACCGTCAAGTTGTCCCGCGAATATGGTCTGGAGCACGATTTCGACTTCAACGCCAAATGGTGTACGCATCCCGAGTACAAGTGGGGCGCGAAACGCACTTTCTTCGCCAAACAAACATTCACGCTGGACAAGCTCCCGCAAAAGGCGGCCTTGCGCGTGACCGTGGATGACGTCGGCAAACTCTATCTCAACAAGAAACTCGTCGGCACGGCGCGCCAATACAAACTCATCACCGAATACGACATCACCAGTCTCCTCCAGCCTGGCGAAAACCTGCTGGAATGCGAAATTCTCAACCTGGCTGCTCCCACGGAGCTGGCCTTCGAGATTCTCGGCGACAACAAGACAATCATCTTCTCCAGCGAGGAGACGCTCTTCTCCCTCGACGGCGAAAAATGGGTCAAGGCCTTCGTCATTGAAAATCCGGAAAAGACCTGGGGCAAGCCCAAGGCCATTGTCATCGACGACTCCGTGCCCGAAGAATAACTCGTGTCAGGCGCCTAAACCAAGGCCACGCCATGAAACTGGCCATTGACATGACAGCCTGCCGAGAACCTGCCTCGGGCGTGCAGCTGGCCATCTCGCGGGCGGTGCAGGCGGAATTGCCATTTCTGCGGGGGCATGAATGTCTGGTATACGCCACCACGGAAGAACCACAATCGGACTGTCTGCGCCCCAAACTTTCCTCATGCCTGAAAAAGCCTCTTTGCCGTATTGCCTGGCAGCAGGCGATATTTGCCGACGACCTGCGGCGAAACCAGGTTGACGTGCTACAGGCCATGGCTTATACTCTCCCGCTGCGCCTCAAAATACCCGTCCTCTTGGTCGTCCACGATTTAATTGCCCTTGAACATCCTGAATTTTGCAGCCTGGCCAACAGGCTTCAAATGCGCTGCCTGCTTCCGCAGAGCGCCCGCCGGGCCAGATATTGCCTGTGCCCGTCAGCATACGTCGCCGACAGTTTGCGCAAGATTCTGAATATTCCCGCCACACGTCTACAGGTAGTTCCCTGGGGCGTGGATTATCCAGCCTTCGCCACTCCGTCTGCTACGCCGCTTCCAGAGCCCTTGCAAGCAGGGTTGCCATATTTCCTGTTCGTGGGCAATATCGAGCCCAAGAAGAACCTAGAGACCTTGCTGAAAGCATATTCCCGCGTCGCCGACAGCACTGGCACCGCGCTTGTCGTGGCTGGCCGCTATGGCTGGAACTGCGGTTCACTCGCGAAAACCTTGCGCCACTGGCCCGGTCCCGGACAGGTTTTCTGGCTGGGACGCGTTGCCCAGCCGCAGCTTGTCACCCTGTACCAGCATGCCCTGGCTTGCATCATGCCGTCCTGGACAGAAGGCTTTGGCCTGCCCGTCTTGGAGGCCATGGCGGCAGGCACACCAGTCTTGCACAGCAACCATCCGTCCTTGCAGGAAACCGCAGGCGGCGCAGGACGCGAATTTGCCCCCGATTCGCCCGACTGCCTGGCCGACCTGATGCGCCAGCTGACAGGCTCCCCTGGCCTCCGCAGGGAAATGATTAGCCAAGGCCAGGAACGTGCCAGGCTATGCCCATGGGAAAACTGGGGGTGCCAGGCAGCGCAAATTGCCAAAGCCGCAGCGCAGTGAGGCGCATGCTAAAGGACATGGAGATGCGCGGGCTCTGCCCCGCGCAAAACTGGGGGTGCCAGGCAGCGCAAATTGCCAAAGCCGCAGCGCAGTGAAGCGTGTGCTATCGGACATGGAGATGCGCGGGCTCTGCCCCGCGCAAAAAGAATGCGGGCTCTGCCCCGCGCAAATAAAAACTATCCCTTGTAAGCCTTGTCGGCAAAATCGAGCAGCCAGGTCCAGTCATAGGCGGAGATGCCGTGCTCCTCGGTTCGCCAGATGAAGCCGAGATGCGTGCCGATGGCTGACTGGTCGTAGGCCTCGGGGAACTCGCCGGTAGGGAATCCTGGGCAACCCAGAAACTCCCAGGCGGGCGAGGCCGCCTGACAGGCCAGAAACTCGCCTTCCATGTCGAACCATGGGCAATTGTAGGCTTCCACGAGCACACGGCGCGGAGCGATGGAAGCGAGCAACAGATGCTGGTCGAAAGTCAGCAGACGCGGCGGATTCTTCGCGTATTTGGCGTAGGCCTTGCAATACCAGTGCTTGAACATCATCATCTCCGTACCGATGCTTTCGCCGTAGTCGCGCTTGGCGAGAGTCACGCCGCCGCCACCGCACTGGATGGGCACGCAGACCTGGAAACGCTCGTCGCGCGCTGCCGCCAGGAACGCGGCCTTGCCCAGACGGGAATAGCCTGTCACTACAGGACGCGAAGCGTCGATGCCGTCGATTTTCCCGGCCAGGTCAAGGCCGCGGGAAAGTCCCCAGGCCCAGGCGCCGAGGGTGGTCGTGTTGTCCATTCTGGATTCATCGCGCTGACCCCAGAGGGAGAAGACGCCAGTGTAGGCAAAGACCTCCTGGCGGAATTCAGGTTCTGTCTCCATGTAGTCGGGATCAGGGTCGGGGGAGATTTCACAGTAGCAGCAACTCATCACGGCATAGCCTCGGGCGATGAGCATATTGATAGGCATGACCGTGCGGTTTTCGGGATTGAGAAGTCCGCCCCGGACGGTCGGTGGCACCAGATGGTCGGTGCAGTTTATTTCCTGGCTATTTCGGTGCCAACTGGTCATCAGGGGGATATCCTCGTCGGCAACGAGTTCCGCATTGCCGTTGTAGTTGAGGAACATGATGACGGGGACAGGCTTCTTGGCATAGCGTGGCAGGAAGACAATCCAGTTTATGCAAGGTCCGCTCTTGTCCGGTCGGAACCACATCTTGTATTGACGGCGGATGGCAAAGCCCGCCAGGGCACCGACCTTCTCATCGAACATTTCCGTTATCAGGCAATCTGGTGGAGGCGGTTCCTGGCCATACATTTCCTTGGCGAAGATGTCTAGGATTTCCCGGCGGCGCTGCGGCCATTCCGCCGTCGAAGCCAATTTCCGCCCGTCAGCAAAGGTCAGCGGGTCTTCTAGCGTGTAAGGCGGAATCTTCGACTTGTCGTAGTTCACATCGTCAAGTTTTTCGTGCAGGGGCTCGACATCATCCCATTTGCTCATGTAATTGTCTCCCTATGCTTGGTATTTGAGAAAGGGTGTAATGGCTTTTCCGTGAGTTACTTCACATCGTGGACAGGAACAGGCTTTTCACGCCGACGACGATCATCTGCACGGCGATGGCGCTGAGAATCAGGCCGGTCAACTTGCTGAGGATTATGATGCGCGAATGGCCAAGCAGAGATTCAATTTTGTCGGCAAAGACGAGGCAGACTCCGATGCTGGAAGTCGCCATGATGATGGCCAGGATAATGGCCAGTTTGTCGATGATCGTTTTGGCATCGGTACCCTCGACCATCAAGGTACCGAGGACGGCAGGGCCGGCGGTCATGGGGACAGCCATCGGCACCAGCGCCAGTTCCTGGATTTTATCGAACTTGAAGGTCTTCTGCGCGTCAGATGGCTGGCGATTGACGGCGGCAATCGCCGTCAGCATCAGCAGGACACCGGAACCGGCGCGGAAGGCATCGACGGTAATGCCGAAAAGACGCATAATGAGAGAGCCGAACAGGAAAATAATCAACGAAACGCACATCGTGCAGATGGCCACGTTGCGCGCCAGCAGGCGCCTTTCGGCGACAGGCACTCCGTCCGTCATTGAGATGAACATCCCGATGATGAAGAACGGCGTCAGCAGGAAAAACAACTTCAGGTAAAAACTCAGTACGGCAGTGAAGAAAGACATAGTTTTTAGTGGTTAGTGGTTAGTGGTTAGTGAAATGGGAGGGCGCGGCTCCTTGTCACGCCGTAGCTTTAGCGAAGGCGGACGTGCGCACCGTCGTGCCTGTGGAAAAGTCCGCAGGAGAGCGTGCCTCCGTGCGCGCCGTCGTGCCTGTGGAAAAGTCCGCGGGAGGGCGCGCCTCCGTGCGCGCCGTCGTGCCTGTTGAAAAGCGACATGTTGTTAATGGAAAAAGGCAGAGCAGAGATTGGCAATTTGCCGACGCGCAGCGTCGGCGGCAAAACCTTGGGTGTGAGATGATTGTCTTACAGTGGTAGAGGGATGCGCGTCCAGCACCCCCAATTATTGTTCACCTTGCCGGGCGGCTAGGCGATTCAGGGCGGCGGCAATGGCCTGCACCGCGCCCTGCACGATGTTGGGGCCGAAGCCTAGGCCGTAGAAAATGCCATTGTCCTCGGAAGACAGCGAGACGATGGTCAAGGCATCGGCGTTGACCGTCGTGCCCACGGCCTGCT
>Ga0310696_10010511_pt1 | contig 10629 bp, 8 predicted proteins | sample AusTroGonzalo_MG_4_FD_203885 | JGI IMG/M metagenome (GOLD analysis project Ga0310696, IMG submission 203885) | Bovine rumen microbial communities from tropical cattle in Woodstock, Queensland, Australia - Gonzalo_02 (v2) (version 2) | ecosystem: Host-associated > Mammals > Digestive system >... | reverse complement strand
CCGTTCCGATGTCGCCGAAGAGTTCACTCATGATGTTTTTCCTTACTGCTGGTTGCGGAGTTCCTCGAGGCGCTGTTCGCAGGCGATTTTGAGGATCTGGTCGAGGATGAGGTCGAGTTCGCCCTGCATGACTTTGGGGAGGTCGAAACAGGAGACGTTGTAGCGGTGGTCGGTGACGCGGTTCTGGGGGAAGTTGTAGGTGCGTATGCGTTCGCTGCGGTCTCCGGTGCCGACCTGTGAGCGTTTGTCTGCGGCGTGTTTGGCGGCCTCCTCGGACTGTTTCTGTTCGAGCAACCGGGCATAGAGGATGCGCAGGGCGATCTCCTTGTTGCGGTGCTGGGATTTCTCCTGCTGGCTGGCGACGGAGAGGCCCGTGGGGATATGGGTCACGCGCACGGCGGAGTCGGTGGTGTTGACGCACTGGCCTCCGGGACCGCTGGAGCGGAAGACGTCGAAACGGAGATCTTCGGGCTTGATGTCCAGCTCCACTTCTTCGGCTTCGGGCATGACGGCGACGGTGACGGTGGAGGTGTGGACCCGGCCGCCGGACTCGGTTTCGGGGACGCGCTGGACCCGGTGGACGCCGCTTTCGTACTTCATCAGACTGTAGACGTCGCTGCCGGAGAGGGAGAAGGACACGTCCTTGATCCCGCCCAGGTCGGTGTCGGTCTGGTCGAGGATCTCCACTTTCCAGCCCTGTTTTTCGGCGAAGTACATGTAGGCGCGGCAGAGCTCCCCTGCGAAGAGCGCGGCCTCGTCGCCGCCCGCGGCGGGCTTGATGCCGACGATGATGTTTTTGGAGTCGTTGGGATCCGGGGGCAGCAGAAGGAGCTGGATCCCGTCCTCCAGGGAGGCGGCCTTCTTCTCCAGCTCGGCGATCTCCGCAGCGGCCAGTTCGCGCATCTCGGGATCGCTCTCGGAGGCCATGAGCTCGTGATTGTCCGCGATGTCCTTCAACGCCTTGACCCAGGCGTCGAAATCGGCGAAGAGGGTGGCCAGCTTGCGGTGCTCCTGAGAGAGACTCTTGAATTCTCCCGCCCGGGAGTAGATCCCGGGGTCACCCAGCTTCTGCTCCAGCTCGGCAAAGCGGCCCTTGAGTTTCTCCACGTAGCCTGCGATATCTTCCGGAACCATATCCCTTTCCCCTCTTGACACAAAAAGGTCTGCCGCAAACGGGCAGACCGGAAAATCGAAATGATGCGTGAAAGCTTACGCCTTCTTGTAGCGGCGGTTGAACTTGTCGATGCGCCCGGCGGTATCGACGAATTTCTGCTTGCCGGTGAAGAAGGGGTGGCACTTGGCGCAGATGGCCACTTTGGTCTCGGGCCGGGTGGACTTGACGTGCCAGACTTCGCCGCAGGCGCAGGAGATGACCGCGTCGCCGTACTTCGGATGGATATCTTTTTTCATGTTGTGCAGTACTCCGTAAATGTGTGTTGCAAAACTTTTTCCTATCGGTACCCTTTTGTCGAAAACCTAATATAGCACAGGTTTCCGCGCTTTTCAAGCGGCTCTCCTCCCGCCGGGGGAGGGGAGCGCTTGCGAAACTTTCAAAAAATGGCGCCCCCGATGCGGCTCGAACGCATGACCTGCTCCTTAGGAGGGAGCCGCTCTATCCAACTGAGCTACGGGAGCACCAGATTATACGAAACTATTTTTTACTCCGCCTTCTTGAGGGAGACGACGACCTTTTTGAAGTTGCCTTCGCCCTCGGATTCGGTGGTGATCTCGGGATCGTCCTGAAGCGCCAGGTGGATGATGCGCCGGTCGTGGGCGTTCATCTCGGGGAGCTTCACGGGTTCGCCCCAGCGTTTGACCTCTTTGGCGGCGTCGCGGGCCTGCTGCTCCAGCTGTTCGCGGGAGTTGCGGGGACCCTCGTCGCTCCGGCGGGCCTGACGGCGTCCGGACTCGGCGCGGGGCCGGCGGGGTTCGCCGCCCTCCTCGTCGTCGCGGGACTCCCGGGCGCCGTTGGCGTAGCCGTCGATATCCAGCATGACGTGGGGGAATTCGTTGTCCGTCTTGAACATGATGCGGTTGGCCAGCAGCTGGAGACTCTCGAGGGTCTGGCCCTTGCGGCCGATGACACGTCCGGCGTCGTCGCTTGCGATTTTGACGGAGATCCTGTCATCACGCATCTCCACCCTGAAAGTGCCGTTGAGGCCGAGGTAGTCGAACATGGTGGCGAGGGTGCGGATCAACTGCTCTTTCTGCTGCTCGAACTTGGGATTTTCTTCTGACATGATTGCGTGTTCCTTGTTGGCTGACGGGAGTTCCCGCTCCCGGTCGTGTGGGTTATTTGGCGCCCCCCGTTCCGGCGGGAGCGCTTTGGCTTTCCTTTTCCCGGCTCTTCTGCTGGAGTTTCAGCTGAATGATGCTGAAGAAGTTGCTGACGGTCCAGTAAAGCGTGAGGCCCGACGGCAGATCATAGAGCATGAACAGCATGACTATCGGCATCAAAGCCATCATCTTCTTCTGCACCGGATCCATCGACATGGGCGTCATGTGCTGCTGGATGACCATCAGCGCGGTCATGGCCAGCACCAGAGGATTCACGGGCAGATCGAAGAAGTAAAGCGGTATCTTCGCCACGGTGTCGGCAGCGGCCAGGTCCTTGCACCAGAGGAAGGGCACCTGACGCAGCTCCACCGCGCCGTCCAGCGTCGCGTAAAGCGCGAAGAACACCGGGATCTGGAGCAGGATCGGCAGACAGCCGCCGAAGGGATTGACCCCCTCTTTGCGGTACAGCTCCATCATCTTGGTGTTCATGAGCTGGGGATTGGATTTGTACTTTTCGCGGATCTCCTTGAGCTGGGGCTGGACTATCTGCATCTTGCGCATGGAGGCGTTCCCCCGGGCCGTCAGCGGGTAGAACACCGCCCGCACCACCACCGTCAGCAGAACGATGCTCCAGCCGTAGGAGCCCAGCAGCCCGTGGAACTTGACGAGGATCCACAGCAGCAGCCGCGCCAGATAGTCCAGCGGCCCCCAGGCCAGGTGCATGACCCGCCCCGTGGAGGGATCGAACTTGTCCAGGTCCGCAATGATCTTGGGTCCGCTGTAGTAGCTGAATTCGAAACTCCTGCTCTCGCCTCCGGCCAGCTCGATATCGCCCAGCGCGGCTCCGGCGGAGATCACGGGGTAGGGCTTGCCGTCGTTGAGGAAGATCCGGCTCTGGTGCAGAACGAAGGGCGCCGCCGATTCCAGGATCGCCGTGAAATATTTGTTGCCCAGAGAGACCCACCTGACCTGCGGCGGGGGATTGACGAAGAAGCCCGAATCTTTTTTGTCGGCTTTGATGTCCGCGTAACTGCCTGAGGCCGTGAGGAAATCCATGCGGTGGGAGGGGATGCGCACCTTGTCGCCGGAAACGACTTGCCACGGCGGGAGATCCGCGCCGCAGAGGACGACCCCCGGCAGGGAGATCGCCTTGGTGCCCGGATTGGAAAGCACCGCCCGGAACTTCGATGCGTACCCCGTTTCGGCCAGCTCCCACGTCTGCGTGACGACGAACTGCTCTCCCGAGGGCGCGCTCATGAGGCGCGTCAGCGTGTACTTCCTTTCTGCGGCCCGGGCGTCGACGATCTTCTCCAGCCGCCACGGCGCGGCGCCGCGGAGCGACAGCGCTCCCTGCTCGGAGCCTGAAGTACGCTCCAGCACCACGGGCGCGGTCTGGTTGGCATTCTTGTATTTGACGAGGGTGATCGCGTCGATGCTCCCCGTGACGGGGGAGATGCGGTAGATCATGTCCCCGTTCCGGATCTCGACGGGAGGCAGTTTCACCACGGGTGCGGCGGGAGCCGCCGCGGGCTTGCCGGGCGCGGAGACTTTCGTTTTCTGTGCGGGCGCCGCGGGGGCGGAAGCCCGGACCGCGGGCGCGGTCCTCGCCGCCTGCGGGGCGGTTTGCGCGGAACCCTTTGCGGGCGCGGCGGGCATCCAGCCCATGCTTCGGCAGAAAGGCTCCCAGCCGAAGAGGACCACGGCGCAGATGACCACCGCCATCACGATGTCTTTGTCGAACTTCATATCCGAAAACCAGATCCGGAAAAATCTTTTCCCCCGCGGGGGATCACTTCTTTTCTCTGCGGGGCGGAACGGGATCGTAACCGCCTTTGCAGAAGGGCTGACACCTCATCAGCCGCCATACCGTCAACAGGGAACCTCTCCAGAAACCATGCATCCGAAACGCCTCGACCGCGTAGTGCGAACAGGTCGGCTCGAAGCGGCAGCACTCCGGAAGGAGCGGTGCGATCAGCTTCTGATAGAGCCGGATGCATCCGATGACCGCCCGCGAAACGAATCCGCAACGTCCGCCGGGATCACTCCCTGCTGCGCCAGCAGATCCGCAAGTTCCGCAAGGACATCCCCCATCTTGTATTTTTTCAACTTCTGCCGGGGGATCAGAACCAAGCGGCACGGGAGAAGGTGGGGCTTCAGGTGTCTGAAGCTCTCCCACAGCAGCCGCCGGGCGCGGTTGCGCTCCACGGCCAGCAGACTGAACTTCCTCGAGCATATCACCCCGCATCCCGGTTCGTCGCAGGGCGCCGCCACGGCCACGAGCCCCGGTCCCGCCGATTTCCGGCCGTCCCTGCGGACCTGATCGAACTGGGACTTGCGGACGAGCTTGTCGCTCTTTTTCAGCGACAGCCGTCTGCCGCGGTCTTCACGCTGCAATCGAACGAGATCCGGCGTCAGGCCGTGAGCCTGGCGCGCCCCTTCTGACGACGGCGCTTGATGACCAGACGGCCCGCGCGGGTCGCCATGCGGGCGAAAAATCCGATGCGGCGTTTGCGGCGGCGGTTCGAAGGCTGAAACGTTCTTTTCATCTTGACTTACCTCGATTTTGACTTTCTGTTGCTGTCTTCTCTATTCTGCCAATGATAACGCATCTTCCTCGCGGAAAACGCGACATGTACACCAGTCAGAACCATTAACATAGCACCGCTTTTCGATTTTTTCAAGTCGTTCTCCCCGCCTCCCGCGGCGAATTTTGAAAAAAATGCCGCCGCCCCGATCGTCGGACAAGTCGGACGAGTCGGACAAGTCGGACAAAGCGGCGCAAAAACGCCGCGGGGAGGGAGAACGATCTTTTTTGAAAAATTCTATAGAAAATGTCTTGCTTTTCTCGGTTTTTCGTCTATATTATCACTGTGACCGCATTTTTTCTATTGAATATGCCGTCGAAAAACCTTAAAACGGGAGGAAATCATCATGAGGTCGTGGAGGATCGCGGGGAACGAGGAAAAGTATCTGATGGAACTGCTGGACGGCGGGTTCCCGGGCAAGTCGGAGCCGAATTTCACCGGAAGGCTGGAGGCCCGGTTCGCCGAAACCTTCGGCACGAAGTTCGCCGTCAGCTTCACCAACGGCACGACGACGCTGCACGCCGCCCTGACCGCGCTGGGCGTCGGGCCCGGCGACGAGGTGATCGTGCCGCCGCTCACCATGTCCAGCACCAGCCTTGCCGTTCTTCACGCCGGAGCGACCCCCGTGTACGCCGACGTGGACCGCGAAAGCTTCGTCATGACCGCCGAGACGGCGAAAAAGAAGATCACGCCCAAAACGAAAGCCATCATGCCCGTTTCGCTCTACGGTCTGCCGGCGCCCGTTCCCGAATTGAAGAAACTGGGTCTGCCCGTCGTCGAGGACAGCGCCCAGTGTTTCCTCGGCCGGATCGGCTCCGGCATCGCCGGGACCCTGGGCGATCTCGGCTCCTTCAGCTTCCAGAACTCCAAGCACATGACCTGCGGCGAGGGCGGCATGGTGGTCACGAACGATCCCGATCTGGCCGCCGCCGTCCGCCGGTTCAGCAGTCTCGGCTACGGCCAGATCAGTCCCGAGCCGGGCAAGTCAAAGATCGACAAAAACGACATCGCCGCCCCGGAGACGATCCGTCATACCCATTACGGCTTCAATTTCCGGCTCTCGGAGATCTGCGCGGCCTTTGCCCTGGCCCAGCTGGAGAACTTGGAGAATTTCGTCGCTCTCCGGCGGAAATGCGGCGAGGCCTTCTTCGACGCCGCCTCCTCCTGCGCCTGGCTCGCACCTCAGAAAGCCCCCGCGGGCGTCGAAAACTCCTTCTGGGCCGCGGCCATGTGCCTGGACACCGACCGGGTCCCCTGGCACGAGTTCCACAAGGCCATGCTGGCGGAGGGATCCGACGGGTTCTACGGCGCGTGGCGTCTGGCCTACCGGGAACCGGCGATGGCTCATCTCGCTCCCGCGGAGCCCTGTCCCAACGCAGAGTATCTCCAGCCCCGCATGGTCCAGATGAAGACCCACTACGGCTCGCAGGAGGAACTGGACCGGGAGCTGGCCGTCTTCCGCAGCGTCATCCGAAAATTCGGGAACCGCTGAGACGTGCCTGAAAAAACGGAGCTGCGGAAAATCATGAAGACGGCAAGTTTGAAACAGGCCCTCTCATTCGAGGGAAAAACGGCGATGGTGACCGGCGGATGTCAGAATTTCGGTCTGGAGATCTCCGACGGATTCGCCGAAATGGGGGCCGCGGTGATCGTCACCTCCCGGTCGCGCGACAAGGCCGCTTCCCGCGCCGAAGATATCCGCCGGGAGTTCGGCGTCGAAGCGCTGGGCCTCGAGATGAACATCAACAGCGAGGAATCCGTGGCGAAAGCGTTCGCCGCGGCGAAGGAGCGCTTCGGCACCGTCGACGCGCTGGTCAGCAACGCGGGCGGCCACGGCGGCGGCGTGACGACCGGGGATCTGCCGCAGGAACCTCTCGCCACATGGGAGGGGTATCTGCGGGACAACCTGACTGGCGCCTTTCTCGTGCTCCGGGAATACGCGCGCCTGATGATCCCCCACCGCCGCGGGGCGGTCGTGGTGATCGCCTCCGTCTCCTCCCTGCTCGGGCGCGACCGGCGCGTGTACGACGGTCAGGAGATGATCCCCGTCGCCGTGCCCTACACAGCGTCCAAAGCCGGCGCGATCGGTCTCGTTTACGACTGCGCCGCGCTGCTGGGGCGGCACAACATCCGGGTCAATGCGATCAGTCCCGGAGGATTCGAGCGCCGTCAGCCGCAGGGATTCATCGATGCCTACAGTTCACGGACCCCGCTGGGGCGGATGGGGCGCGACGGGCACGACCTCAAGGGAGCGGCAGTCTTTCTCTGCTCCGACGCGGCCGCGTACATCACCGGACACAACCTCTACGTCGACGGCGGGTTCAGCCGTTTCAAATAGCGTTTTTTTTTTGAAAAAATTTTACGCCCCGGGGCGTTTTGCGCCTTGCGGCGGAAACGAAAAAGGGATATATTAGTAGAAAGGCATTTTTCGGAAACGGCTCTTTTTCTAACAGGAAACAGGCGCGGAGAAAATCATGGATACGGAGCGGCTGCCTCAAAATCAGGACGATCGGCTCGACCGGACCGTCGTGCTCGACACGCTGCCCCGTTCCGCCGCGGTCCCGCCGGCTGTTCCGCCCCCGTCCGCCGCAACGCAGTCCATCGCGGAAGGGGATTCCTTCGTCTCCGCCCGCCGCAGCATTCTGGGCGATCTGGGAAATATCCTGTTCCCCCGCCGCCGCACGCTGGTGGATGAGACGATCGAGATCATCAGCGCCGGACCGGAGGCTCCGGAACAGGCCACTCCCCGCGCCGTCGAGGGCGAACTGCGGGATGTGAACCAGCTTTACACCATGGAGAAGGCTCCTTTCGCCACCGGCGGACAGGGCAGTCTCCGGCAGGCCCTCGACCGGTCGCTGGGATGCGTCGTTGCGGTCAAGTCCCTCCATAAAAAGCTCTGCGACGATGAACCGGCCCGGAGCGCCTTCGTCAATGAGGCCCGGCTGACGGCGGCGCTGGATCACCCGGCGATCATCCCCATCCACGGCCTGTTCGGCGATACGGGGAACGGCATGCATCTGGCCATGAAGCTGATCTCGGGGCACACCCTCAGCGATTACATGAAGAACATCGTCGACGTGTACGAGAGAAAAGGCATCGACCGTTTCGACGAGAGAAAGTCCCTCTACAACCGTATCGAGATCTTTCTGCGGGTCTGCGATGCCATTGAGCATGCCCACTCCCGGGGCATCATCCACCGGGATCTCAAGCTCGAGAACATCATGATCGGGCGGCACCGCGAGACCTATGTCACCGACTGGGGGCTGGCGATGCGCATCGAAGATGCCGGCGAACTGCCCCGGGTCACGGGGACGCCGGGCTTCATCGCTCCGGAGGTGCTGGTGGAGCGCCGGGCGGACGTCCGGTCGGACGTCTACTCCCTCGGCATCATCCTCTTCGAAATGACGACCCTGTCGCCGGCGTTTCCCCACAAGGAACTCAAGGAGCTCCTCGGACTGGTCAAGCAGGGCAAGCACGTTCCGCTCCGCCACCGCTTCGGGTGCCGGATCGACGCCGATCTCAGGGCGATCATCCTCAAGGCGATCAATGTCGACCCCGCGAAACGCTACGCCGAGGTCAAGGATCTGTCGGCGGATCTGCGCCGCTACCTTGCCAACGAGGAGACCGTCGCCCTGCCGGACAATCTCTTTGCCAAAGCCGCCCGCTGGGGCATCAACCACAGACGGGGCATGCTGCTGGCGACCATGTCCGTCCTGCTTCTGGGCATCGCCGGCGTCGCCCGTACTCTGTACCGCGAAATGAAGTGGAGCACGGAACTGCGGCTGCGGGACAACGTCGTGGGCTCCGTCTACAGCGAGGCGATGACCGCCGCCGCCCGGATCGACCGGGATCTGGGTCGGATCGAGTACCGGCTGGAGCAGCTGCGCACGAACCTTCTCTTCTCGCTGCTCAAGGCCCGGCCGACGCCCGGGGCGGTCAGAAGTTTTTTCATTCCCGTCGACGAGTACGTCAAATCCCCGCCGCCCGGCTTCGCTTTCTCCCAGGCCTACGGGCACAAGATCGACCCCGAGCGTGCCTGCGTATTCAACTTCCGGGGCGGCCGGGTGGATATGAACGAACTCCGGTATTTCGGGAACACCGGGCAGTTCATGCGCAGCGCTCTCCTCAATCCGGGCAAGGAGGGCGAAAAGCACGCCGTTTCCCAGCTGCTTCAGCAGGGCAAGCCGATCATGTCCGTCTATTTCGCCCTGACCGACGGCATGTTCGTCTGCTATCCGGGAGGGCCCGATGAATTCCCGCGGGATTACTTCCCCCCGAAGCGGCCGTGGTACACCCGGGCGCTGGAGGCCAAGGGGCGTCTGGTGTGGAGCGATCCCTACCGGGATGCCGGCGTCAACGGCGATTCGGTCGTCACCTGTTCCGCGGCGATCCGCAATGCCGAGGGAAAGACCCTGGGCGTCGCCGGGATCGATTTTTCGCTGACGAAACTCACACGCAACGTGCTGGCCACGGAGGGACGTTACACCCGCTTCACCAGCGAGAAGATGCTCATTGACGCCAAGGGGAACGTGCTCTTCCGCGTGGTCCCGCCCCGGCGGACCGCCGCCGTGCCTTTTGCGGATGCCGCCCTGATCCGGCGCATGATCCGGCGGAAGTCGGGGACGATCCTCACCGAACAGAACGGCCGCGAGATGCTGCTTGTCTTCTCTTCGCTGAAAGCCGTCGATCTTCTGTACGTCGAGTATCTGGACGTCGCCGTTCTGGTGGATTACTGGCGGCAGAGCGTTCCCGTCGAGCGCTGGACGGTCCGCGATCACCTGTGAGGCCCGGCGGGCCGGCTCAATCGGTTTCCCGACGCCTGTAGTATCCGTTCCCCAGTTTCTCCACGTCGTCCGCGGCGACGAGGAGACTGCCCGCGACGATGCGGTTTTCTCTGAACGCCTGCTGAAAAGCCCGTTGCGCTGTGTTGCGTGCGGGGAGTTCCAGCGGCGAAACGTCCTTGCGTCCGAAGAGGAAGATCATGCCTGCCGACGGTCCCCAGTAGAGGGAGCAGAGCGCGCGGCACTCCCGGCGGAAGGCCGCCATGTTGGAGCGGGGCATCAATTCTTCCCACGCGGGATTGAGGATCCACGAGGCGCAGCAGAAAAGGGGCACATGGCGCCCGAAATATCTTCGAAAGAACTCTTTTGCCTGCATCAGGGAGCTTTTCACCGCTTCGAAAGGCATCGGTTCCCCGCCGGGGATGTGGATCGAGGGGCAGAGGTCCCACGGAGAGACGAGAGGGGACCAGGTTTTGAGATCCAGCGTCATCTCGCGGTCGAAATCCACGGTCCCGTCGGGAGCGACGGGCGTCCCCGTGACCGTCGCACCATCGCTTTTCAAGCGGGTGCGGCGGACCACCGGCGCCGGGTCGTCGGTGCGGCTTCCGTCGGCCCGGAATCCCCAGCCGTCCCGGCAGAGGACCCGGAGACGCCCCTCGGCGTTCCGGTAGACCGCGGGCAGCCAGTCGGGGCAGGAGTGCATCAGAAACTCCAGCCGCCCAATGCGGAACAGCTTGCCGTCGACGTAGTTGCGGATCCAGTTGAACTGCAGGGCCCGGCCGGGCGCGCCGTCGTGGCCCGTTGCGTACTGGATCATCGTGCCGCCGATCCACTTTTTGGCGGCGTAAGCGTACTCCACCGGGATCCCCCGCGTTTCGCAGGCTTTGACCATCAGCGGGATCGCACCCAGCGAGACGAGCAGAGCGAAGAGCCCGGTGTCCCTCCCGAAACAGGGCAACTCCTCAGGCAGACTCCTGAACGTGACG
>Ga0310696_10010510_pt1 | contig 10630 bp, 11 predicted proteins | sample AusTroGonzalo_MG_4_FD_203885 | JGI IMG/M metagenome (GOLD analysis project Ga0310696, IMG submission 203885) | Bovine rumen microbial communities from tropical cattle in Woodstock, Queensland, Australia - Gonzalo_02 (v2) (version 2) | ecosystem: Host-associated > Mammals > Digestive system >... | reverse complement strand
ATGTGATGACGGACGGCACAGAGTGCAAAACACGTTCCACATGGGGCAAACAAGGTGATAAGATGAACCTCGAAATCGATCCGAAGTCTCATCCGGCTTGGACGGGCATTCACCGCATGGTTGACAGTGGCGGTCAAGTTTCGAAGTTCAACAGCAAATTCGCCGCTTTCGGCATCAAAAAAGCTTAAGTTTATATCAAGCTCCCATTTAAAAAACCGTGCACCCTCCGCACGGTTTTTTTTATAAAAAAAATAGCGCCACCATTTTTGGTGGCACTATCAGACAGTCAGATGTTTAATCATTTCATTATATCATTTGGCTTATGGTACATCAAGACCTCACCATCATCTTTGAGTTGTTTGATAATCTCAAATCCGTATCTTGTAAAATACCAGGGGGATTTAGTGGCAACAATAACACTTTTAGGTGAATGCTCGCCTTTGTTATGCTCAAGAACCCACTTGATTCTGTTTTCCACAAGTATCTTTCCCCAACCATTACCTCTATACGGTTCATCAATCATATCCCAAAAAAGCTCATACACGCCAAAAGAGATATATGATTCGCAAATACATCCAAGACCTATCACCTCATCATCAATCATCATATAGGTGATAACAATGTCCGGTTTCCCTTCTAAATCAAGGTAAAATAAGTTGGCATCAATATCATCATAGACTCGCCTGACGAGATTAATCATCTTGTGCAACAACTCTTGGTTTCTCAGCAATAATTCACTGGAAACAATAGATTGAATACTACCTTCAAATTTCTGTTTCATACTGATAAATATTTAATTGTTTAACATAGACTTACAAATCGTTGTCAGAATATCACACTTTTTTTCTTTTGTCAAATATTTTTTAAGCATACTTCGCCGTTTGCGGTAAAAAATGCCGTTACAGGCATTTTTTATCCTCACGCGCTGACCAAAAGGTCATCGGTTCGACCCGCTACAAAAAAAGCGCCCAAAACGAACGCTTTTTTTCTATTGGTGGAGGTAAGCGGGATCGAACCGCTGACCTTTTGAATGCCATTCAAACGCTCTCCCAACTGAGCTATACCCCCAAAAGGTAAGCCATTCTATAACACAACACTTTTTTAAAGTCAAATAAAAAATACCAATATTGATAAAAAATAATCTCCGTTCAAAAACACTCTTGATTTTGCGTTCAAAATTTTATATTGTGCTAAAAGAATTTGTTTCAATATCAAGGAGATTTTATCAATGAAAAAACACACAGCGCTTGCATTATGCCTTTCTCTGACGGCTTGTGCCAACTATTGCTACAAAGACAGTTGTCAAAAACAGTTACCCCCCGCGCCGGAACCGATTGTTTATGAAGAACCCGCGGTTGAAATTAACCCTTGCGCTTGTGCCTATGCGCCTGAGCCCTGCCGTGAAGTACAGCATCCGCGCATCATTGAAGAAATTCCTGCCGAGCCTGAAGTTAAGCCCTGCGAACAACATCAATTTTTAAACTGCGGTTGTGGCAATTGCGACACATTCCACCCCTATAAGCCCGAAGGTGTCAAAAAACCTGCACCGCGCAAAGCAGTTAAAGCAGCACCCAAGCCTGTTACATATATTCCGGAACAACCCAAAAGCTATGAGCTTGCGGCAAACAGAGCTTTCAACCGTTTCATTAAAGACACATACGGCACATACAGCAAAGCACCGGATATCAAAATTTATGTTGACGCCCCCATTGCTAAAGATGCTGACCTTCCGGGTGGTCTCACCAAAGGAACCGAAGCTTTCAAAACACAGCTCAAAAATTCACACGCTTTTGTCTTAACGGATAATATTAATGACGCCGATTACACCTTAAAAACAACGGCTGAATGGTTTGATACCGAATCGAAATCGGTTCCTGCCATCAAATATGTGATTGAGCTTCTTGATAAAAACGGCAATCAAGCCGGTATTTGGTCTCAAATTGTTAAAAGGGCAGATAACAAAAGCTGGTTATAACCATGCCCCTTTTGCTTTTAAGTCTTCTTTTGTGTTTCACCCCTGTTTTTGAAACTTTCGCCGATGAGGTTGAAAGTTTCGAAGTCAGGGGCAACGCATGTGAAAAAATCATCGGAGATGAAAGCCTTGCCGGCGCCCGAAATCGTGCCATTGACAAGGCTGTTTTTTTAGGTCTTAAAGCCACGCCCGAGCTTCAAGAAGATAAAAAGCTCTTAAACGACCACGACTTAAACGTCATGATTTATCGCTTGGTTGATGATTATATTCAAGACCTTTCTTCCAAAGTCACCAAGTCGGATGAAGGCAAAGTTTGTGTTGAAGTTTCGGGTTTTATCAACCCTCAAAGCATTGAACTCGTCCGTGAAGAATTTACTGCCAACCGCCAATATCGCGATTTTAACGATGATGATGCCGCACAAATCATCCAAAGCCTTAACAATGACCTTTCGCTCAAACCGCAAAACATTGAAGATTTGGCACTTGTTTACGTTGAACCGCTTGTTTATTTTAACGGCAAAAAATCCTTAAAATACGCCGAATTCTTAAAAGAAAAAATCAAAGACAATCCTTATTACTTTTTAACCGAAAAAAAAGATTTAGCCGACTATGTCATCACCCCGAAACTCTTAAAAGCCAAGGTTGATTCGCTTGATGCTTCGCACAAACGCATTCAAATGGTCATCACGCTCGAAATAACCGGTCTCGAACAAGATATTGTTGTTGTTTCTCAAAACAGATTTTTGCTCTACTTTGCGCAAGAAAATCAAAATGAAATCACCGAACGCCTCTTAAAAAAGCTTCTCGAGGCCGCCGGCACCGATGCCGCACGCAAAATAGAAATGGCAGAACAACAAAAATTAGAACAAACCGCAGTCGGTCACACACTTTAGTCCGCGCCGACCATCGCTGTTAATTCAGCCTCGGCAACCAATTTGCCTTCCACAAAAATTTTGCCTGTACAAACAAAAATATTGCGGCGTTCTTTAACCTTTTCAACATGAACTTCCAAACAATCTCCCGGAATAACGGGCTTTCTGAATTTCACTTTATCAACATTCATAAAAAGCACGCTCTTTTTGCTTAAACTGCCACCTTTGTTGGCAATCACAAAACCGGCAGCCTGTGCCATGGTTTCAATTTGCAACACCCCCGGCATAATCGGATTATCCGGAAAATGTCCTTGAAAAAAGGGCTCGTTCACCGTCACGTTTTTATAGCCGATTCCTTTAACACCATCTTCAATAATTTCGATTTTATCAATCAGCAAAAACGGATATCTGTGCGGCAAAACCTTCATAATATCATAAATTAAATACACTCTGTTTTCCATCTGTGTTTCCTCTTATTTCTTAGAATTTTTCTGCAAAAAGGCAACCTGACGCATAAAATCTTTAAAAGGAACAGCCGGTGTACCGAGCAACACGGCTTGCGGTTCCACATCACGCATCACGCCCGATTGTGCGGCAATTTGCGCACCCGAACCCACATTCAAGTGGTCAGCAAAGCCCGTTTGCCCGCCACAAACCACATAATCACCAAACGAGCAGCTGCCGGCAACGCCGACTTGTGCCACAAGCACACACCCGCGCCCGAATTTATCATTATGTGCAATTTGTACCAAATTATCCACGCGACAGCCGTCACCGATAACGGTATCATCCAAAGCGCCTCTGTCAACGCAGCTGTTTGCGCCGATTTCCACATCATTACCAATAATCACGCGCCCGATTTGCGGAATACGGTGATGCTGACCGCCGATCATTTCAAAACCGAAACCATCCGCACCGATTCTGGCACCCGTATAAATATAACAATCATTTCCCATCTGGCAATATGCCACGTAAGCATTAACGCCTACACGGCAACGCTCACCGATTTTGCAGGCGCGTCCGATATATGCACCCGATTCGATTCGGCAATCATCTCCGATAATCGCATTTTCCTCCACAACGGCAAAATCACCGATAAAGCAATTTTTACCGATTTTTGCGCTCGGATGTACCGAAGCTTTGGGTGAAATGCCGACTTGTGGTCCATATTCGGCATACAATGCCTCATTTAATTTCAAAAATGCCGCTTTCGGATTATCGCAAATCAAAACAATCACACCTGCAGGAATAAGTGCGACCAGTTCATTTGTGGTGACGCAAACCTTAGCTTTAATGCTTGCGGCTTTCTCTTTGGCTTTTTTATCATAGAAAAAGCAAATATCTTTTTCACCCGCTTTTTCCATTGTCGCAATGTCAAAAATCAATTCTTCGGCTTTTGACGCATCCGCCATTTGCGCACCCGTTATCTCTGTCACACGTTTAAGTGTCAAAGGTCCGTTATTTTGGTAAAAAGCAACATCTACCATTGTTTTATTCCCTTATTACAAAGTTGTGCCAAAGTTCAATCTGAAGACTTCTTTTTCATCATAGTCTTCCTTCATCACGGGGAAACCAAAGTCAATATCGATTTTACCCATCGGTGAATACCATTCAAAACCGAAGCCGACCGAAGCGCGCGGTTTGGATGAATAATAAACTTCATCTTTATTAATACCGTCCGGTTTACCGAGCATACCGATATCAAAAAACGTTCTGCCTCTCACGCCAAGCTCATCAAGTCCAATCGGGAATGACAATTCCGTACCGCCGTACACGGTCCAGTTACCACCCAAAGCATCCTCAGTCTTCTTATCACGTGCACCGATACCGCCATATTCAAAACCGCGTAAATTACTGGAGCCTAAATAATAACGGTTTGACAAGCGAACATCTTTGCCATTGTAGCCCACAATATATCCACCGTTTACATGGAACTTAAACGTCCAATAATCGGCAAGCGTATAAAATTGCACGGCTTTAGCATCAAACTTGAAGAATTTTTCATTACCGCCCAAACCCGCAATATCGTTACCGAATGATAAGAAATAGCCTTCTTTGGTGCGTTGTCTGTTATCGCGCTTATCATAATAAAGTGTCTGCCCGATAATCGAACCGGTTGTTTTGCCTTTTTCTTTTTTCACATATTTAGAAGCGCTGTCTTTCACGTTTTTGATTTCATCTTCCCTGATGGTATAACGCATGGTCTGATAAAAATCATCCGTGTAGTTCCAACCCAATCTCGTGCGAACACCCATTGATGACGTATCATACGAGCTTTCATCCTGATAATCTTCATCGCTGTAAAAGATATCAAAACCGGCGCTCAAACGACGTCCCAAGAAATATGGCTCCGTAAAACTCAATGAGTAATCTTTCGAACGTTGCGAAAGTGACGCATCCAAGCTAATCATCTGTCCTTTACCCATAAAGTTATTTTCGGTAATACCCGTTTGCACCAAAGCACCGTTTGTGGTTGAATACCCCACACCGACGTTGAAGTAACCGGTTGATTTTTCAATCACACCCACATCAATATCGGCTTTATCCGTGCTCACCGGAACAGATTGCATATCCACTTTGCTGAAATAATTCAAATTTTCGATATTGCGACGCGAATCTCTGATTTTCGAAACGTTAAACGCATCACCTTCATCAAGGCGCATTTCACGGCGAATCACCTCATCAAGCGTGCGCGTATTACCGAAAATATTAATGCGGTTCACAAAAATACGCGGACTTTGCGAAATATGAAAAGTCACATCAACCACATTTTCATCATGCCGATTAAGCGTCGGTGTCACATCCACAAAAACAAAACCTTTTTTGCCGAGTTCGTCGGTTATGTTCGAAACACTCTCATTAACAAGCTTACTGTTATACCACTTGCCTTTTTTGATTTCGACTTCCTTATACAATTTTTCAACGTTCACATCTTTGATTTCCGAATCGATTTTAACGTCGCCCACTTTATAGCGCACACCTTCATCAACCGTAAAGTTCAAAATAAATGATTTGCCGTTCGGTGCCAATTCGGCCACGGCCGAGGTCACATCGAAATCAACATAACCATGCTCACCGTAAAATTGACGCAGCATTTCCTTGTCATAATTCATTTTTTCGGCATCATATTTATCAGCCGAGCTGAAAAACCGATACCAACGACTTTCTTTGCTCATAATTTCGCTTTTCAAATCCGGTCCCGAATAGTGTTTGTTTCCGAAGAAATTAATTTTTGTAATTTTGGCTTCCGCACCTTCGTCAATTTCAAAAATCAAATCGACACGGTTATCTTTGCGTTCAATAATTTTCGGGTCAACCGAAACATTATAACGACCGGCTTTTTTATAAACTTCCAAAATTCGTCTGGCATCCTGTTGCACGGTTGAACGATTATATATGGCATTCGGCTTACTTGATATTTCTGCCTCCAAAGTTTTATCTTTGATTTTCTTGTTGCCGTCAAACACACGTTTGCCGATAATCGGATTTTCCTTAACCTTCACTTTCAAAACACCGTTTTTGCCCGGCTCAATTTCAATATCCGAAAAAAGCCCCGTATTGTAGAGGTTTTTAAAAGCGCTATCAAGCTCGTTTTCCGAAACACTCTGTCCGGTTTTAAGCCCCAAATAAGCCAAAACGGTTTCTTTTTCTACGCGCTTTAATCCTTCCGTTTGTATTGATTTTACCATAAAACTTTCTGCATGCGCATTAACAGCTGCAAAAAGAAGTCCGATAGCAAATGTCATATAAAATTTTTTCATGTTTTTTTCCTTTATTTTAAGAATGAAACAACCGTTTAATAAGATGAACGATATCGTTAAAGGTGGCAAAAATCATCAATGCCGCCAAAATTAAAAATCCCGCCTTAAACAAATATTCTTTCGTTTTTTCTTTCAACTCACGTCCCGTCAATATTTCCAAAACAAAAATCACCACGTGCCCGCCGTCCAAAACCGGAATCGGAAACAGGTTAATCAGTCCCAAATTGATTGAAAGCAGTGCCAAAAACGTCACAAAATCCAAAATACTCTCATTTTTCGTAATGTCGCCGGTCATTTCGGCAATACGAATCACGCCGCCCACGTCATCACTGCCGCGTTTACCCGTAATCATTTGTCCAACACCTCTTAAAGTCATGGCGGTTACATCCCACACTTCTTTGCAAGATTGAACAAACGCCTGCGGAATAGAGAATTTTTCATGCGTAAATTCAAGCGCCCCCATTGATTTAACACCGAGCATATATTGTTTTTGCGTTGTTTGGTCTCTCTGTTTTTTATCCATTTCAATAAGTTCAACATCAAAATGCAGCTTTTCGCCGTCGCGCAAAACATCAATACTTGCAAAGTGATTCGGTGCCAAAAGAACTTCTTTTGAAATATCCGACCATTCTTTAATTTCGTGTCCGTTAATCATGGTTATTCTGTCACCCGCCAACATACCGACATTTTTAGCAGCACCGCCGTCAACAACTTCCGAAATAACGGGTGGCATCGTAAATCTGCCGAACATGGCAAACAACGCAAAATAAATCAATATGGCAAAAAGGTAGTTAAAACCCGGACCGGCTAAAACAATCGCTAATTTCTTAAACGGGTTTTGAAAAGCAAAGGCATGTTTTTTATCTTCTTCGCTCAAGTCATCGAGCCCGTCGGTAGACGAAGACGAGGCATCACCGTCGCCCAAAAATTGGCAATAACCGCCAAGCGGCACGGCAGATATTTTCCAAACCGTTCCTTTCTTATCCGTTTTGCTCCAAAGCGTTTTGCCAAAGCCTATTGAAAAGGCGCTTACTTTCACACCTGCCAAACGCGCCACAAAAAAATGACCGAATTCATGCACAAAGACAAGTATCGAAAGTAAAACGATAAACGGTATGACGTAATAAATTAAATTTAAAAGCCACATATTCTCTCACCGATTACAACATATAAGCCAGCAGAAAATAAACAAACGGTGCGGCAAAAATCAATCCGTCGACCCTGTCAAAAACACCGCCGTGTCCCGGAATAAGATTTGAAGAATCTTTCAAGCCCAAATGTCTCTTAATGGCAGATTCAATCAAATCACCGACCTGCGAAACGGCAGCAACCAACCCCGAAAATGCGGCAAAAAACACTTCAACTTTTGTGTTCGAAACAACAATGCCGGACATTTGCAAAAAGTAAAAATAAACTTCGCTGACCGCAACGGCAAGCACAATACCGCCGATTAACCCCGACCATGTTTTGTTCGGGCTGATAGAGGGTGCCAATTTCGGACCTCTGACATTTGTGCCGACAATGTATGCACCGACATCCATTGACCACACCACAAGTAAAAACCAAAGCGTCATATAAAAGTTAAACGGCGCATAAGGTGCAATATTATGATAAAGCCACATCATCGAAGCCACACCTATTGAAATATACGGCACACCCAAAATGAGCAAAAATGTTTCTTTTTCTTTGCGTGATTTCAAATAAGCAAACACGGATGTCAACAAAATCGCAATACCGACGACTTGCGAGTCATAAACAAAGATGGCACATGCAAGCGCAAGCACATAAGCTCCGAAATAAACCATCGGCTGTTTTGAAGGCACCATATTTGCCCACTCATACGAGAGCAACACACCCACAAACAAAGTCAATATATCCACATACGGATAACCGCCCCACAAGGCGCTCACCACAACAGGCAACATCACAAAAGCTGCCAAAATGCGTTTTTGAAGACCGCTTAATTTTTTCATCTGATTTTCTTTACGCTTTACCATATCTTCTTTCCCTTAACTGGTATGTTTCAACAATTTGTTTCAATTCCTCTTTTGTGAAGTCCGGCCACGGTGTTGATGTGAAAAACAGCTCCGTATAAGCAAGTTGCCAAAGCAGATAATTGCTTAAGCGTTGCTCGCCGCTCGTTCTGATTAAAATATCAGGTTCCGGCACATCTTTTGTATAGAGCATATCAGATATTGTTTTTTCATCAATATCTTCGGGCAACATATCACCATTTTTTATTTTTTTGCCGATTTCGCGTACGGCGTGGGTTATTTCCGCGCGTGAGCCGTAGCTCAAAGCCACGATAAGCGTTGCCGCCGTGTTGTTTTGCGTTTGCGTTTCGAGTTTTTCCATTTTTTCGATGATATCGGGTGCAAGCATCTTTCTTTCGCCGATAAAACGAATGCGGATATTTTCTTTATCAAGCTCCTTAAAATCGCGTGATAAATAGTCTCTCAAAAGCCCCATCAACGTATCGACTTCTTCTTTTGAGCGCTTCCAATTTTCGGTTGAAAAAGCATATATTGTCAGATATTTAACGCCCATATTTTTGGCTGCCTTGGCAATATCAATCACCACTTCGGCGCCTTTTTTGTGTCCTGCCGTCCGCGGCAAACCGCGTTTTTTTGCCCAACGTCCGTTGCCATCCATAATAATGGCAATATGTTCCAAAATGTTTGCCATAAAAGCCTACACCTGCATAATGTCTTTTTCTTTTGCGGCAAGCATTTCATCGACCTTTTTAACCGCATCGTCGGTCAATTTTTGAATGTCGTTTTCGGCTCTCTTTTCCTCATCTTCCGAAATGAGGTTATCTTTTTTAAGCTTTTTAACTTCATCCAAACTGTCACGGCGAATGTTGCGAATAGCCACCTTGTTTTGCTCGGCATATTTGCCCGCAATTTTAGAAAGCTCTTTACGGCGTTCTTCGCTCAACGGCGGAATCGGAATTCGAATAAGCGTGCCGTCAACGGCTGGGTTTAAGCCCAAATCACTTTCACGCAAAGCTTTTTCCACATTTTTCACAAGCGATTTATCCCAAAGGCTGACCGATAATGTGCGCGGATCCGGTGTCGAAACCGTACCGACCTGTGCAATCGGACACATCGAACCGTAGGCGTCAACCATAATGCCGTCAAGCAGGCTCACATGTGCTCTGCCTGCACGAAGTCCCGAAAAATCGGCTTTTAACGATTCAAGTGTTTTATCCATACGCATTGAAGCATCATTTTTAATTTGATTGATATCAGACATATTTTTTCCTCTTAATTTTGAACAATTGTCAATTTTCCTTTACCGCAAACGGCATTTAAAAACGCATTTTCACCTGCAAGCTTAAACACAATGGTCGGAATGTTACTTTCATCCAAAAGCGCAAAAGCGGCCATATCCATCACTTTTAAGTTTTCTTTCAAAACTCTCTGATAGCTGATATGTTCAAAACGCTCTGCTTCGGGGTGTTTTTTTGGGTCGGCCGAATAAACGCCGTCAACCTGTGTGGCTTTCAAAAGCGCATCACATTGCATTTCCGAAGCGCGCAAAGCCGCCGCCGTATCTGTTGTAAAATAAGGACTTCCCGTACCGCCCGCAAAAATAATCACACGCCCGCGCGATAGGTGTTTTAAGGCCTTGCGATACATATAAGGCTCGCACACCTGCGGCACATTCAAGCCCGACATCACGCGCACCGGCACGCCTTCTTTTTCCAAAGCGTCTTGCATATAAAGGGCGTTCATCACCGTGCCGAGCATACCCACTTGGTCGGCAACACTGCGGTTAATACCTTCCGAGGCTTCTTTGGCACCTCTGAAAATATTGCCGCCGCCGACGACAATGCAAATCTCAACACCCAAATCATGAACGGCTTTAATATCAAGTGCAATTTTTTTCAAGACTTCCGGTGCCATACCGAAAGCCCTGTTACCCATCAGGCCTTCGCCCGACAGTTTAATCAAAATGCGTTTATATAAAGGTTGCATGCTTTTTTTCCTTTATTGTTGCTGCACCTATATTACAAACTTTGG
>Ga0310696_10010508_pt1 | contig 10630 bp, 4 predicted proteins | sample AusTroGonzalo_MG_4_FD_203885 | JGI IMG/M metagenome (GOLD analysis project Ga0310696, IMG submission 203885) | Bovine rumen microbial communities from tropical cattle in Woodstock, Queensland, Australia - Gonzalo_02 (v2) (version 2) | ecosystem: Host-associated > Mammals > Digestive system >... | reverse complement strand
GATACATGCACCACTTGTTCATGGCCTTATTCCAGATAACATCGGGCGCCCATTGGTTACCATCGATGCTGTAATTGCCATAGGCTCCTGACCATGTTGAGGGATCGTACTTGCTATAGTCGTACGTCGGCGAAAAAGCTGTCCAACTCATCAGGTCGGTGGTTCTTGCCGCAGCTTTATGCGAGCCGAAGATATAATAGGTCTGCGACGACGGATCCCACACCACGCTGGGATCATGGACGCTGACACGCTTCAGTTCATAGCCGTAAACTGCTAAAGGTAAAAAAGCAAACAGGTAAAAAAGAAAAACTTTCATTACCACACCTTTATTCCTTTTATTATCACTATTCTTCTTCATAACTTACCTAACTATTATTTTACCTATTTTACTTTCTTACCTTTTTACTCTTTAAAGTTCTGGCCAACCGTCGGCAGTCCAAGTGATGGGACGCTGAATGAGGACAGAGGCTCCCTGCTGTGCTACACTGTAGCCGTGGCAGATGAAGATATCCTGATTGTCGATATGATAGGCGGCACAATGACCGGCTGCCTCGTACTCCTTCTTGTCGCCCTCAAGGAAAATCTTGCCACCACCATCGCGCATGTCTGTACCATCAGGGCCGAGATAAGGACCATCAACGGTCTTACTACGGCCTACGGCCACCCGATAATTGCTCTTCGCTCCCTGACAGCAATAGTCCCAAGAGACAAAGAGATAATAATATCCTGCGTGTTTGAAGATAAATGGAGCTTCTATCGCATTAGGTCCAGCGAAGTCGGACGTGGGATTCTTCGGAGGATTGGGATTGGTAGAGAGCGCCTTTTTTCCATCGGGTGCCGTCAGGTTGAAGCGACGGGCAATGGTGCGAGGCTTCTCACCAGCGGCCATGTGCATCGTGGTGTCGAGGCGAACCATCTGGATTCCGTCCCAGAAGGAGCCCCACACGAGCCAAGGCTGATCCTCGTCGTCGATGACAAAGTTGGGATCGATGGCATTCCAGTTGTCGCGCCCTTCACGAGAGCAGACGATACAACCCTCGTCATCCCAAAGGCCCGAAGCCAGTGAGTGAGTGGAGAGCAGACCGATAGCCGAGCCATTACGTCCAAAGGTGGAGCAGCTATAGGCGAGCCAACAGCGACCATGCCACTGGATGACATCTGGTGCCCACACGTGATGACGGAAGCCAGGCACTGAGTCGCGCGTCCACTGAGGGATGACTGACATCAGGGGTTCGGCCTTCACAGTCCATGTCTTACAATCCTTGGAGGTCATTTGCTGGATACCCATTCCCGTAGCGTATATATAATAGGTATCACCCTCTTTTGCCATCACAGGATCATGAACCATAGGGGTCTGAGCTATGATGGCGGAGCTCACTGCGAGCGCCGCCATCAAGAGATTAAATCGCTTCATACTACAAGAATACTATGTGTCCACCTTCGATGGTGAAGCGGAACCACAAGTCGTTTGCATCAACAGGACTAATACCTAAATAATCCTGATAATAGGTAACGCCGTCGTTGCCCAGCATGACACACTTCACATCAACAGTACCATCGTCATTGTTTGTCACTGAGACGGTTACTGTAGCATCGTCCATGGCAGCAAGCCATGTCTCCCAAGATTCCTGGCCACCACTGGTGGTGCAAGTGCCATAGCTGTCGCCCCATCCATAGTTGTCGGCACGAAGCACAGCATACTCTGTGTTGTCCTCACGCGTGAGCACCACAAGGAAGTTGTTCCAGTTGGCTGCACCATTGGTGTAGTTCTTGAAACGCGTAGTGAAGGTCTTGCCTGCGGGCACATTGAGCATCTCAGAATGAGCAGTCCACCAACCTGTAGTGTTGTCTTCATTACCTAATACGTTGTTGAACTCGAGATGACATTTTTCTACCGTATAGCGGAAATAGAAGTCCTCGGAATCAATGGCGATGCCCTTATACTCCTGATTATAGAAATTGCCATCGTTACCCAGCATCACAGCCTGGACATCAGCAGAACCATCACCATTATTGGTAACTGCTACAGTCACCTTGGCACCATCCATAGCAGCAAGCCATGCACCCCAGTCGCTCTGACCACCGCTCAGCCACAGATTTGGATTATTTTCATAACCCTCACCCCATCCGTAGTTATCGGCACGGACAACAGCAAACTCGGTATTATCCTCTCGGCAGAGCACTATCACGAAGTTTTCCCAGTTGTTGCCACCATTGGTGTAGTTGGTGAACCTTGAGATAAAGGTCTCGCCTGGGGCAACCTTAATGTTTTCAGAATGAGCTCCCCAGAATGGTGTAGAGTTATCGGTAGCACCAATGGAAGCATACATCTTATCGACAACCTCGAACTCAGCAGATGCAATGATTGGTGTTGCGGCCTCACCCTTATAAGTCTTGGCATAGACAGCCACCAGGTTTTTCTTACCAAGAGAAGCCATATCGGGAACAGCCTCGAAGGTCAAGTCGTCAGCCGACACATCTTTCGAGATTCCTGTTTCAAACTGTACAGTAGCGGTCACATTAGCAAAGGCCTCCTCTAACGTTGCGCCCTGAAGCACCTTCTTGGGCACATTATTCAACGTCATGCTCAACGGCATCTTATCGTCGGCAGAAGTAAAGCCGCCAATGGGTTCGATGGTAGAACCGAGCCAGTTAATATAAGAACCCTCAGGCACCAAGAAGGCACGGATAGTAGTGTTGCTCTCATCGGCATTCAGATTCACCAGAGGTGATGTCTGCTTGTAGGTCTTTACCACGGTTCCATTATCCATGGTCACGATCATGCCGCCCTGAGTACGGTCGATAGTGAGGGTCACCTTACCACCAAATTTATCAACGCCGGGATCAGTATCGGTTTCAAACGTCAGTGTGCTCTCCACCAGACTGCGGTCGATGTAGTCACCCCACTCAGAGTTACCACTTGGCTGGTTGTCGTAACGGATGGCTCCGTACTCCTTATAGTTGGCTGCACCGCGATCCTCATCGTTAGTGATAATCATTGCGTAGTTCTTATAGGTATTCGAGGCGTTGGGATTAATATTCAGGTTGAACTGAGCAACCCACTTGCCGCCCTCGGGAATCTGGTAATACTTTGAGAAGACGGCCCACCAGCCCGTAGAGAAGTCGGTGGCACCAACGGTATATACGTCTTCCTCCATACCTTCGATTATATCATCATCACCACCCTGATTCTTGTTGGCAGCGATAGAATCGATCTTTGAAGACATCCAGTCAGGAGCACTTAAGCTGTACAGCTCACCACCCTCACAGCTCGTAAGAGCCATTAGGCCCAGGGCAGCCGAACAAAAGACTGTTGCTATTTTATTGAGATATTTCATAATTGTAATCTTTAATGTTTAATCTTTAATATTAAAACCTCACCACAGGGTGTACTGGGCCGTACAGACTTTCCGCATTGCTGGTGCTGAAATTAGCCGAATTACCCTTCAAGTTTGGATTGTCGTTAAGTGTACCCTGATAGATGGGCAGGAACTCGTGACCTTCTTTATAGGAGTCAAATGTACTCTTGTCGCAATTTGGTTCATCAACGGGATCCTTCGGCGTAAAGTCGATTTCGCCAGACTCATATTTTGCTTTGGTCCAGAAGTTGACGGCTCCATGCTCCCATAACTGGTGAATACGGTTATCACTATAGAACCATCCCCAACGAATGAGATCAAAGCCACGACCGTACTCACAGCCGAACTCCTTCGGACGTTCCACATTGGCAATCTGCTCGAAGAGTTTGTCGGCAGAATCAAAATCAGCGAGTTTCAGGTCAGCCAAACCAGCACGCTTACGTACCTGATTGATCCAGTCGATGGCCTGCTGTGTAGGACCACTGATTTCGTTCTCACACTCAGCAGCACGGAGGAGTACATCGCTGTAGCGCATCAAGCGGAGATTGATACCGCAATGAAGACCCGTCACCACCTTATCATAAATACCTGTACGCAGGTTGGTGAACTTAGCGATAGGCAGACCACCATAGTTGTTGTTGGTCACAATATATGTATCAGCCGACATAGGAATAGTATAGCATACATTACCATACTCGAAACCATCCCACTCGGGCTCATAGGTACCGATGGTCCAATAAAGACGTGGATCAAGACCGCCGTTCGTGGTCCTTTCTGCTTTGAACAGATTATAGAGCCAAGGAGAAGCAGAGAGGTCAGCCCAGCCACCACAGTCGCCAGGACCAAAGTTACTCTCTATGGCGTGACCCTGCGTAGCGTTAGAGCTTGTGTTCACAGGTGTCCACTCGTCGTCAGTACCCTGAGAACCGTAATCCAAGAACTGAATCTCGAAGAGACTCTCGTCGTTGTTCTCGTACTTGGAACCCTCACGGAAGTTGTCACCATAGTTATCCATCAGTTTATAGGTGCCATAGGTACCGCCAATGATATTCTTCAGCACAGCCAGTGCCTCACTATACTTATGGCGCATCATCAGGGCGCGGGCATAGAAACCTGCGGCAGCACCACTGGTGGCACGACCCTGTGCCCACTGACCACCTACACTACGTGAAGGCAGCAGATCGATGGCAGACTTGAAATCGGCTTCTACCTGATCCCATACCTCATCATAGGTGTTGTTGGTGCCATAGAGACTATTTAGATCAGAATAGCTGTCGTAAGAGGTAATCAGAATCGGCGTCTGGAAATAACCTGCGAGGTTATAGTAAGCCAGACCACGGATAAAGAGAGCCTGACCCTTGATACGTTTCATCTGTTCAGTCATAGCAGCACCTTCAGCATCGGTGCGCGACAGGATGAAGTTACATACATTGATGGTATAATACCACTCACGCCAAGGCCACATACAGATTTCGTCGGTGGCAGGGACGTTGAGGTCATCGAAAGGCATGTACCAAACCTGAGAGGAGTTCCACACCTCATCACCACGAGTTAGGTCGATAGTATAGCCCACACGAGCGTAGGAACCCTCCATACGCATGTGGTTATAAGCAGCAACGACACATTCCTCCAGGTCTTCAGCCGTATTGCCGAAGGTAGCAGTGGTCTGCTGGTTGGGGTTTGTCAGTTCCAGCTTGTCTTCGCACGAAGTTAACGTGCCAAGGCCCAAAATGAGAGCCAGTGAAATTTTATATAGTTTCATATTCTATATCCTTATTTATTATTATACGTGCGAGCAATTTAGAATGAGAAGAGAATACCACCCATGAATGTGCGGGCACTGGGGTATGAACAATAGTTGTAGCCTGGGCTAAATACATTGCCAGCTGCATAGTCCACATTATAGCCGTCATAGCCGGTGAAAGTGTAGAGGTTCTGGGCAGACACATAGATGCGTACACCAGAAACAAGGCCCTTGAACACGCTGTCGGGAACATTGTAACCCAATTCTACGTTGGCAATCTTCCAGTAAGCGGCATTCTGGATGTAACGCTCACTGAACAGATCGTTCCAAGCCAAAGTGGCATTGTTTGCAGCATAGGTGCGGGGAACGCCAGAGATATAGGTATCACCGTTCCAGCGGTTGGCATCGAGCATACCCACTTCCTTGTTGCTATAACCATAGCAAGAGTTCAGCTGATAGGTCATATAGTCGAACACATGGTAGTTAAGTGCACCGTATGTTGAGATGCTCAAGTCGAAGTTCTTATACTCCAGATGAGCGCTCAGACCGAAGTTGATCTTCGGCATGCCACTGCCCAGAGTAGTCTGGTCGGCATCAGTAATAATACCATCACCGTCGAGGTCCTTATATAGACAGTCACCGACATTCGCACCTTGCTGAAGAGCCTTGGCATTATGAGCATCCAACTGCTCCTGTGTACGGGCGATGCCCTCATACACCCAGCCATAGAACTGGCCAATCTCCTCGCCTACATATGTACGGCTATAGGCACCCGTGGCGTATTCGTTACCGAAACCAAGAGAGGTTACTTTGTTCTTCAGCGTGCTCAGGTTAGCACTAATCTCGTGCTTCAGAGCATGGTCACGATTACGATAGGTAACTGAGAACTCGAAACCGCTGTTCTCCATCGAAGCTGCGTTCATCGTCACAGAGGTGTTACTTACACCAGCATTCGTAGGAACGGGCACACCATAAAGCAGATCCGTTGATTTGTTCTTATACCACTCAGCAGTAAACTCGATGCGGTTATTGAACAAAGCGAGGTCGATACCAGCGTTGATAGTGGTCTTCTTCTCCCAAGCAAGACTGGTGTTCACGAAAGTAGAAACAGCAGAACCTGTAACAGCGCTGTTAGCGTAGCTGTAAGTCATGTTATTACGCATCATCGTAGCCTGATAAGCATATTCACCGATGTTCTCATTACCAAGTTCACCATAGCTGGCGCGAACCTTGAACATGTTTACAATGTTGTGATCGATGGGGAAGAACTTCTCCTTATCGAAACGCCAACCTACAGAGATTGAGGGGAAGGTACCCCAGCGGATATCCTTAGACAGACGAGAACTACCATCACGACGGATAATAGCAGAGAGCAGATACTTGCCATCATAGTCGTAGTTCAGACGAGCAATGTATGAAGCCAAAGCGTGTTTGTACTCAAAAGAACTGGCATCGCGAGAAGCGGCATTCTGAAGCTGCAGGAAGTAAGGCTCAGAGAAGTTCACGCCCCATGCATTCAGCAGATGGGTATTCTCCTCCTCATAGGTCTGACCTACCACAAGGTTCACATGATGCAGACCAATTGTGCCATCATAAGTCAGCGTATTCTCAATCAGAGCGTCTGAATATGTACGCTTGTTCTCAGTCAGTTTCTCATTACTCTTGTCGAGATATACACGGTTACTCTGGATATAAGCGGGAATCCAAGTCTTATCGTAAGCGTGTGTCTTGCTGTAAGAGAGATTCAGTTTGTAACTCAGTTTATGGTTCTTACTCTTAACACCAACCATCTCAAGCAGATCAACTTCTGCAGAACCTGTGCCAACAATGCGGTCAACAATCGTATTACGCGTCAGCATATTGTTGATGAGCAAGGGGTTAGAAGCTGAGATATCGCCATGAACAGTATCATAATATACACCATATCCATAAGCATCATAGCCATAGCTGCTAGCTGAACCCACCTTGTCGTCAAGCACCCATGTAGATTCGTCATAAGCCTTGATGGTAGGCTGCATGCGCAGGGCACCGAAAAGTACGTTAGCCACATCGCCATACATTCCCTGAATATAAAGATTACCATTACCATCGGTAGGTACACCCATACCGTCCTGGCTGCTATGAGAATAAACCAGACTGGTGCGGAACTTGATAAACTTTGTGTCCATCGTGTTGTTCACACGAGCGGTAAAACGCTCGTAGTTAGGACCTGCACCCTCAAGAGTACCCTTCTGATTATAATAGTCGAGACCTATATTATAAGTATTGTTAGAGCCACCACCGCTCAGGTTCACATTGTGGTTGTGGCGGATACCCGTCTTAAATACCTCATCAAACCAATCGGTATTGGTGTTATCCTGGAACTTATAAACACCCTCGGAAACCTGACTGTAACCACCAGGCAGAGGGGTACCTGAATTAGCACAAGCCTGTCCCAGATAAGTGCTGTACTGGTTGGCATCCATCACATCATAAACACCACCAGGAATTTGGTCAATACCAAAATAACCCTTGTAGTTAACCTTCAACGGCTGATCTTTCTTACCATTCTTCGTAGTAATAATTACCACACCATTTGCGGCACGTGAACCATAGATGGCACCAGCAGATGCATCTTTCAGAACCTGGATAGTCTCAATATCGTTAGGCGAGAAATCACGAATGGTTGTACCCATGGGAACACCGTCGATTACATAAAGAGGTGCACTGCTTCCGAAGGATCCGACACCACGAATACGAACGGTAGGATCAGCGCCTGGCTCACCATTTGTGGTAATTTGCACACCAGCCACCTTACCCTCAAGCATCGAAGAAATGTTAGAATTGGAAACGCGCTTCAGTTCGTCAGCATTTACGATAGACACAGATCCAGTCAGGTCAGCCTTCTTCTGAACACCATAACCCACGACAACCACCTGATCAAGCATAAGGGCGTCTGATTCTAATTGAATTTGGTTCAGGAGCGCACGTCCGCGTACAGCGATTTCGCGATCCTTGTAACCCACATAACTTACCACGAGGGTACCATTAGCCGGAGCGTCCAGTTGGAAGTTACCATCGAAGTCGGTCACTACACCGCTTTGGGCACCCTTCAGTCGGATGGTTGCACCAATGAGCGGTTCTCCATTCTGATCGACAACCTGACCACTGACCTTGATAGTCTGGTCTTGCTGCACTGATGCCTTTGCCTTCACTGGACAGATGGTTAGTCCACCCAGAACACCGAGACTTAGCATCACAGAAAATACTAGTTGTTTTCTCATTGTTAATTGATTTTTGATTTTAGAAAAAGTTATTATATTAGTGAAATTTTCCGCAAAAGTACAGTTGTTAGAAATAAAACAGGTGGACAAAACGATTTATAAGGTGGACAAAACGATTCAAGCGTTTTCGTGCTCGTTTTTTCCACTTCTTGAGGTAAATCAAGACTAATTCTTGAGATAAATCAAGTGTTCTGCTTTTTGCTGTCAAAAGAACTGGGGCTTACACCGAACATCTTGGTGAAGCACCTTGTGAAATACTTGGGGTCATTAAAACCTACAGCATAAGCAATTTCTGTGATATTACGATTACCCGTCTTCGATGAGAAAAGCTCTTTAGCCATATTCAAACGGTAATTACGAATGAATTGGCCAGCAGGAATACCCACTTCAGAATTCAGATGCTTGCTGACAACCGTACGACTCATACCAAGTGCATCGCAAAACTCCTGAACACCGAACTCTGAATTCATATAGTTGGCTTCCATTATTTCCATTACTCGTTCCATGAAAGGTTTCGTACTCTTCATGACGATCTCCTTATCGGCCTCAACACTTTTTGTTACACTCTGTCTGTAGCGTTCTTGATTGTCGAGGATGTTCTGGATACGTCCCTGAAGATGACGGGGATCATCCGACTCTTCAAGTACCTTTCGAATGGGACTGAGCAACTGTTCTGCCTCCAAACGCTTCAATCGGGCGGCCCACCTATTATATATATATATGATAAGAAGAACAAATAAGAGGCTTAAAAGCAAACGGAACCACCAACTGTTCCAAAAAGCAGGATTAACGATGATTTCAATCGAAGCAATATCAGAATGTTCGGCAGACAAAGTCGACATATATTTTACCTCAAAGGTATATCGCCCTGCGGGCAGAGCACTATAACGGACAGAATGTTCGCCAAGCTTGAGAGGGGTCCATTCTTTGTCGAGGCCTTTCATCCTATAACTGAACATTGTCTGTTCCTCATAACCATAATCTAAGGCTGAAAATGAAATTGCGAAAGAACGATTGTTTTCGCGTAATTGGATAGATGTAGCAATAGATATATCCTCCGAGATGTAATCGCTACCAGCAATTATATCCTGATTGTCAACCATCAACTGGGTAAAGACGAGTTTGCCGTAAGGTTTTGACTCTGCATTCTCACCAAGAACCTCTATCAAGCCCCCTTCACTACCCAAATAGATTACTCCTGCATCGTCCCTGACTGCTGAATTCCAATAGAAATGATGATTTACCAAACCTTCGTTCTCATAATAATTGGAGAACATGTGAGTCTCAGGGGCATATACAGACAAGCCATTCTGAGTCGTTATCCACAGATGACCATTCAGATCCTCGACAATTCCCTTTACACCACCAAATGCCAATCCATCGGCTGTTGTCAGAGCCTCGAAATGCCTACGCCCATCCTGTTTATTTTTTACCAAGCGGTAAAGTCCGTAGCCATTACTACCCAGCCAAAGTGTACCATCCTTGGACTGACAAAAAGAGGATATCTTATCAACGATTCGTGAACCAGGCTCGTCAAGTTTATGGGTAATACCTTCTGTCTTAAACGGTCTACGTCCCTGGCGTCCAGAGTTTAAGTCAACGATTCTTAGCCCCTGCATACAACCCATCCACAGAATTCCGTCACGGTCAACAATGGCGCCAATATTACCTGTTATACCACGACATCCTTCAAATGGTTCTTCTATCTTTTGGGTTTTGTAATCATAATAATACAAACCAGCATTACTACCTATCCACAATCCATCATTAATCGTGTCGTTGGCAAGGGCACCAACAAAAGTAGTAGGTATATTATACTCTCTGGGAAGTTCGATACGTGAGATCTTTTGCGGACTTTTTCTATCTGTTACACAGACACCTCCTCCCCAGGTGCCTATCCAAAGTCGGCCATGCTTGTCAGCAGCAAGGGCAGAGACACTGTTATGTGACAATCCAGAATTAGAAGTCGTGTAATGGATAAAATCGGTTGAGCCTTTTTCTCTGAGGTTAAGACCACCCTCCACTGTTCCTACCCATAGACGTCCACCAGGTTCAACATACATGGCATTAACAGGATTTGGTGACAGCGAACGGGGATCACCAGTATGTACTGAGTTACGCAGCAGCAATCGGCGAGGGGCCAGGCAGGCAATTCCCCCCGATTCTGTACATATCCAAATATGGCCATGAAATACTCGGATACTATGCACAAAATCACTCTTCAATGGAGGATTGCTCTCTGTGTTCCAAACTGTAAAACTATC
>Ga0310696_10010507_pt1 | contig 10631 bp, 7 predicted proteins | sample AusTroGonzalo_MG_4_FD_203885 | JGI IMG/M metagenome (GOLD analysis project Ga0310696, IMG submission 203885) | Bovine rumen microbial communities from tropical cattle in Woodstock, Queensland, Australia - Gonzalo_02 (v2) (version 2) | ecosystem: Host-associated > Mammals > Digestive system >... | reverse complement strand
GTTCAGTGACAGGCTCCTCCTGCGGCTCCTCGGCGGAAGTTTCGGGTTGCGGATCCGCGACAGTCTCCTCAACGGGTTCGGTCACGGGTTCCGCGGTTTCGGGTTCCACGGCGGATGCGGGAGTTGCGGTTTCATTAACGGTCTGGGTCTCTTGGGAGACCTCGGGGTTCACCTCATTGTTCTGAATCTCAGAATTTTCCGGGTGAAGAAGTTCTTGTGATTCCATCATTTGGATTTTTTTGGTGATTAAAAGAAAACGGCCGCGAAGATACACTTTTTTTCGACCTGTACGGTTGAATCAATAATCGTTATCTATGTTTCTCAAACTCTTTTTTGCTGCGGCATTGACGCGACATTTTGACTTCCTGTTGGAGATTCCGCTCGCTCACTGCGTTCGCGGCGGAATGGTGTACGCCGCAGGGCGAGAGAGGGCTTCCCCGAGAACTTGTCCACATTCATGCTGTCGGGAGAGTAATGTCGAAAGGGGAACAATCCACAGGGCTTTGCCCAAAGATTGCTATGTTTGGATGAAAAGTTATGGTGTATTATCTTGATTTTGCGCCAAGTGCCTGTTTCATAAACGGCGGTGGCACATCCTTCAAGTGAGTTCACGTAAAATTTCTTGCCATTGGGATGAAAATTGACAGATTTAGGCGAATCAATGTCCTTGTCGAAAGTTTCGGAGTGCTGCCAGTCGAAATGTTGTATCTTGTGAACAAGCCGTAGAGATACAGCGCCGTCGGATGACCATGTAACAGTACCGATAGTCGGATGTACCACATTCTGAGCCGGCCCTGATAAATCAAGGAAAAATAAAAGGGCAAGCATAGAACCAAAGCCGAACAATCGCATTTGAGAATGGTGATTAAAATGATTTATAAATACAGCCGCAAAAATACAAACAACTAATTAATAATCAGACTGATATATATATCCAAATTGGATGCACAAGTAAATCCAATTTGGATAACATATCGGCCATTACTCAGAAACTCTTCTTGTTTTTGGAAAATAACATGAAAGCCAGCTGCAGCGACGACATCATCCACAAGGGATGGTCTGACAACAAATGTCCGCAACCATTGTTGTCGGAGAGAGCACAGCCACTCATTCTAATGAGGGCAATGAAAGGGTGGCCGCGGGGCGCGGTAATAAAAGGAGGAACATTTTTATCTGAAGCATTTACCCCAAGGAGAACGACAGTGAACGGTTGCTCATCCGTTCCCCAGCAGATGTCCTGCCTTGCGCCCACTCCCACCAAATTCTTCCAAAATTCCACCCACCCAACCCGACACATCACCTCTTTCGGTTTCTCACATTTTTTACAATTTGCAATTTTTATTACAAAAATCGCAACTTTTAAATCGGAAAATGCAATTTTTATATATTTGATTTTTAACTGGTTATATTTGTTTTGCCATTGATTTTTTGAAAAGATTTTTATATATTTGGACCCTTAAATCATTAACAGTTATAAATATGAAAAATTTCAGGAAGCTACCAATAATGATAGATAATTTTATATCTTTGCGGCGTTGTACTAAATGATGAAGAAGGATGAAAACTAAAGAACTTGAACGGATACTCAAGGCACAAAAATGCTATTTCGTGAGACATGGGAAACGGCATGACATTTGGTACAGCCCCATCACGAATACACCCTTCCCTGTTCCTCGTCACGGGGCGAAGGAAGTCGCTGTTGGCACACTGGCTGACATTGTAAGCCAATCAGGAATTAAAATTTGAAAGACAATTATGGATATGGAAAAAATAAAAGCAATCATAGAAGTGGGGCGAGACGGAATGGTGTCCATTCATGCCCGCAGTGAAAAACACAACTGCATGTTTCTCGGATGTGGCAACACAGAAGAGGAAGCCAAGGAGGATTTTTTCGAGTGTTGCAAAGAAATGAGGGAACTGTTTCAAGAATCAGGGAAGAAACTCCCCGAATTTGAATTCGAGTTCGCCTACGATACCGCCAGCTTCCTGCGATATTACGGTGACACCCTCACCCTTACCGGCTTGCAGAAAATCACCGGCATCAACAGCAAACAGCTGAGCCATTACGTGACCGGACATCGGAAACCGTCGCCAAAAACAGTAGAGCGTATCCATCAAGGAGTGACCCAGTTTGCCCAAAAACTCCAACGCGCCGTACTGGTTTAAGTCTTTCCCGACGTTCGTCATCGCCAACGGTCATCGTAAGACCAATCGCAGTCTGCTCGTCAAGAAGCTTTTTGAAGGGTATCGTTGTCCATCAAGGTGGTGCAACTAAAATCCCGCCACACCCCACACTACATCCTCACAAACCTCATCACACCAGCAGCCGTCCGCAGGAAATAAACTCCGGAAGGCATAGCGGAGACGTTCACCTCGGCCCAACAGCCCGCAAGACCCGTGACCTGCATGACGACTCGCCCGTAAAGGTCATAGACGGTGACGAACTGCAGCGGACCATCCCCCTCCACGTGAACCACATCCCGTACAGGGTTCGGCCACACGCGCAATCGTGCTTGCGTGTACGCGGGCACACTCGTGTGCACAGGCGGTTCTGCACCCGCGAAGAAAGCCGCGCCGCCGGCCCAGTTGCCCAAAACGAGCTCGGGGCGGCCGTCGCCGGTGAGGTCCACCACCGCCGGGGCCACCCGTCTACCCTCTTTGAACGGCACCGCCACCCCATCGACCGTCTCCGGCATCCGCACCTCCGCCTTTGTGAACAGACCGTCCAAGTTTCCGTCAATATCCTTGTAGTAAGAGACTTCGCCCAACTCTCCACCGCAAAACAACACCGTGCCGCGCTGCGTGTCCCGATAAAAACAGGGTACACTGTAACCGAAATACGACTGCGTGAAATCCCGCATGTCCACACCGCCCAACGTGTCCGTAATCTTCTGAAAATCAGCAATACTTGTTCCCGTATTTCGATAAAATGACAATAACCCGCGTCGATTCCCGACGATTAGGTCACCCTTGCCGTCCCCATCCAAGTCGAAACACTGCGGCGTGCTGTAATCGCCCGCATCGATTCCCGCATAGTATTCCGTAATGGGTCCCGTTCCCGTGACCAACCGCTGATGCGGCACAAGCACGAGTGTCCCGTCTTCCCTGCCGCAGAGCATATCCAGGAGGCCGTCGCCGTCGAAATCCCCGAAAGTCGGGTGCAAGGCCCTGAAACCGAACGACTTGAGGTTTCCGAAATCGCGGGTCTGCAACGTAAAGGTCGGCGCAGAAGCCGTACCCGTGTTCCGGTAATAATGCACCGACGACGAAAAGTGCGCCTCCAGCCAGCCGTTGACCACCTCCGCACTGTCGAACTGGCCGTAATTTCCAAGGAAAAGATCCGTCAGCCCGTCACCGTCGAAATCGTACAGCACAGGATGGCAACCGCTTCCCGCATCTATCATCTCCCGTTGCAGAAAATCGGTCTGCGAAAGTGTAAACTGCTGCAAATCCGTATCATAATCACACACCCAGACACTGTTCAAATCTTGGGATTTTGTTAGCGAGGGATCCGACGGCGACACTACCAACGAAGGTGTGTTCCGTCCAGGTAAGGTCACAAACGAGGCGGCAGGCATCGAGTAGAGGTTGATCGGCATCTGCGGCGGCCAGGCTGTATCCTGCGCCGTCATCCGCGCATCGGAAAGGGTGCCGTGGTTATACAATAGTATATTATAGGGCGAATCCACATCGCCAAGCAGCAGGTCGGGCAGACCGTTGCCGTCGAAGTCGTGGAGCAGCATCGAGGAACCCGTGTGGCGCGTGTGGTCGTCACCCGATTTGTTGTCGCAATCCGAAAAAAGCGTCACGGCATTATTGTCGGCGGCCTCCTCGAAATGGCCCCAGCACTCGTCCTCCAACCGAAAGTCGAACGGCTCGCCCCCATCCGCATAATTACGCAGTTGATGTACGAAACGGCCCATTACCCAGAAATTCAGGATGTCGAGATGACCGTCACCGTCGATGTCATCTACCACAAGGTAGTCGTCAGGAGAGGCGTAAATGTTGGTGTAACCGTTGTAGTAGAACGCCGTCAGCGGGTCCGCGACCAGCTCAAACTGCAACGAATCGGCGGAAATGTTCCGGAAAACGCGGATGGAGGCCAGCCCGTAGGTGAAGATGTCGGCACGGCCGTCGTGGTCGTAGTCGTGGAGGACGGCCCAGTCGTGGAGGTCGGGGAACTGGCGGGCGTACTGCGGGGCATACTGATAGCCACCGCCAACACGCAGAAACGGCAGGATGCGGTTGCCGTGCTTCTCAAAACCGAGCAGGTCGGTCTCGCCGTCAAGATCGAGGTCGATTTCGGAGAAGCGCACGGAATTGAGGCCGCCCACCCAAGGAAGCGCAAGAGTATGCCCATTCTCAACGACCGAAACATCCGCATTCCGCTCAAAACCATAGTCGAAATGGGCAACCTGCGCCGAAACCGTGGAAAGCAACAGCGTAAGAAGAAAGATTACGGGAAAGAGGCGAGGTGACATGGCTACCGCACGCGCAGACGCTGACCATCACGGATAAAGTCGCTACGCAAGTGGTTGAGTTTCTTAATTTTGGAAACTGTCGTATGGTATTTAATGGCGATGCCGCCAAGCGTCTCACCTTTGCGGACCTTGTGGTATTGCGGGGTGCCGGAAGGTTTCGGTTTCACCTGCTGCTGATCTACCGGAGTGGGCGTGGGTGTAGAGACTGTATAACCAGAAACGTACAACGTATCGAATTTAAGCTTGAAATTCTCGAAGTCGATAAGGCGGTTCGGGTTGATGTCGTTGCCTAAATAGCGAACCTCAAAGTGGAGGTGGGCGCCGTAGGAACGGCCCGTGTTCCCGCCGAGACCGATGATATCGCCAGCCTTGACTGTTTGTCCGGGGTTGACCAAACGGCGGGAGAGGTGGGCGTAGTAGGTCTCTAACCCGTTGTCATGCCGGATGACCACCAGATTGCCGTAACCGCCGGTGTTGGCCGTGCCCTTGGAGATGCGCACGATACCGTCCCAGGCGGCCGCGACTGGCGTACCCTCGGGATAGCCGAGATCGACGCCGCGGTGCATACGACGATGGCGGTATCCGTAGTTCGAGGTAATGCGGTGGTTGGCCGGATGATGGTAGCCCGTGAGGACAATGGTGTCGCGGGCGGCGGAACCCTGGTGACGGTAGTGGATGGTCACAATGTCGAAGTTCTGGTACAGGTTGTAGCCCGGCATCCAGTTGAAATAGGTGAACAGCATGCCGTTGCCGTGGTCGACATTGTCGAGGTTGGAATCGTACATCGAGTTGATGAGATTGCCCAAAGAATCCTCCTCAATGACCGTCTCAATACGCGCGGTGTCATTCACCACGTTGAACTGGATGTGGTTCTCCTGCGCCGCAAGCCGTCCGGCAAACGACACGAGAAGCAATATCAGGGTAATATGTCTCTTGAAAATCGTCTTTCTCATGGTTTACCGTTTAATTTTCTTGCCGTCGTGACCTTTGCGCGATGAGTTTTTCTTGATGTAATACGTCGTGCTCTGCGAGGTTGTAGCGTTCCAGTGGGGCTGGTGACGGGTGCGAACCTTCTGGTACTTCGCGGGTTTGTGGGTTGTATTACTCGTGGATTGGCACGAACCGAAAAGGATCACTACCACGGCAAAAAACAGGAATACAATAAATTTGTAATATCTTTTATTCGTAATCATTATGCTCAAAAATTAAGCCGCAAAGATACACTTTTTAAGGATTGCCTCGGTTTTTTCGGTCATTTTTATCTACAAAAGACTGTTTTCCAATACATTGTAGAGACGCAATGCATTGCATCTCTACGACACAATAACCCATAACCCATAACCACTAACCCTAAAAAAATGTACTTTTGCCGCCCGAAAAAACGAACGATAAAATGGCGCCCCCGGAGACCGAGAAATTGTGGAACAAGGAGTATATCAAGGTGATGACGGCGAACTTCACGCTGTTCTTCGCCTTCTACATCCTCACGCCGCTGCTGCCTATCTACCTGAGCGAGCATTTCGGCGCATCAAAGGACGTCATCGGGTTGACGCTGTCGGGTTACGCAGTGGCTGCGCTGCTCTTCCGTCCGTTCAGCGGCTACATCGTCGACTCCTTCGACCGCAAAAAGGTGCTGGTCTTCTTCATGGTGGTGAGTTTTCTCTTTTACGGGCTTTACCTCGTGGCGGGCACGTTGCTGCTGTTCACGGTGGTGCGCACGCTGCACGGCGGCCCGTTCGGGGCGAGCACGGTAGCCAACTCGACCGTGGCCATCGACGTGCTGCCCCCCTCGCGCCGCAACGAGGGCATCGGCTACTACGGGCTGAGCAACAACATCGCCACGGCCATCGCCCCATCGGTGGGCATCGCCCTCTACAAGTGGACCGGCAACTTCGACGTGCTGTTCCTCGTCGCGCTCATTTTCGCGCTGATGAGCGCAGTGTTCGCGGCCTCCGTAAAGCTGCCCAAACGCGCACCCGTGGCCGACAAGCGCAAGATTTCCCTCGACCGGTTCTTTCTCACCCGGGGCTGGTTCCTCGGCGTGAACATGGTCCTCTTCGCCCTCTGCTACGGCGTGCTGAGCAACTACTTAGCTATCTACGCCAAGGAGATATTAGGCATCACCGCCGGCTCGGGCACCTTCTTCCTGATTCTGTCGTCCGGCCTCATCCTGTCGCGGCTGCAGGGCGGCAAATCGCTGCGGGAGGGCAACCTGGTGCGCCACTCGGGCGTCGGCATCCTCATCTCCACGGTGGGCTACACGCTGTTCGTGGTATCCCCGCACCCGGTCTGCTTCTACGGCGCCGCGCTGTTAGTGGGATTGGGCAACGGACACATGTGGCCGGGCTTCCAAAACATGATTATCTCGGTGGCCCGCCACAACGAGCGCGGCACCGCCAACTCCACCCTGCTCACCAGCTGGGACCTCGGCATGGGCCTCGGCATCGTGCTCGGCGGCGTGATGGCGGAGCATGTCGGCTACACCGCCGCCTTCTGGGGTGTGGTGGCCGTCCACGTTGTCGGCGTCGCCATGTTCTTCGCCGTCACCCGCAAACTGTTCGAATCCCGGATCACCGAACTTCCATGAGGGTGCGAGCCCAGGGCTTCCAAGAGGGCTGCAGGCCCGACACGTGTTAACCCCGGGTGAACGCAGTGAGCCCTGGGACTATAAGTAACAGACTAACGTAATAATGAATATGCCAACAAACCTCCTCCGCATCGCCATCTGTCTCGCGATGACCGTCGCCACCCTCGCAATGAGCGGCCAGAACAGCGAGCTCGTCAACCGCAGCTACGACCCGCAGTCCGACTCGGTCTTCTTCGTGAAGACGCACCAGTACTTCGAAAAAATCCGGCAGACAGAGCACCGTCCCACCGTGGCCGTGGTGCTGGCCGGCGGTGGCGCGCGCGGCACGGCCCACATCGGCGTGCTGAGATACCTCGAAGAAAAAGGCATCCCTATCGACTTCGTGGCCGGCACCAGCATGGGTGGCCTCATGGGCGGCCTCTACGCCATGGGCTACTCCGTGGACGAAATCGACCAGCTCATCCGCAACATCGACTGGGACGTGATGATGAGCGACAACATCCCGATGGAATACTACACCTACGACCAGAAGCGCTACAAATCCACCTATATCCTCGACTTTCCGTTCGACAAGGAGAAGTTCTCCAAGAGTCTGCCTTCCGGTATCAAATACGGGCTGAACATCTACAACCTAATGAGTTCCATGACCGTGGGTTATCAAGGCGACCTCGACTTCATGTATCTGCCCACGCCGTTCTGCTGCGTGGCGTCCGAGATCGTGACCCAGACGGAGAAACACTGGACCAGTGGTTCGCTGATCACGGCGTTGCGCTCCACCATGTCGATTCCGGGCTATTTCCGTGCGGTTCGCGCCGACTCGATGATCCTGGCGGACGGCGGAACCAAGAACAACTTCCCCGTCGATGTGGCCAAAGCCGCGGGCGCGGACATCATCATCGGCGTGGAGCTCTACATGCCCCGCGACTATTCCAAGGTGAACACCATCGCCGACGTGCTGATGCAGACCACGCAGTACTCGGGCAGTTTAGAGGCGCACAACCGCAACGTGAAGAACTCCACGGTCTACATCACGCCCGACCTTTCCGGATACACCTCGCTGAGTTTCAGCACGGAGGACATCAACAAGATGATCCAGATCGGCTACGACGCAACCGTCGTGCATGAGCGGGAAATCGACAGTCTGGTCCGCATAGTGGGCAGCGGCGGGCGCAAGGTGCAGAATGCCAAGGCCTTGGACATCAGCAAGACGAAGGTCAAGATTTCCGCTGTGGAGTACAACGGCATCAGCGAGAAGGAGATGCGCTATTTCAAGGACAAGATTCACATCACTCCGGGGAAATACTACGACAAGGAGGATATCGAGTTGGAGCAGGCCACCATTTACGGCACCATGGCCTTCTCGCTGGTCACCTACGAGCTGCTCGGCGAGCCCGACGGCACCAGTTACCGACTGGTCTTCAACTGCGAAAAGAAACCGACCAACACCCTCGGCATCGGTGTGCGGGCCGACAGCGAGGAGTGGATCGCCATCCTGCTCAACGCAGGGTTCGGCCGCAACAAGACTTACGGGTCGGGGTTCGACATCACGGCACGGCTCTCCATCTCGCCCTACTTGAAACTCGACTGGCACTACACCCCCGTCTTCGGGCCCATGTTCGGCGCGTCACTGAAGTCGCAATACCGCAGTCTGAGCGGAGCCCGCAGCTATGCTCTCGAAATGGTTGGCGAAGACAACGACGGCAGTGGCGACGACGACGAATCAGACCAGTACTACGAGAAATCGTGGCGGAACATTCTCGACGTTTACTTGGCGAACACCCACTGGAGCCGCATCAATCTGAGAGCCGGATTCCGTTTCGAGCAGACCCCTTACTCCAGCTTCTTCAACGCCAACGGCCATTTCAAAGGCTGGCACTGGACACCCATATACCCCTATCTCTACCTCCAATTCGCGTATGACAACCTCAGCGACCGCTATTTCCCGAACACGGGAGTTCGCGTAACTGCCAGCTACGACTACAATTTCCGAAACGCCCACTTTGTTGCAGCAAGCGTCCAAGGGGCAATCCCCGCATGCTCCTTCTTCCACATCATCCCGGCGCTGAGAAACCGGTTCGTCTTCGGGCTTGACGGCAACGAATATATGGGCAACTACGTGGGCGGCGTGATGGAGGGGCGCTACTACGACCACCAGATACCGTTCATCGGCTTCAACGGCGTGACCACCTGCGAGGACATCCTGACGGTGGTGGACATTGATTTCCGATTCAAGATTATCAAAAACCTCTACCTTTCCCTCGTGGCGGCGGCCATGCACGACGGCATGATCCAGGAGGCCTACATGCCCGGAGGCCGGAAGTTGCGAATGAACAAGAACGCCATCTACGCCGCCGGACTGAAGGTGTCTTACAAAACCAAGTTCGGCCCGCTGCAGGCGAACATGCACTGGAACAGCAAGGACAAGAAGAGTGTGGGCTTCTACGTGAGCGCGGGGTACGATTTCTGAACTGTGTAGGGCTAACGAGACAGTAGAATGTGAAATGTAAACTGCACACGAGCGGCGGCAGCGGCGCTCCATCACCGATAGGGATTCATAAATCTCCGCGTATCACACGTATCTACACGTATGGGGACTGCGGGTGGCTGCGGGAGCAGCGGACGATATGGTTGGCGGCATTTCATCATTTTTCAAACTGGAACGCAAAAGTACGAATATTTCCAGTTGATTCCCCGAGTTTGCCGTATGAAAAACTCTGCCGGCCAGAGGCGCACGAAGGAATCTCCGCGTATCGTGCGTATCGGCACGTATCCTTGTTTTGGTTGGCTGTAGTCACTTTCATCCTTTTGCTATCTTTAGCGTTTGATTTCTTTTTTATCACTTTAGTTGGTTACCGTGTATCCCTACAATTACACAACGAATATAGAATACGATTTCGGTTCTGTTGGAAATAATACCTGTTTCCGAATTGTCACAACCGATGCTTTGAACAATGCAGATACCGTACTGAAAGGCACCTTGGGACAGCAGCTCGAAAGAAAGTCGCCCATGGGTGTGGTAACACGTTTCGGGTATGACCACCTTGGCCAGCTTAAGCAGACCACAGATCCGGACGGCTACAACACTTATTATGATTATGATTGGTTCGGCCAGCTTACTCATAGGAATCACCCTGACGCAGGTGACGATTGGTACAACTATGACAAGAACGGCAACATGATTTGCCATGTCAACAATGTGGGTGACACCATAAAGTATAGGTACTACTATAGCCAACTTACGGATATTGAATATCCGAACTACCCTTCCAACAATGTGCATTACGGTTATGGAACTATAACGGACACTGCCACGAACTCTGCAGGCAGGATCAAGTTTCAAGAGGACGGCAGCGGATTCCAGACTTTTAAATATGGGAAACTTGGTGAAGTAACCGAAAATATTCGTACTTTTGCGCTTCCATTCGAGAACCGAACATACACCTTTAAGATGCAGTACGAATACGACAGCTGGAACCGCATACAGACCATGACCTACCCCGACGGGGAGGTGGTCCACTATGACTACAACCGGGGCGGGATGCTGAAGAAAGTGTACGGCACGG
>Ga0310696_10010506_pt1 | contig 10631 bp, 6 predicted proteins | sample AusTroGonzalo_MG_4_FD_203885 | JGI IMG/M metagenome (GOLD analysis project Ga0310696, IMG submission 203885) | Bovine rumen microbial communities from tropical cattle in Woodstock, Queensland, Australia - Gonzalo_02 (v2) (version 2) | ecosystem: Host-associated > Mammals > Digestive system >... | reverse complement strand
TTATAAGTCTATCATGATTAACTACAACCCCGAGACCGTATCAACCGACTACGACATGTGCGACCGCCTGTATTTCGACGAACTGTCGCTGGAACGTGTGCTCGACGTGATGGATCTGGAGCAGCCGCGTGGTGTCATCGTCTCTGTAGGTGGACAGATTCCTAACAACCTCGCTATGAAACTCTACCGTCAGGGAGTACCTGTACTCGGTACATCACCTGTGAATATCGATCGTGCAGAGAATCGCGATAAATTCTCAGCTATGCTTGATAAGCTGGGTATCGATCAGCCAGCATGGCGTGCGCTGACCTCGTTCAACGATGTGAAGGAGTTTGTTGACAAGGTAGGCTATCCTGTACTGGTGCGTCCCTCGTATGTGCTTTCCGGTGCTGCTATGAACGTTTGCTACGATGACGAGGAGCTGCATCGCTTCCTGAACATGGCTACCGAGGTATCGAAGGAGTTCCCTGTAGTTATTTCGAAGTTCATGACTGAAACTAAGGAGATTGAGTTTGATGCTGTGGCCGACAAGGGCGAAGTCGTGGAATATGCTATCTCCGAACATGTGGAGTATGCTGGTGTGCACTCTGGTGATGCCACTATGGTATTCCCCGCCCAGCACATCTATTTCTCTACCATCCGTCAGATTAAGAAGATTGCCTATAAGATTGCTGCCGAGTTGAATATCAGCGGTCCGTTCAACATCCAGTTTCTGGCTAAGAACCGCGAGGTGAAAGTTATCGAGTGTAACCTGCGTGCCAGTCGTTCGTTCCCCTTCGTATCTAAGATTCTGAAGCGCAACTTCATAGAGACTGCTACAAAGATAATGCTTGACGCACCTTATCAGCGTCCTGAAAAGAGCGAGTTCGATATCGACCGCATCGGTGTCAAGGCATCACAGTTCTCATTTGCACGTCTGCAGAATGCTGACCCCGTACTGGGTGTCGACATGAGCTCTACAGGTGAAGTTGGCTGTTTGGGTGATGACCTCAACGAAGCTATGCTCAACGCGCTCATTGCCACTGGCTACAGCATTCCTAAGGATGCCGTGCTCATCTCATCAGGTGGTGCCAAGGGCAAGGTCTCTCTCCTCGAGCCCGCTCAGCAATTGGCTAAGAAGGGTTACACCATCTATGCTACAGCTGGTACCGCCAAGTTCTTCAACGAGAATGGCGTGAAGGCAATTGCTGTAGCTTGGCCTGACGAGGCTGGCAACAACAATGTGATGGATCTGATTTCTCAGCACAAGGTTGGTTTGATTATCAACGTGCCGAAAAACCATACCAGCCGTGAGCTGACCAATGGTTATAAGATTCGTCGTGGTGCCATCGACCACAACATTCCTTTGATGACCAACGTCCGTCTGGCAAAAGCCTTCATCGAGGCTTTTACCGCCATGACTATCGACGATGTAAAGATTAAGAGCTGGCAGGAGTACAACAAGTAATCCTGAAAAATATAACAAAAAGACGGCCCAGTAGCGAAATACTTACTGGGCCGTTATTTTTATTCCTCCATCAATTTTCGATAGCGGGCTCGCTTGGGTTCCTCCAATCCCAATCGCTGAGCCTTGTTAGTTTCATATTCGCTATAGTTGCCCTCGAAATAGAATACGTTGCCTTCGCCTTCGAACGCCAGAATATGCGTACAGATACGATCTAAGAACCAGCGGTCATGACTGATAATGACAGCGCAACCTGCAAAGGCTTCCAAGCCTTCCTCCAAAGCACGCAGGGTGTTCACGTCAATATCGTTGGTGGGCTCGTCGAGTAACAATACGTTGCCTTCCTGCTTCAAGGCGATAGCCAGATGCAGACGATTACGCTCACCACCAGAGAGTACGCCACACTTCTTCTCCTGGTCAGCACCGCTGAAGTTGAATCTTGAGAGATAGGCACGAACGTTGACATCCTTACCACCCATGCGGATGGTCTCATTACCTTGTGAAACAACCTCATATACAGACTTGTTGGGGTCGATATCCTTGTGCTGCTGGTCAACATAGCTCAGTTTAACGGTCTCGCCCACAGCAAAAGAACCGGCATCAGCCTGCTCCAAACCCATAATCAGTCGGAACAGTGTGGTCTTACCCGCACCATTGGGGCCAATAACACCCACAATGCCGTTGGGAGGCAATACGAAGTTGAGGTCTTTGAACAATTCCTTCTCTGGATATGACTTCGCCACATGCTCAGCCTCGATGACTTTATTACCCAAGCGCGGACCGTTAGGAATAAATATCTCGAGTTTCTCTTCCTTCTGCTTCTGCTCCTCGTTCAGCATCATCTCATAAGAGTTCAGACGAGCCTTACCTTTTGCATGACGGGCCTTCGGTGCCATACGCACCCACTCTAACTCGCGCTCCAACGTCTTGCGGCGCTTAGAGGCAGATTTCTCTTCCTGGGCCAATCTCTGACTCTTCTGTTCCAGCCAACTTGAGTAATTACCTTTCCAGGGAATGCCCTCACCACGATCCAATTCGAGAATCCACTCTGCCACATCATCGAGGAAATAACGGTCATGTGTCACGGCAATCACCGTACCCTCATACTGCTGCAGATGCTGTTCCAACCAGTCTATCGACTCAGCATCAAGGTGGTTGGTAGGCTCGTCGAGCAGCAGCACGTCGGGCTTCTGAAGCAGCAAACGACACAAGGCCACACGACGACGTTCACCTCCCGAAAGGTTCTTGACGCTCCAGTCACCTGGAGGACAATTCAGGGCAGCCATAGCACGGTCCAACTTCGAATCCATGTTCCAGGCATCGGTCGAGTCAATAATGTCCTGCAACTCAGCTTGACGCTGCATCAGTTTATCCATCTTATCGGGGTCTTCATAGTATTCTGGCAGACCGAACTTCACGTTAATCTCATCGTATTCGGCCAGCGCATCATATACATGCTGTACGCCCTCCATCACGTTCTCCTTCACAGTCTTCTCCTCATTCAATGGAGGTTCCTGAGGCAGATAGCCCACGCTGTAGCCTGGACTCCACACCACATTACCCTGATACTGCTGGTCGAGACCGGCAATAATCTTCATAAGTGTTGACTTACCTGCACCATTCAAACCGATGATGCCAATCTTAGCACCATAGAAGAAACTGAGGTAGATGTTTTTGAGCACTTGTTTCTGGTTCTGTTGGATGGTCTTGCTCACTCCAACCATCGAGAAAATCACTTTCTTGTCGTCGACTGTTGACATGACTTTTGAGTTATATGAGTTTTCAACTATAATTTAACTGATGTCTATTACTTATAATCTGCAGTCCGCTTGGGGTTCTTTGGGAACCAACCTCTTTCTACACGCTTCTTCTGCTCGAAGAGTTCACCGATAGCCCAAAGTGAAGAGGCACCGAACACACCAACGATAGCAGATATGACTGTATTCTCAATGAACAGGGCACCAATAACGGATGCCAGTCCAATGATTAAATATATAAACCAGGGGCGCGTTCCCCAATAATACTCTGTCTTGATGACAATAGGATGCCAAATACCTATGGTCAGAAAGGTACAAATAGCGATGATTATTCCTGTAAAATACATGTTGGTTATTGCTAATTCTTGAAAATCGTAATACTCTTTGCTTAATTTTTGTGCAAAGATAACGATTTTTCCGCAATAATCATCATTTTATCCTTTAAATTCTGCTTTGCCACCTCTTTCCGCATGGCTTCTTCGAGGGGCATACCTTCAGGAGTAATAGACTCAACGCAAGCAAACCCCGCTTTCAATAACTCTTCGCAATGACTGCAACGGCCTGCTATCAGACAGACAGGAACACCACTCGAGTGCTGAAGGATTCCCATAGGCAACTTACCCATCAACGTCTGACGGTCGGCAGAACCTTCTCCTGTAACAACAAGGTCTGCGTCTTTGACAATATCTGCATACTTAATAGTATCAAGCAATAGTTGTATGCCAGACTTACATTCAGCATTCATGTATTGCAGAAAGGCATAGCCAAGTCCACCAGCAGCTCCTGCACCCTCAGCCTCAGAGCAGTCAAAACCAAAATGACGGGCAGACACCTCTGCAAACTTTCTGGCTCGCTCGTCTAATATCAATACATTTTGTGGAGTCGCTCCTTTCTGAGGAGCAAACACATGAGCCGCTCCGTTGATGCCACATAGCGGATTCTTAACGTCGGAAGCAATGGTGATGCGAACATTTTTAAGAGCCTTTATTTCTTTCCATCTACCACCATTAGCAAAAGCGTCTGTCAGGGCACGGAGCATCCCAATACCAGCATCACTCGTTGCACTACCACCAAGACCGACGATGATATGCTCGGCACCTTTTCTGACTGCGTCGGCAACCAACTGGCCAGTACCATAACTTGTTGCCACCATAGGATTACGTTCTTCGTTTGTCAGCAGAGTCAGTCCGCTAGCCTGGGCCATCTCAATTACAGCTGTATCACCATTTAGTAGATAGTTCGCATGGATAGGACGCATCAACGGGTCTCTTACTGTTATTTCTACCAGCATACCACCGACAGCATCATGGAAAGCTTCCAAGAAGCCTTCGCCTCCATCACTTACAGCTATCTGCACAATTTCTGCGTCAGGCATAAACCGCCTGATACCCTCTGATGCAGCATGATTGGCCTCTGTTGAAGTCAGACAATTCTTAAATGAATCTATCGCAACAATAATCTTCATACTATTTATTTAATTGCGGGTGCAACAGATCACTCTGACGCACCCGCTTTGAAAGGTATTTTGGTTATAATATCATAATCATATTAGAACATGCCTGGACCGCCGAAGCCACCGCCTGCAGGACGTCCACCGCCCATGCCGCCGCCGAAGCCGCCGCCACCACGGTTGCCACCACCACGGTTGCCACCGCCCATGCCGCCGCCCATTGGCATACCGCCGCCGAAGCCACCCATACCCATGCCCATACGAGCCTGACGAGTGCCGAAGAGGTTAAGACGATAGCTAGCACGGAACATTATGTAGCTGTTGATAGAGTTGTACTCATTATCGGTACGAGCCATAGCAGAGATAGTGCGTGAGAAGTTAGACTGCTTACCGAGAATATCATAGAACTGCAGCGAGAGTGTGAGGGGTTTGCCACGAAGCAAGCTGTGAGAAATCTGTGCATTCCAGATGAGCTCGTTGGTATTCATCGACTCGTCGGTATAACCGCGACGGCTGTTCATGCTGAGGTCGGTAGTGAGCTGTGAACCCCACGGCATCTGCAGAGTGGTATTGAAACCATAAGAGAAGGTGTAAGTGTCGAGGTTTGACTGAGGCTGCAACTCATTACGTGTGATGTTGTAGTTAAGTGAACCATTGAGCTCGACCTCCAACCAGTCGTTACGATAACTGGTACCCAGACGGCCACCGAGGTTGTGAGAGTTGGTGGTGTTTCTCAGAGTCTCCTGATTCTGATAGACATAACCTACACGGTGGTTAAAGTTCTCATTAAGTGAGATATTGTAGTTGAAGTAACCTAACGAGTCAATAGCAGAGTTGAAGGTAACGTTACCGCTGGCATTCCAGTTACCATTGATGTTCTCAGGCTTTGACTCCTGTCCACCAGTCTCGGCATTATAACGTACTGCATTAGCAATGCTGTTTGCCGTAGTAGAGAAATTCAGGTTGGCGAAGATGAAACGCTGATGATTCTGGAAATAATCGTTATAGCGCAGGCCAAAGCTCTGGGTGAACGAAGGTTTCAGGTTGGGGTTACCAGTGGTCTTGTTCAAGGGGTTAGTATCGTCATTGAGGACGAGCAATTGGCTCAGAGAAGGCTGACTGGTACTACCACGATACTCAAAGCGGAGATTACCCTGCTGTGAGAAACGCCAACGGAAATTAGCTGTAGGACTCCAGTTAACAACATTGATGACTGTGTCAACCAACTGTCCCAGATAGTCCTGGTTATAATGAGACTTCTGAGGGATAATCTGCACACCCACATTGAAGTCATAGGTATTGCGGATGAATCGCAACATCACCTCAGCGGTGTGGATGTAGTTTGTATATTCTGAATACTGGCTCTGGTTCTTAGTATAATAAGTATCACCAACAGAAGGAGAATAACCATTATTAACCAGATAGAAGTAATCATTCCAGTTGCCGTAAGAAGGAGTAACGCCAGTGAAGTCGAAACCGCGAGTGGGGTCAGAAAGCAGAGGATCTGAATAGTCGTAGGTCTGACGGTCGTTCTGGTTGTAGCGATACTGGAAAGTATAGCTGAACTGCAGGAACGTTGCGTAGGCGATAGGCTCACTATAGGTAGCACGTGCACTGTAGTCGTAAGACTTGGTAGGTGTAAGCGTATAACGGTTTGTCTGATAATTATTAAGACCTGAAACACCATTGAACGTGGTAGTACTCTTAAACAGACGAGTGAAGTTGTTTGACAACTGCTTATTCTCGTTGTCGCTATAGTTACCTGTCAACTGAACGGTGATATTACGCCCCTGACCGTTGAGTACGCGGTTAATCTGTAAGGTACCGCCCAAACGCTTGTTCTCTCCATAAGAGAGCGACTTGTTGGCAGAACCGTTGACAGCAATATTACGCAGCTTGCTTATCACGTCACCATTATCATTATTATTGTTGTTCAAGAGTTCTGCAATAACAGCAGAGGTAATTTGTTCATCGATAATGTCATAGGGATCAGCATTGAAAGTTGCTGAGCTGTTGTTGCCAGTACCATCGTTGTCACCGAAACTCCAGTTAGGACGGAAACTGATGTTCCACAGCGTGTCGGGTGTCCATTCCAAACGACCGGTAACGCTCCAGTTGTTAGAACGAGAATAGCTCTGGTTGATAGAGTTCTGGAATGATGAAGTACTACCAATGAAGTTCTCGCTTGAACGACGTGACCAAGAGTCACCATCGCGATGGTTGAAGTTTACACTGGCCTGGGCAATAATCAGATCGGTCTTCTCATAGTTGAGGTTGACCATACCGGTCTTGGCAGCATTAAGACCGCCGCCCATACCCATACCGCCACCATAGCGTCGGCCACCGCCGCCACCCATGCCTTGGTCGTTGGTGTTGTTGGCATTGAGCATAGCCATCACACGATAATCATCGCGCATATACATACCGAACAGACGGCCAGAATAGCGGTCTTTGGTACCCTTACCCAGATCGACATTCACCATGGTACCACGATTCATACCAGCACGAATACCGAAGTCGAGCACGGTCTGCTCGTTACCATCGTCGATACCGGTGATACGAGCCAGGTCACTCTTCTCATCGTATGCGCGTACCTTTTCTATAATAGAGGTAGGCAGGTTCTTCAGCGCTGTCTTCGAGTCGCCAAATTCCTTACCGTCCACCTTAATCTTCGTAACAGTCTTACCATTGACCTTGATATTACCATCATCGTCGAGATCAACACCAGGCATACGCTTCACCAACTCCTCAACCACAGAACCCTCGGGGGTGTGGTAGGCATCGGCATTGAAAATCAGCGTATCACCCTTCGACTGAACCTTAGCCAGATGGGCTGTCACGGTGGCACCCTTCAGCATCACGGCGTCGACATTGAGGCTCATCTTGCCCAGGTTAACGGGCTTACCAGCCATAGTCACATTCTTGTAGAGCGTTTTATAGCCCACGTAAGTCACGCGGACTATATACTTACCATCAGAAGGAGCAGTCATGGTGAACTGTCCGTTCATGTTAGTCACGGCATTAGCGACGCGGGTGCTGTCGCTCTTTAACAAAGAAACTGTTGCTTGGATGACGGACTCCTGTGTGTCTTCTTCCAACACGGTACCAGTAATGGTACGCTGAGCCTGCAAGGTGAGAGCCGTTAAAACGACGGCCATCGTGAATAGAAATCTTTTCATTATCCTTTGGTTTTGTTTTTTTACTGAACTTTTGACGCATGAAGATAATTAAAGTTTAACAGACAATTAAAAAAAATTCACCGTAACTGAACTTATCTACTAAAAAAGTATTACCTTTGCATCAGAAAATAACAAAAATATGCCCGAACAAAACACTTCAAACCGTCGACAGTCACGTAAACAACAGCCCGTCGACAACACATATGCCCACCTACAGCCACAAGCCCTTGAAGTAGAGAGAGCCGTGCTGGGTGCATTATTGATTGACAAGGATGCTTATGCGGTGGTATGCGAGACACTTCGTCCTGAAAGTTTCTATGAGCCTCGCAATCAAATGGTATATGCTGCCATTCAGCAGCTCTCAATGAACGAACAACCTGTCGATGTGTTGACGATAGCCGAGGAGTTAGCCCATGAAGGCAAACTGGAGGAAGTGGGTGGTCCAGCCTACATTGCTGAGATTTCTTCCCGTGTGGCTTCATCAGCCCATATCGACTATCATGCCCGCATCATTGCCCAGAAATATCTGGCCCGTCAGCTCATCCAGTTCTCGAGCGACATTGAGACGCGTGCTTTCGACGAAACTATTGATGTGGATGACCTGATGCAGCAGGCCGAGGGTGCTCTCTTCGAGTTGTCTCAAAAAAATATGAAGAAGGACTACACCCAGATAGACCCTGTGGTGACACAGGCGGTGAAGGTGATTCAAGAGGCATCAAAGAATACCGACGGTCTGACGGGTATATCGAGCGGTTATCATGGACTGGACGATAAGACCAGTGGCTGGCAGAACTCTGACCTGGTGATTATTGCCGGACGCCCTGCCATGGGTAAGACGGCTTTTGCTCTTTCGATGGCCAAGAATATTGCCGCAGATTTCCAGGTGCCAATGGCTTTCTTCTCATTGGAAATGTCGAACCAGCAGTTGGTAAACCGACTGCTGTCGAATGTCTGCGAGATTGAAGGTAAGAAAATCCTGAACGGTCAGTTGCAGCCTGATGAATGGGACCGCTTGGACAAACGTGTCAACAACTTGTTGGGAGCTCCCCTCTATGTTGACGACACCCCCGGTCTGTCTGTCTTCGAGTTGCGTACCAAGGCCCGCCGACTGGTTCGTGAGCATGGTGTGAAGATTATCATGATTGACTACCTGCAGCTGATGAATGCCAACGGCATGAGGTTCTCTAGCCGACAGGAAGAGGTGTCAACCATTAGCCGTTCGCTGAAGGGTCTGGCCAAGGAGTTAGATATTCCCATTCTGGCGTTGTCGCAGTTGAATCGTGGTGTTGAGAGCCGTGAAGGTTTGGAAGGAAAGCGTCCGCAGTTGAGCGATCTGCGTGAATCGGGTGCAATCGAGCAGGATGCCGATATGGTGCTTTTCGTTCATCGTCCTGAGTACTATCGCATCTTTCAGGATGATAAAGGCCGAGACCTTCGAGGCATGGCAGAGATTATCATAGCCAAGCACCGTAAAGGAGCTACAGGCGATGTGCTGCTCACCTTCCGTGGTGAATACACTCGCTTTGAGAATCCAGAAGATGGTCGTCTGACGCCGAATCCTGCGGCCGGTGGCGAGATTCTTGGGTCAAAAATAAATGGCGAAGAAGGCCCTGCTCCCCTACCCGAGGGTTACGACCCCTTCGCCAATGCTCCGAGAGGCGATACGCCGTTCTAAGCGGCACCTCTCACTTTATCCGAAATAATCTATCTGCATGGCTTTGCGCACCTCACTCATGGTTTGTGCACCTACCTCGCGTGCAGATTCGGTACCCTTCTTCAGGATGTTATAGATTTCGGGAATGTCCTTCTCGAACTCAGCCCTGCGCTGACGCATAGGCTCCAAATACTGGTTAAGCACCTCGTTAAGGAACTTCTTGCACTTCATATCGCCAAGACCACCTTTACGGTAGTGATCCTTCAGTTCGTCCAGATTTTGATATTCTGGCCAAAAGTTCTGGAAGTCAGCATCGGTTGAGAATGCATCAAGATAGGTAAATACAGCATTACCTTCCACGTGACCTGGGTCAGAGACATTCAGGTGTGTGGGGTCGGTATACATAGAACGCACCTTCTGCCAAACCTCGTCGGCAGAATCGCTCAGATAGATACAGTTACCCAAACTCTTCGACATTTTCTCTTTACCGTCGGTACCTGGCAGACGACGTGCCGTCAAGTTCTCCGGCAGCATGATATTAGGTTCAACCAGCACGGGACCATAAGTGTTGTTAAAACGGTTTACCAGTTCGCGTGTTACCTCCAGCATCGGCTCCTGATCTTCACCGGCAGGCACTGTTGTCGACTTAAACAAGGTGATGTCGGCCGCCTGAGACACCGGATAGCAAAAGAATCCCAAAGGGATGTTTGCCTCGAAGTTACGCATCTTGATTTCCGTCTTTACCGTGGGGTTACGCTGTACGCGGCTTACGGTAATGAGGTTCATCAGATAGGTGGTCAGTTCAGCCAACTCAGGAATCTGACTCTGAATGAAGAGTGTGCATTTCTGAGGGTCCAGTCCTGCTGCCAGCCAGTCAAGCGCTACCTGTGTGACGCTGTTTCTGATTTTCTCAGGATTATCGGCATTGTCAGTCAACGCCTGCACATCAGCCATAAAAACAAACATCCTGTCGAAATCACCTGCGTTCTGAAGTTCCACACGACGTCGCAAAGAACCTACGAAGTGTCCTAAATGCAACTTACCAGTAGGACGGTCGCCCGTCAAAATTACTTTTCCCATATCTTTTATTTCAATAAGTTTTCGTTTCAGCGTGCAAAGGTAACACTTTTTTTTCTATAAACGATAG
>Ga0310696_10010505_pt1 | contig 10632 bp, 9 predicted proteins | sample AusTroGonzalo_MG_4_FD_203885 | JGI IMG/M metagenome (GOLD analysis project Ga0310696, IMG submission 203885) | Bovine rumen microbial communities from tropical cattle in Woodstock, Queensland, Australia - Gonzalo_02 (v2) (version 2) | ecosystem: Host-associated > Mammals > Digestive system >... | reverse complement strand
ATCTTGCAGCCTTTCTCGATTACCGTATTACTCCCAATAACGACATTGTCACCAATTTCAACATCATCCTCAATTTTTACGTAATCTCCGATGTAGCAGTTAGCTCCGATTTTCGCTGTCTCGCTTATAACCGCGGTCTGACAAATATGGGATAAATGTTCATCCGGACGACACAAAACCGTTAATGCTTTTGCATATCCAACCATAACATTCGGAGCAACCAGCGCCATGACATTCTCAGGCAAATCGCTAAGATCTGCTTCCGATATAATCACAGCCCCGGCCTTGGTCTTCTTTAAGTCATCCTTGTATTTTTTATTCCCGAAAAAAGACAAATCACTATCCGTTGCGTGCTTCAACGTTGCGACACTGGATATCACAAAATCCCTGTCTCCGAACACTTTAAACCCGCAAATTACGGCTAACTCCGTCGCTTTAATTTTCTTTATTTCCCCAAAAAAACGCTCATCTATCATACATCACCTCTCTGCCGGATCTCTTTTTGTCATATCCACTTTTATTTTGGGAATTCTATCATCCAGTCTGCGAATTGCTTCTTCTGTAACATCAGGGCACTCAGAATCGCGATAAAAAACAGCATCAGAAAATATTATCAAGGAATACCCCTTTTCATCCGCAATTTCTTTTATCACCTTACGAATCTCTTCCTCCAGAGACTTAATTGCCGACCTGTAAGCAACTTGGATCTGATATCGTTTCTCCTTGGTCATGTCATATAGTATGACCTGCAAATCCTCTACCTTTCTCTCATCGGAACTGGTCTTAGCATCAGAGTCCATTTTCTTTATGCTGTCTTCCAACTCCAGAAGGTCTTTTTTCGATTTGTTGTTAATTTCCTCAATCTGATCATCTATGCTTTGACCGGCCTTGGATTTTTTCGCAATATCTTTCAGACTGACAACCGCCAACCTAACCGTTTTTTTCGAATTATTTAGAACTCCAGCCCCCGCAGATTTGATTTTCTTAGTAGGACGAATCAGAGCTCCTTCGCTTTGGCGATTCCGTTCGCTGTGACAAGAAGCCTGAAAGATTAAAGAACAACAAAGAAAAAAAATACCTAATCCCTTCATCACATCATCCCCGTTAACGTAAACGTCTGCTTGTCATCAAAATGTTTCTTCTTCAGAGCAAATCCGAACACAAATGACATTGGCATACCCAACGGACACTTTGCCCACTCAATTGCAACACCCGTAGATGCTCTGATTGCACTCGAATCATTAACTCTGTTTTTCGGATATTTGCTTCCCCATGCACTTCCGAAATCCAGGAAGGCAACGCCGTTTATTCCCATTTCTTTCGTGGATAACGGAGCTTTCAGCATAAAGCTAACAGTCCAGTACTTTGTACTTCCTAAGCTGTTTGCTTCGGTATTTCTTCTGTAAAGCTCCCTTCCATTTTTATCGTAAACGATCTCACCAGAATCGATTTCTCTCGCACCGATACCATAGGAATTAAATCCTCGCATTGTACTGCCTCCGCCAAGAGTAAATCTATCACAACTCCTTGTGTTTGAAATCTCTTTAATGTACCCGATCTGACCATTTAACACGAAAGTAATTTTCTCAGTAACAGGACGATACAGATTCCCCTCAAGCACATTTTTGAAATATTTCACATTTCCCATAAGTCCGGAATAAGCGTTGGTCAATGATATATCGTATCCATATTTCGGATCGAAAGGATTATCCACGTTAAAATATGTCAAAACAGAAGACAATTCGCAGTTTGTGTACTTTCCGTACTCCTCCTGTCTGATATCCTTGTTGCGGAACTTTACGATCTTATCATCGATAGTATACGAATCCGCAAGTTCATTAGTCCATTTTTTCAAACTATCATTCCAGAACTTCCTTCTGTTAAACGAAACGGAATAACCTATTCTATGCCTCAAGTGATCATTAATCGCATAACTGATATAAGGCGTGATAAAAAACGAACGAACGTTAGATCTATCAAACCTTTTTCGGTTAATATCACTAACACCGACTTTAATTCCAGCTCCGATATTTTGATCAAAAAATCTCGGATCAAACAAATCAATCTTTGCCCCATGATATTGCTGCATCCACTTCATATCCGTGGATAAAACTTTTCCGGTTCCCATTAAGTTGTTTTCGACAAACCCGACAAATCCACCGAATCCGTCAGAGTCATTGACACTCAAACCAAATCTGATCTGGGCTGTGGAATCTTTTTCTTTAACGGAAACAACTATTACTTTTTTATCTTCTGCTGATCCATCTTCCTCTCGAACCTGTACATCGTCGAAATATTCCATGGCTTTCAGCTTATCCACGCTTCTTTGAATTTTGTAAGCATTCAGAGCGTCCCCTTCGTGAACAGACAGCTCTCGGCGGATAACCTTGTCCAAAGTCCGAGTATTCCCGACAATCTCTATACGATCAACGAAGACCTTCTTGCTTTTTACTATTCTGTAAAACACATCGGCCAAATTCTTTTCCTTATCATACCGGATATCCACTTCCACATTGATGAACGGATTCCCTTTCAAAGAAACTTCTTTCCGAATCTTGTCTCGAACCTCGTATATCAACGATTCATTGTATATATCTTTTGACTTAAAATTTATATAATTCTTATAATTATTTGCTTTTATATCTGAAACTTCAGATACCAAAGAAACATCTCTTATGTTGTATTTATCCCCTTCATCCATGATAAAAGTACAAAAATGGGACCGCTTGTCTTTACTCATCTCTGCATGACTTGAAGTCATTACGAAAAAAGGAAATCCCTTGCTTTTATAAAATCTTTTGATAGCGTCTACATCAACGTCAACTTTATCCTCACGATAGATCTGACTGTCAGAGTCCCAAAATCTCCAAGCTCTCGCCTCCTTCATGGACATGATATCTTTTAGCTGATCGTCCGAAAAAGTCTTATTTCCGACAAAAACAATTTTTGCTATGGTCGTCTTTCGTCCTTCCTTTATGTTGAAGACAATATCAATCTTATTTCCCGTACGTTCTATATACTGTGGCTTAATCTCCGAGAAATAGAAACCCCAAGCTTTATAAGCCGCCTGCATATCGGACAACACATCTTTTACGACGTGACTGCTAAACGGTCTCCCCTCTCCTAACCTGCCATTTACGACGCTTTTCAGCATTTCTTCTGTTCCAGCATCATTACCTTCGAAAACGACTTTATCAACTATTGGCTTTTCTTTTAACTTTATTATTAAAGTGTTACCCTTCTTGAAAAACTCAACGTCCGAGAAAAAGTCCTTTTCATAAAGATTCCTGATGCTCTGCACAACATCTTTCTTATCGTAACTCTTATTTGGTTTTATCAGGACAGCATCCGAAATAGCGGCCTCTTCTACTCTGTCCAATCCTGAATACTCAATCTTTTCAACAACGTCAGCAAAAACAACTGAACTAACGCTCAAAGACAATAAAATACCAGGTAAAAGTCTCATATACTACCCCTTAAAAATAAAATTGTTAACCGTTTCTATATTTAAAATATCATTTACCGTAGTAATTAACATCAAAAATATCAAAAAAATCATACAAGCTACCATCAGATATTCTTGCAATTTTTCATTGAGTTTCTTTCCGCTGATTTGCTCTATGAAACATATAAATATGCGTCCTCCATCTAAAACCGGCAGAGGAAACAAATTTATAAATCCCAAATTCAACGATAACATTACCGTGAACATTATCAGCTGAGCGAAATTTCCGGCTTTAGACAGATCTCCAGCAACTTTGGTCATCTGGACTATGCCTCCGAAATTATCAATGGAGTTTTTTCCAGAGAACAATCGTGAAAATATACTGCACATCTCAACCGTAGCGTTCCAACAATCACTGAAAGCTATTTTTATCGAATCCACGAAGCCTGACTTTATGTAAACAGGATCCCCTCTGACTATTCCAACTATTTTTGTTTTCTTGGTCGTCCCCCAAGGTTTCTTTGTTTCCTTAATTTCAGGCTTAATTTCAATATCTTGAACTGCCCCGCTACGCTCGACGGTAAATTTTATTTTTTCTTTATCGGAACACATTATCCTGATATTTATGTCTCGGAACTTTTCGACTTTCTTACCATCGATGGACAGAATTCTATCTCCCGCCTTAATTCCGCTTAACTCTGCAGGACTTCCCTGCTTTACAGAAGAAACAACGGGTTCATAGTTCGGAAGGCCGTAAAACAAACTCATAAAAACAATAACCACAAATGCATAAATGTAGTTAAAGAACGGCCCACAAAAAGCTATCCAAATTTTAGCCCAATTACTTTTTGCATAAAAAGATTGTTTCTTTTCTTCCTCGGACAATCCTTTCAGCGATTCCTTATCCTCAGTCATAGATGACGCGTCGCCATCGCCAAGCATCATCACGTATCCCCCTATCGGAAAAGCAGAAAAAATCCATCGGGTACCATGCTTGTCTTCAAATCCGAATAATTCCGGCCCCATACCCAGAGAAAAAGTTGAAACTTTAACTCCCATCTTTCTAGCCGCTTGAAAATGACCATATTCATGAACGAAAACGATGACATTAATGATTAAGAAAAACGATAGAAAATAATATATAAAGCTCATATCACCCTACAAAAAAATATCAATAAGAGCAAAAACCAGGGAAACCATCAACAAGCTGTCGAGTCGGTCCAAAAGCCCCCCGTGTCCGGGAAAAAGTTTACTCATATCTTTCACTCCGACATGGCGCTTAAAGGTAGATTCCAGCAAATCCCCGCCAACTGCGGACAAAATAAGCAACTCTACCCCCCAAAACCGCAGATAAAAAACAGAGCTGCTTATCGGACCCGCGTAAAAAAAATCTCTTATAAAAAATACGCATAAATTCGCTAACAACAAACCGCCAAAAAAGCCAGACCAAGTTTTATTCGGACTGATTTTCGGACATAACTTCGGACCTTTAAACATTCTTCCGAAAAAATATCCGCCCATATCCGTGAAACTTGATACACAGATTAACAGAATACATCCCATGGGACCGAAAAATTGCCGACAATATATAAAAGACTTCATTCCGAAAAAACAGAAAATCAGGGCTAAACTTCTGATAAGATAATACCCTTTAACCTTTGGTGAAAAAATCTCAAATGCAATTACCAAATATGCGAGCCAGCACAAAATTCGGAAATTACTCTCCGACAAAATCAGCACCAACGCTATCATAGGTGCGAATAAAAATCCGGACAAAATCCTCTTCAGAAGATCGTAATTGAAAGATACTTTTCCACCTACTACTTCACTTACCATAACGCCTCTTTCTCTTGGAAAAATCCTCTATAATGAACTGAATATCTTCTTCCGAAAAATCCGGCCAAAGTTTATCCAAAAATATCAGCTCACTGTAAGCTGCTTCCCACAACAAAAAATTACTGATACGTTGCTCGCTTGTCCTCACTACAACGTCAGGATACGGAACTCCGGGCAAATCCAAATAAGATTCAAAACGCTGTTCATCTATGTCGTCTATATTTATTTTTTTATCCAAAACATCTCGAGCGATTTTTTTCGCAGCGCGAATTATTTCGCTTCGTCCGGAGTAGCTAACCGCACAAATGAGAGTAATTTTATCATTATTTTTCGTCTTCTCTTTTATCTGAGAAATCCTATCCTGAAGATCTTGAGACAATTGAGACAGATCACCAACGGTTTCAACCTTCACTCCGTTATCTTTAAAAAAGTTATCCGCATCATCAAATACTGAATAGAATAATTTCATCAGATAAGAAACTTCTTCTGCAGATCTTTTCCAATTTTCCGTAGAAAAACAAAAAAATGTCGCATATTTTACGTTGTACTTAATCAGCGAAGCGCAAAGCTGCTTAATATTATCAAAGCCTCGCCTGTGACCAATTAAAGTTGAAACAGCTCCTCGCTTTTTTGCCCAACGACGATTCCCATCAGGAATGAATGCAATATGCCGCAATTTCGAATTTTCGTTCGAATCCAATTTTGCATTCGACATAAACTAAACTCTCATTATTTCTTTTTCTTTTACTTCAAGAGCAGCATCGACCTTCTTTACATACTCATCAGTTATTTTCTGAATATCGTCCGAAAGCCTTTTTAACTCGTCTTCGGTAATCTCCTTATTCTTTTCCTGCTTTTTGGCATCGTCCATCCCTTCTCGGCGAACGTTACGAATTGCAACCTTGGTCTGCTCAGCATATTTTCCCGCCAACTTACAGATTTCTTTTCTTCTTTCTTCACTCAATTCTGGAACCGCTATACGAATCAACTGACCGTCTACCATAGGGCTCAAACCTGTTGAAGAATTCCTGATAGCGACCTCTGTCGGCTTTATCAAGGAAGAATCCCAAACCTGCACCGTTAACAATCTTGCTTCCGGAGCACTCACCGTTCCAACCTGCTGTAACGGAACCATACTTCCGTAAGCTTCGACCATAACGTTGTCCAAAATGGACACCGAAGCCCTTCCAGTCCTCAAACCACTAAAATCTTTCAACAGGTTTTCAAAACTGGCTGTCATCTTTTTTCTTAACTTTTCTAACATTATTCCCTCCGCACTTAGATTATAAGAGAATACTTACCCGTTCTCAATAAGACTTTCTCTAAATTACCTTTTTCTTTCAAAGAAAACACAATCATAGGAATACCATTCTCCTTGGCCAAAGTAATGGCTGTATGATCCATAATTTTTATATTTTTATCGATAACTTCATCATAAGACAGCTTTTTCAAAAACTGAGCATTAGGATTTTTGACTGGATCGGAATCAAAAACTCCGTCAACCTTAGTTGCTTTTATGAAAGTTTCGCAATTCGTTTCCAAAGCTCTAAGTACAGCCGCAGTATCTGTGGAGAAATAAGGATTTCCGGAACCTGCCGCACAGATAACTACCCGCCCTTTATCTAAATGGCGTATCGCTTTTCTTTGAATGTAAGGTTCGCAAATATTCGGCATATGAATCGCTGACATAACTCGCGTATCGACTCCAATCCTTTCCAATGAATTTTGAAAAGCTATGGAGTTCATCACCGTCGCCAACATCCCGATATTATCAGCGGCCGCTCTATGCATGCCGTAAGCAGCAGCGGAAACACCTCGAAAGATATTTCCGCCACCAATAACTATGCAGACCTCGACGCCGAAATCACGAGCAGATTTTACTTCCTCTGCGATTCGATCCACCGTCTTAACATCGAGACCATGATCTCGATCCCCCATAAGGAATTCACCTGAAATCTTTAATAATATTCGATGAAACCCCTTAAACATGAGACCTTCTTAGTTTAACTGAGCCGCAACTTCAGCCGCGAAATCGACAGCCTGCTTCTCGATACCTTCTCCCAGAACGAATTTCTTAAATCCGACAATCTTAATCGGAGCTCCGAGATCTTTTTCTGCCTGAGCAATCACGTCCTTCACTTTTGAAGTTCCGTCGATCACAAAAACCTGTTCCGTAAGAACAACTTCTCCATAGAATTTGCTCAAACGACCTTCAACAATTTTCGGAATAAACTCTTCCTTCTTTCCTGAATTCTTCGCTTGCTCTGTAACAACATCGCGCTCTCTCGCAACAACTTCAGGATCCAAATCGGAAATATTTACTGATTTCGGACTTGCTGCTGCGATATGCATAGCGATCTTTTTTCCAAGCTCTAACAATTTGGATTTATCAGCAGTCGACTCCAGTCCGACCAAAATTCCGATCTTTCCCAAATTATCCGCAATTTTATTGTGAACATAAGACGCGATTACGCCGTCATTTACCGAAAGATGAGAAACCCTGCGCAATCCCATATTTTCACCTATGGTCGCAATCAAATTCGTCAATTCTTCGGAAACACTGCGGCCTGTCTCAGGGTAAGCCAAATTTTTCAACGCCTCTAAATCGGCATCGTTTTTGGATGCAATCTCGACAGTTGTCGCAACATATTTCTGGAACAAATCATTACGAGCAACAAAGTCCGTCTCGGCATTAACCTCCAAAACTGTTCCCTTGTTTCCGTCAACGTAAAGACCGACCAATCCCTCAGCAGCTACCCTTCCGGATTTCTTCGCGGCAGCGGAAAGTCCCTTCTTACGCAACCAATCTATAGACTTTTCAACATCGCCTTCACAAGCAACGAGAGCCTTTTTACAATCCATCATACCCGCACCGGTACGATCTCTTAAGGCTTTTACTTCACTAGCTGTAATTTCTGCCATAATTTTTTCTCCTAACAATTATTCAGCAACCACTTCCTGACTTTGCTCAGCGTCGGACTCCGCACTTTCTCCAGAAACTTCCTCTGAGACAATAGGATTCTCTAACGCACCGACATCGACTCCGGACGAAGTCAATCCCTTCTGGATTCCTTCAATGATCGCATTCTCCATAGCGGTGCAATATAACTCGATCGCTCTGGATGAATCATCATTTCCCGGAATCGGAAAGTCAACAACCGACGGATCTGAATTTGTGTCACAGATACCAATTACGGGAATCCCCAAAACTTTAGCTTCCTCGACAGCAGTTTTGTCCAAAGTGACGTCCAAAACGAACAACAACGACGGAACTCCACCCATGTTGCGGACTCCTCCGAGAGCTCTGTTGAACTTTTCAATCTTTCGCTCGATGCTTAGGATTTCTTTCTTCTTAAGTACGACGTTTTCGTCCTTTAACCTGTTCTCCAGCGTCTCTAACTTCTTGATAGACTGTGATACGGTCTTCCAGTTCGTAAGCATACCACCCAACCAACGGTGATTTACGTAATACTGACCGCACTTCTGAGCAGCTTCCGCCACTCTCTCACTGGCCTGTCTTTTGGTTCCGACAAACAGAATACGTCCGCCTTCTGCTGCGACATTTCCCGCAACGCTTAATGCTTCTTTCATCATCGCTGCGGTTTTATCCAGATTTATGATATGGATTTTGTCCTTAGACCCAAAAATGTACGGCGCCATCTTAGGATTCCAACGACGTGTCTGGTGTCCAAAATGAACTCCAGCTTCTAACAAACTCTTTATTGAAACTTCTTGCATATTTTTGCTCCTTTTTCGGTTATAAAGATGAAATCACCCAAGAAAAATAATTTCATCATGGGAACACACCATGCGTCCCTTCCTCTGCGAACTCCAACCGATTCCTCGGACCGAACGGACAATTCTGCCCCTCTGTTCGCATGCGTTATCTCCGTATTTATAACCGCAAATGTTTTAAAACACAAGAAGTCCGCGAAAAATTCCCAAATTAATTCATATCGAATTGTTCGAAACAAATCAGTAGTTTTAACAATGAGAGTTTATTAAAAATATTGCTTGCTTTTACAAACAAAGTTGTTTATATTGGCGTCAGCTTTAGGGCAATTAGCTCAGTTGGTAGAGCACCTGACTTTTAATCAGGGTGTCGCAGGTTCGAATCCTGCATTGCCCACCATTCTTCTATTTTTATCAATCTCGCTTTGTATCCAATTATCTATTGAGTTGCTCAAATTTCAGTGTATAATGCTCTTAGTTAGTTTGAATGAGTCTTCAAAAAACTGCTCAGAGCTAGTCTTAAAAAGGGGTACTTTTTTATAAAGGAATAAAAGAGGTCATGATGTTAACAGAGTTTCAATGTAAGAACTTTCAACCACAAGATAAAAGCTACAAAAAATTTGATGGTGGGGGTATGTTTTTATTGATAAAACCCAACGGAAATAAGTACTGGCATTTAAAATATAAATACGCAGGAAAAGAGAAATTACTGTCGTTAGGGGGATATCCAAAAGTATCTTTGAAGGAAGCGAGAAAAAAACGAGATGAATTAAAGATAAAAATTTCAGAAAATCTCGACCCAATTCTAGAAAAAAGGAATGCTAAAAACGAACTAAAGGAAAATGTAGCCAATACTTTCAAACATATTGCGATGGAATGGTATGACAAAAAATGGAAAGGAAAAACCGGACGGGAATCTCAAATCATTTTAAGCAGATTAAAAAGGCACATATTCGACGACCTAGGTGATATTCCGATGAAAAAAATCATTGCACAAGATGTGATAAAAGTAATTCAAAAAATTGAAAACAGAGGAACGTTAGCTGAGGCAAGGAAAACGCGTGGCATTGTTGGACAGATATTTAAGTATGCCATAGCGACAGGAAAAGCCGAGCATAATTTAATTTCTGATACCGCGGGCGCATATAAACAGCCTGAAGTTAAACATTATGCTCACTTCTCAGAAAAAGAATTAAAGGAATTTATCCAGAATTTCAGCAGTTTTAAGGGAACTGTTATAACAAAATTAGCTCTGAAATTTTTGATACTTACCTTTGTAAGAAGTGGCGAGTTGAGAGGCGCGCGTTGGGAAGAATTTAATTTTGAGAAGAACGAGTGGCGCATTCCTGCCGAACGCATGAAGATGAAAGAACAACATATTGTGCCGTTATCTAAACAGGCTCTTGAAATATTGGATGAGGCGAGAAAGTACTCAAATAACGGTGGGCAGGAAGGATTGGTTTTTCCATCTATTACGAATCCAGCAAAGAAAATGAGCGACAACACTCTTTCCAAGGCGTTCAGAGATCAAGGGTATCAAGGAAGGGCTACACCTCACGGAATGAGAGCGACAGCGTCAACAATATTGAATGAGAACGGATTCAAGCCGGATGTTATCG
>Ga0310696_10010503_pt1 | contig 10633 bp, 16 predicted proteins | sample AusTroGonzalo_MG_4_FD_203885 | JGI IMG/M metagenome (GOLD analysis project Ga0310696, IMG submission 203885) | Bovine rumen microbial communities from tropical cattle in Woodstock, Queensland, Australia - Gonzalo_02 (v2) (version 2) | ecosystem: Host-associated > Mammals > Digestive system >... | reverse complement strand
CCAAATATTTAGTATTATGCTGAAACTTTTTATATTTGAACTTTAAATTACGGACGCATCATGGACAACAAAGAACTACAAAAGACAGTAAACCCCATTTATTTGACCGCTAAAGGGACCTTGAGTCTTCTGTACCGGGTAAAGGATCCGGATGCAGTGGCCCTGATGCCATATATCGGCTTGGAAACAAATCTGCAGGAACGGGCAAAGACTATTCCCGCCTCTATCTCGAATTGTTATAAGATTGCCCAGCAGGCCCGCTATGAAATTAACAATACAGCCGCGCTTAGAAGCAGCGCCCCCAATATCGTGGACCTTCCTTCGGGTTATTCTCCCCGCGGGTTCCGCGTCTCATCGGCGGGAAAGCGCTATTTCGGGTTTGACCTTCCGGTGGTGATTGACGACATGGCTCCTGCCGCCGAGAAGGTAATGACTCCCCAGCAGCGCAGCCTGTCCAGTTATCACGCCGTGGATGCCACCAATTACCAATCCATGAAAGAGGCATTGGGAAGCGTCAAGGGAGAGTTGTGCATTGTGACGGAAGGGCTGCTGGGGTATTTCAACGAGCCGGAGCTGGTGAGTCTTTGTCAAGCCATTCACCGTCTCCTCTCGGAGTACGGCGGTACATGGATGACGGCCGATCTGTCCATCTTAAGAATCTATGCGCTCACCTTCGGCACTTTGCTTAAAGGTGACGAACTCGCTTATGCTTATATAAATAGTATCAAAGAGAAAGGAGGCGGTTTGGCCGATGTAAAAATGAACCAGAACAGTCTCTTCCTCAATGGGGAAGAGGGAGCTATGAAATTCCTGGAGGAGCAGGGATTCACGGTGGCATCTGAACCCGTCACCCTCTATCTTCCAGATGTTCCCGGCGTGAATGATGAGCTACGTAATGCCTATCGGCAAATGAAGATGCTCACTATGCGTGTCGCCTCTCCAAAGACCGGAACATATCCGGCCACTGAGCTTCCTTTTGCCGTCGACAGTTTAGTAACGGAAGGAAAACTCGTCATGAAAGTCCAGGGACGTGTCGATACCCTCACGGCAACGCAGCTGCTTAAAGTCTTCCAGGAGGCGTCGCCTCAGACCGATTCAATAGAACTGGACGTGGAGAAAATGTCTTATATATCACAGGCCGGCCTCCGTGTGCTATTGATCATGAGGGAATCTGTAAAAGACCAGAGCTGCTTCAAGTTGCTCCATGTCCAGCCCGAGGTAGAAAAAATCTTGAAGGTGACAGGATTTGATAAGCTTCTGATACGCTAACCTTTCGTCACCAGAGGCCAGATAGATAATGCCACAGTAGCTGAAACCGTGCTTCAAGATATTGTGCTGCATAATCTTGTTGTCCCTGTGGGTGTCAATCCGGATGTTTGAATCATGGGAGAAGCAGAAGTCCATGATGCTGCTGAAAATGCCGTGAGCATCGGGATAGCTGGCTATGCGATGAACTACGTGATAAGGGCGTTCATCATCAATCCAATCGCCTTCATAGATCTTGGCGTATGTGGGTTCAGGTGATGGCAAAAAGGCAAAGTAGCCGACAACCATTCCATCATCTTCAACCACAAAGCCACCGTTTTTATTCATATCGCCAGTTATGACCGCCTCAGAGGGGTAGCCTTCTCCCCATTGGTGCATATTTCCAGACTGCCGCATAATCTTCTTAGCCGCATCCACGACCTTCATGATCTCGGCCATATCAGTCGGCCTTGCTTCTCTGATAATCCTACTCATGTTCCTACTGCTTAATAAAATGAGGAAAATCGGGTTCTCCAAGTTTAGGTTCGTATGTAAACCCCTCGTAACTGAAGGCTCTGAGATCTTCGGGGTTGTCAATGCGGTTCTCAATGATGAATCGTGTCATTGCGCCCCGGCATGTCTTAGCCCAAACAGCCTGAATTCTCAACTCGCTGCCTTTTCTGACGTAGAACAAAGGCTGAACGATTCGGACTTCCTTACGGACACGCTGCCAGTCAAACAGGTGCTGGTATTCCTCAGTAGCAAGATGTACCAAAGTACCTCCATCTGTTTTCACAGCATCAATCAGTATATCAGTTAGGCGGCTCTTCCAGAATCCGAACATGTTCTGTCCCTCTCCGCTTGATAGTTCCACATTCCCCTCCATCCTATACGGGAGAATGGCATCCAATGGGCGAAGCAGTCCATAGAGGAAAGAGGTAATCCACAACTTTTCCTGGGAATAATTGAGGTCATCGACATTCAGAGTCTCAGCCTTCAGATGCTTGTAAGCTTGGCCGTGATAAGCAAGAATGGCAGGAAACTTTGAGGAATCACCAAAAAAAATCATGTATCGCAATCTGTTCTGGACTGCAATCTGACGGCTACAACCCAGCATGTCGGCGATTGTCTCTACCGAATATTGTGCCATATCCCTTGCAAAGTCCTCGGCCTCTTTATGAAAGCGAGGTAATGACAGGCTAATGTCGGGAATAGACTTTTGCTTGTCATTCATTATCTTTGCGGAAGCGAGTATTATCTGCATATTTGAATCCTACCCATTTAATTGTTCTTCAAGAAACTCTGCTGCATCGGCTACACAGTCAGGACATTCACGCAACACTACCTTTGTACCAATGCCTTTCAGTAGCTTGCATTGGGTGGCTCCGTTTCTTTCCTGGAACTTGGTCATAATCTGCCGCATCTGTTTCATGGACTTCACCTTGTCCTTGTTGACCAATCCTAAGACAAGACCAGACCCAACGAGTGCGCCACAGGTTCCTTCCATGTTTCCCATACCACCACCAAAAGCTCCGGCAATGCTCATGGCTTCATCTTCACTTATCCCTGCAATATCGGCATAAGTGTGTAGAATTGCCTGGGCGCAATTATGGCTGTTGCACCTCTTCTTCTCTGCTGCTATGTGTTTTCTTGTTTCCATATTCTTCTATTCCATTCGTTGCCATTTCATTTCTTCACCTTGTTTGTCATACTGCTTACGCTTACCTGTTGGCGGTTCTGTCAAGGTTATCTTCACAACAGCCGTTCTCTCCAGACTGCGCTCTATCGCAGCAGCGAAAGCATCCATGTGTTGAGGGAGGAAACGCTGACAGATAATTCTTAGAGCTTCTATTTTCTCTGCTTTATCAGTAACAACCTCGGCGATACCTACAGCCATTGCTGATTTATACTGGAGGGTAAAGCTGCCATCTTTGGGACCAACAGTAGGAGTGCATCGGGTCACAGCTGATAATGCCACTTTGGGATTGTATGCTATACAGTCCATCTTATCACCCTCCAAAGCTCCATGAAAATAGAAGGTCTTTTCATCTTTACGTGCCAATGACAAAGGAACACCATAAGGGCTACCGTCTGACTTGGTGAAACTGACGGTGATAAATGGAGCTTTATCTAATACCTCCATTGCGAAGGCCGAATCCATTTCTCTGCTTGCTTTCCTCATATTAGCTTATTTTATCGGGTCTGAACAATACTCTCTACGTCCACATTCCTTGCAGAACTTGCCAATCCACACATTATCGAACTGCTCAATGGCTGCATCAACCATTTCTGGGTCATCGGTCAGGATGCCAGCTTCAAAGTTCCTTTTTCGTGGCGATTTCATTCCCATCCCTGCGCCAGTCAAGTTAGCGGAACCGACGTATGCAATGGTAGTGTCTATGATAATGAGTTTGAAATGAACTCTGGGACACAGCACACGCTCCATACCATCATAAAGGATAGGATGCTTCTCGTGATCCTCTCTCCATGCTGTTCCTGGTTCCTTTGCATGAATCAGCCTGACCTCCACACCTTTTTTCAGTAAAGAGGCTATCAGGGCAAGGAATGGCTTATCATCGACATAAAGGTCTTTGATGTCTGCCGTTCCAATCCACACAGTCTGTTTGGCTTTGCTTACCAGGGACAGGACTTCCTTGTAGTGGTTCTCGTCTGCTATGTACTTTATGAAACTCATATATGTTTCTTAACCTTTGCGGGATTTCCAGCCACCAATGTACGAGGCTCAACGTCTTTAGTAACTACTGAACCTGCTGCTATAACTGCTCCATCCCCAATTTTTACACCAGGCAAGACAGTAGAGTGACCACCTATCCATACGTCACTGCCAATCGTTATAGGTAGTCCATAACCGTCAAGTGTCCTTCCCTCTGGTTCCAGTCTATGCCCAGCTGTGTAGATACCCACATCAGGCCCAATCAGGCAGTTGTTGCCAATACGGATTTCAGCAACATCGAGCATCGTACAATTATAGTCGGCATGGAAATTGTCGCCTACATGAATGTTCTTGCCGAAGTCGCAGTGGAAATTGTCACCAACAAAAGGATTGCTGCCCACGGAACCGAACAGATCCTTCACGATTTCCTGTTTCTTCGCAAAACCAGCCAAAGTCAAGCTATTCAGCTGCTTGACCAGTTCCGAAGTCCTGGCCATCAGCATCAGCATGTCCTCACTGATCTCTGTACGGCTAAATGTAATCTTCTCCATCAGTTTATTATTTCAGTTGCTTGCCGTCAGAGAAAGCATTGCCAACAGTCTTTCCTAACTGAATGTAAGTGTGGTGTACCGGGTCGAAGGTGATAAGTTCCATTTTCTCTACATCTGGCTTGCCATCTTCTGCCAGGAACTTTTCATTACAGAGGATATTGACGATTTCAGCAACGAGATAATAGCCAGTTTCGCTCTCGTCTATTTTCTGTTTCACCCGACATTCCAACGTCATTGGGAACTCTTTGAACACAGGAGCATTGACATTCGGAGCCTTCTCAATAGTCCAACCAGTCTTTTCCATCTTGTCTGGTGTATTCCTGCCGCTAACGATACCAACATAGTCAGAGGCTATCATGGTGTCAGCAGTAGCAAATGCAACCGTAAATTCAGGGTTTTCAGCAAGGTTGTCAGTTGTAGCATGAGAACCAAGTGAAATAATGATTTCGTGCATATCCCACTGGCCACCCCAAGCAGCGTTCATTGCATTGGGCTTACCGTTCTTATCATAAGTGCCGATAATCAGCACTGGTTGTGGAAGGATCCACGCTGTTGACTTAAAACTCTTCATATTGTTTTTGATATTATAAAATAGACGATTAATGCGAGTTGAATAATGATAATAGCTGGGACACCATATTTGAATTTCTTATGCTGTGTCTTATGATGCCAGACTTTCATTCCTAACCAAGCTCCAATACTACCACCAAGTACAGCCAAACCCAATAACGCAGTCTCTCTTATACGCCACTTGGACTTCTTGGCTTTCCACTTGTCGATACCATACATGAAGAAAGTGACCACGTTGATGATGACGAGGTAGATAAGGGCGATATGTAGGAGATTAGAGTCTTTCATTTACTTTGGGAATTATCTGTTAACAGTTTCTCAGCCAAAGGCACATACCACATACGGACTTCATCTGCCGTCGGAGTATGACCTCCTGGGAAATGGAACGTCTTGTTGTAATGTTCCAAGAAGGTTGGTTCAAAATGTGCCAATGTGTCCTGTTCGCCGAATATGCCCCAGATGCGGTCTTTGAAGTCGGGATTACAGTTAGTAAACTGGATAGCTTCCATTTCGGCAAACTCTTCAATCAAGGCTTCATCAATGACAAAGTTCTGTTTGCCGTCTTTTCGAGGCGACTTATACTGATGTTCACCGATACGCTGTTTCAGAAACTCCGTCATCTTGAAGTGAGGATTGCCAAGTAAGGCAGGAATACCCATGAAGGGAGCCACCATCTGAGCATAGAAAGAACCGCAACTATTGCCAATTAGAAGGTCAGGCTTCTCATGGTCAATCAGTTCACGAATAAAGCTGACTGCCTTTTTCGGGTGAATTGGCAAGTCGGGCGTTATCACTTCTGCATGACCCGCAAAAGCCTCTTTCAAAGCAATAGCTGGCACGCACTGACCACTGGCAAAGAAACCATGTAGGAACAGAATCTTTTTCATATCCAATATTGCCGGGTCTTTCGGTGGGTAGTCCATATAATCTTTACTCGCTATAATTATGGTCTACAACGATTACAACATTCATGCCTGGCACTAACGGCTGTATCGCGTTGGTGAGTTGACTTATAAAAGTAGCATCATCATGGACTGAAATATCAGGAACCACATCAACAGAGAGCATGTTGTCTTTTTCAGAAAAGTAGAAACCATGCACCTGAACTATCTCATTGTGCGCTGCGAGACTCTGCATCACTTTTGACTGCAATTCAGCACGGCGGTTTTCTCCTGTAGCAACAGCATAGACACCAACTGTCATAATGATGCCATGCTTCTCATACATATAAATTGAGATTTTGCGAGTTAAGCCATGTATCTCGTTGGCAGTCATCGTATCATATACGTTGATGTGTAGTGAACCAATTTTCACATCGGGGCCATAGTTATGAAGAATAAGGTCGAATACCCCATGAACGCCCTCAAAGTTGGAGACTTCTTTCTTTATCTGGTTGGTGAGTTCTGCCGAAATGCTCGTACCCAAAAGCTCATTGACAGGCGAAGCCAGCATTTCAATACCAGCCTTGATGATGACAATGGAGATCAATGCTCCAAGAATACCATCAAGCGAAACTCCCCATAATAGCATAACGCCAGCCGAGACAAGTGTAGCCAAAGTAATAATAGCATCAAATAGAGCATCTGAACCAGAGGCTATTAGGGCATCGCTTTTCAACTGTTCACCCTTCTTCTTGACGTACTGCCCTAACACTAACTTTACTACTATTGCCACTACAATGACAATAAGGGTCGTTGTAGTGTAGGATGGTTCCGTCGGATCAAAAATCTTCTTGACTGATTCGATAAGTGAGGTGATACCTGCTGATAGAACAATGACAGCAATGATAATGGCACTGAAATACTCAATACGCCCGAAACCGAAAGGATGCTTGCGGTCAGCAGGGCGTTGTGAGAGCTTTGTGCCGACGATGGTTATTACGCTTGAAAGTGCATCACTGAGATTATTGACGGCATCCATCACAATAGCCACAGAGCTTGCCAGAATACCAACTACAGCCTTAAAGGATGCAATCAATACATTGGTAATAATGCCAATCCAACTTGTGCGAATGATTTGGGAACTACGATCCATATTGTTATAGTATTTCTTCCAACTCACCTGTTTCTGAATCAATGATGAAGCCCCTGACCACAATGTCCTTTGGAACGAGCGGATGGGTCTTGATGGTCTCAACGGTCTTTCTTACAGAGGTCGGAGTGTCCTTGAATCCCTCTAACCACTGATCTAAGTCTATTCCACACTTGCGGATGGTGTTGAGCGTTTCATCACTCACGCCCCTTGCTATCATTTCGTGGTAGAAATGGTCATAGCTCATGTGACAGGCTCCACAATGAGAGTGAGCGACTACCATAATCTCCTTTACACCCAACTCATAGATGGCTACTATAAGGCTACGCATAGCCGAGTCGAAAGCTGAGATAACAAGTCCTCCTGCGTTCTTGATAATCTTAGCATCACCGTTCTTTAACCCCAAGGCAGCAGGAAGGAGTTCGGTTAGCCTGGTGTCCATACATGAAAGTACGGCCAGTTTCTTGTCTGGGTACTTGTCCGTGATATACTTCTCGTAGCCTTTTTGCTCTACGAAAGTCTTGTTGTAGTCGATAATCTTGTCTATCATATTGGTCTCATTTGTTTCTAAGCGGCTACAAAATTACTCATTTTTCATTAGGAAATTGCCAAAATAACACATCTTCACTCCAGAATTGCTTGTTTTTCCCTATTTTTGTGTAATTTTGTCGGCAAAATCGTGAATAGAAAGATGAAAGTAAAGATTCAAACAATGCTTGGCGACATTGTAGTTCGCCTGTATGACGAGACTCCCATCCACCGTGACAACTTCCTGAAACTGGCAAAGGAGGGCTATTATGACGGTACTCTTTTCCACCGTGTCATAAAGGACTTTATGATTCAGGGTGGTAATCCTGATTCAAAGGGTGCACCAGCCGGAAAGATGCTTGGAGTGGGAGATCCAGGCTATACCCTTGAAGCTGAGATAAAGGACGGCCTTTTCCATAAACGTGGAGCTTTGGCTGCGGCAAGACAAGGTGATGAAGTGAATCCAGAACGTCGCAGTAGTGGTTCTCAGTTTTATATCGTTTGGGGACAAGTGTATAATGAAGGACAGCTCCGCCAGTTCTCAAAACAGCTGCGAATGCAGAAGGTACGGGCGGCTTTCAATGAACTTGAATCCGAACATCGTGCTGAGATTATGCAGATGCGCCGTGACAGGAATCGTGAGGGACTACAAGAACTGCAAGATAAACTGGCGGCTGAAGCTGAGAGTCAGATTGGAAAGGCAGGGTTGACCGATGACCAGTTGAAGATATACTCTTCAGTTGGTGGTACTCCCCATCTTGACGGCCAATATACTGTGTTCGGAGAAGTTGAGGAAGGTCTTGATGTAGTTGAAATGATACAAAGCACTGCAACTGGACGTGGTGACAGACCCGTAGATGACATTGAAATGAGAATGGTAGTCGTTGAGTAATATGCTGGGAGTAGGATTGAAAAAGATTAACGGAACCTAAAATGGAACCTCTGCGTGAGAGAAAGAAGAAACCCGCTGGAGTTCAGCGGGTTTTTCATAAACTTACGTCAATTAGTTTATGGCAAAACAACGTGATTTCATGTGAAAAGAATCCACTTTCGCGTGATTTCACGTTATTTAATTTGTTTTATTTGGCCATAACAACAAATATACCTTCCTTTGCAACTGATAATTATTTATCACTATCCTATACAATATGTCAGATACTAATAATATATTATCACTTCTTGAAGGTTTTACGCTTGATAATCCTGACGACATCGCCAGGAGTATGGCCGATGATCTCCGCAAGAGGCGTATCGAGAAGAACATCACGCGCGACCAGTTGGCGGAACAGTCAGGCGTGGCGGTCAGTAATATCGTGCGCTTCGAACAGAAGGGGCTTATCTCGCTGAGGAACCTCATCAGTCTTGCTATGGCGCTGGGCTATACATCAGAACTCAAAAACGTTTTCGCACAGCCCAAATACTCCACGATGGAGGAGCTCACTCAAATCCGCAAGAACAGCAATAAGAAAAAAGCGCACTCCATTCACAATGGATAATGGACAATGGACAAGATAGATAAGCTTATCGTGAACTATCACGACCGTAAAGTCGGAACCCTTTCGTTGACTCCTGACAACCGACTCTGCGCCTTTGAATACGACAAGGCATGGCTCATCGACGGCTTCAGCTTGTCACCATTGGAGCTGCCCTTACGTACAGAACTTTTCGTTGCCAAGCCAACACCTTTCTATGGGAACTTCGGCATCTTCGAGGATAGCCTGCCAGACGGATATGGGCGGTATCTGCTTCACAAGCTGTTGCTGAAAGAAGGCATCGATGACTCCAAGCTCTCCTCGCTCGATAGGCTGAGTATCGTTGGAAGTGGTGGAATGGGGGCATTGACCTATCAGCCAGAAACACGGTTACAGACTTACGATGCTGTGACCGACTTCGACCTGCTTCAGGAAAAAGCCCTCGAAGTGTTGAAGGAACGGCAGGACAATGATGCGGGTCTCCTATTATATAATAGTGGTAATAGCGGCGGTTGCCGTCCCAAGGCGGTATTCTCTGATGCCGAAGGCCACTGGCTCGTGAAGTTCCGCCACACCTACGATCCGCAGGACATGGGCGCTGAGGAGTACCATTACAACGAAGTGGCTCGTCAATGTGGTATCAATGTGCCAGACTTTAAGCTCATCAATAACAAATATTTTGCCACCCGCCGCTTCGACATGATGGCTGACGGTACAAGGATTCACACGGCTACCGCCGGTGGTTTGCTCTGTCTCTCGCTCTCCAATCCTGTTCTCGACTACAACAACTTGCTGGCGTTGACGGGCTACCTCACCCAGAACCTACAGGATGTGGAGGAAATGTATCGTCGTATGGTCTTCAATTATCTCACCGATAACAAGGACGACCATTGCAAGAACTTCAGCTTCCTGGTTCGCAGAATCGGCAATGCATGGCGATGGGTGCTGGCTCCCGCCTACGACCTAACACTCTGCACCGAGGGTTACAACGGCGAACACGCCACCTCTGTCAATGGAACGGGCCACCCTACCCTCCAGGATTTCATCGCCGTAGGTACTAAGATCAAGATGAATGAACAGCGTTGCCGTGAGATTATCGATGAGGTTAGGAGCAATTGCGGCGACTTGCTGACCAATGGCATCATATAGTATCTATTATAATGAGAGTCCCATGAATAAGAATATTAACATTAGCAAATATCTTCAAATCCTTGACGACGAAGGGTGGTCGGAGTTGATAGATAGTAGATGGAAGGAAGAAGTGAAGCTGACGTTGACTTCACACTTCCCAAATATGACGGATGAAGAATGGGACGTTATTGTAGATGTGTCTTTCATTTAAGGATGACAAACATTTAGTTCGCAAATAACACCATAGTTCAATCGGCCTGACGGTCATAATGTAGCCGCCCGTTCTGGTTTCAGTCGCGTCACCACCTTCAACCACGACTTCAAGGCTCACAACAACCTCACACCATCAGAATATCGCCTACAGTAACCTTGTGGGGAACTTGATGTCTCTAATCCTCTTTAGCGAGTCTCTACTTACTTGACGTTATTCT
>Ga0310696_10010502_pt1 | contig 10634 bp, 8 predicted proteins | sample AusTroGonzalo_MG_4_FD_203885 | JGI IMG/M metagenome (GOLD analysis project Ga0310696, IMG submission 203885) | Bovine rumen microbial communities from tropical cattle in Woodstock, Queensland, Australia - Gonzalo_02 (v2) (version 2) | ecosystem: Host-associated > Mammals > Digestive system >... | reverse complement strand
ATGGGGCGACGTCTGGGCGCCCGAAATGCACAAGATCGGCAACTCGTGGTACATCTACACCAGCGGCCGCAACGAGGAAAGCACCGAGAACCGCTACGAGCGTCTGTTCGTGCTCAAGTCCAAAACGTCCGATCCCTTCGGCGACTGGTCGTTTTCGCGCATCCTGACGTCCGGCGCGTCGGCCATTGATCCCACGGTCTATACCGCCGCGGACGGCAAACTGTATCTGTGCTGTTCCAGAGCGACCGACACCGACGGCTCGGTACTGGAGATCACCCGCATGTCCTCGGCGACCTGGTGCTCGGGCGAGAGCGCCGTCATCGCCAAAAACGAGTTGGCGTGGGAACTGATCGCGCCCGCCACGCAGTCGGCGTCGGTCATGGAAGCCCCGTTCTTTCTTGAACACGGTGAGCGGCTGTTCATCATCTACTCGGTCAATCATTGCTTTTCGGATGCCTACGCGCTCGGCGTGCTGGAATACACGGGCGGCGACCTTTGCGACCCCGAGAGCTGGCAAAAACACCCCGAGCCGCTGCTGACCGCCGGTCACGGCATCTACGGCCCCGGCCACGCCGCATTTTTCACCTCGCCCGACGGCACCGAAGTCTTTGTCTCCTATCACGGCATGAAGCAGCATAAAGAGGACCTTTCCTGGGCGCCCCGCTACCCTTACGTGCAGCGCGTCGAATTTGACGAAACGGGCTACCCCGTGCTGGGAAAACCCATCGGCGAGGGCGTGGATATCCTGCCGCCTTCCGGCGAGCCGGCATAAAAAAAGAGGTGCATTCGCACCTCTTTTTTTGGTAAGAAGATTTACGCCTTGAACAGCCCGTGCAGGTTGCAGTAGGCGTAGACCGCGACCACCTCGTCGCCCTCGAACACGGGGAACGTGACGACCGGCTCGCCCGTCGGTACAAGCGCCCTGCGCTGATTGCCGCCCTTGGTCTGCAGCACCACCCACTCGATGTGGTGCGCCTCGGTCATGGGATGCGCGACCGCGCCCACGTTGACGGTCACTTTGCCGGCCCCGACCGTGTAAACGGGCACGTGCTTTTCCACCGCGCCGTCGCTGACGCCGGCCTCCAGTTTTTTCATGGGCTTGCCGCAGCAAACGACGGGCGCCCCGGTCTTTTTGACGACGGCCACGATCTGGCCGCAGGTCTCGCAACGGTAAAATTCCAGTTCCATATCTTTCTCTCCTTTATCCGGCGCACGGCCGTTATTTTCAAAAAGAGCATAGCAAAAATATGTGACGAAAGTATGAACGCGCCGCCATTTCGCGTCGGCCGCGGCCGCAATTCGTCAAACCGCGCAAAAAATGCGCCGGCGCTCTTGACAAAAGGCGCGGCGGCGTATATAATAAAACCATCACAGAAACAGGGAGGGATGTATTATGGAACATATCAAGACCATCGAGACCCGCAACCTTTGCGAAAGCGCCAAAAAAGGCGGTTGCGGCGAGTGCCAGACCTCTTGCCAATCGGCCTGCAAGACCAGTTGCGGCATTGCCAATCAGCAGTGCGAAAACGAGAAAAAGAGCAAGTAAGTCTGATTCGGGGAATGCCGCCTTCGGGCGGCATTTCTTATAAGGAGAAACCATGATCCATCAGTATAAACTCCACGGTTACAACATCGTGCTCGACGTCTGCTCGGGCAGCGTGCACGCGGTCGACGACATTGCCTACGACGCCATCGCGCTGTATGAGCAAGAGAGCCGCGACGGCGTGCTGCGGGCGCTTGCCGAAAAATATCCCGCCGCAGACGCGGCCGAACTCGGCGCGTGCTACGACCAGATCACCGCCTTAAAAGAGGCGGGCAAACTGTTTACCCCCGACGTGTACGCGGATATGGCGGGCGAACTCAAGGCCCGCACGGCGGGCGTAGTCAAGGCGCTTTGCCTGCACGTTGCGCACACCTGCAACTTAAACTGCTCTTACTGCTTTGCGAGCCAGGGCAAATATCACGGCGAGCGGGCGCTGATGTCCTATGAGGTGGGCAAACAGGCGCTCGATTTTCTCGTGGCGCACTCCGGCACGCGGAGAAATCTTGAAGTCGACTTTTTCGGCGGCGAGCCGCTGATGAACTTTGACGTGGTCAAACGACTGGTCGCCTACGCGCGGAGCATCGAACGGGCGGCGGGCAAGCGTTTTCGCTTTACGCTGACCACCAACGGCGTGCTGATCGACGACGACGTCATCGACTTTGCCAACCGCGAGATGAGCAACGTGGTGTTGAGTCTGGACGGCCGAAAAGAAATACACGACCGCTTTCGCGTGGATATGGCGGGGCGCGGCAGCTACGATCGCATCGTGCCGAAGTTTCAAAAATTAGTGGCCGCACGGGGCGGGAAAAACTACTATATGCGTGGCACGTTCACGCACGCCAATCCCGACTTTCTCAAGGATATCGAGGCCATGCTCGACCTCGGCTTTACCGAACTCAGCATGGAGCCCGTGGTCTGCGCCGCCGACGACCCCATGGCGCTGACCGAGGCCGATCTGCCCGTCGTGTGCGAGCAATATGAAAAGCTGGCGGATCTGATGATCGAGCGCCGCCGCGCGGGCAAGCCCTTTACGTTCTATCACTACATGATCGACCTGACGGCCGGCCCCTGCATCTACAAACGCATCTCGGGCTGCGGCTCGGGCACGGAGTATATGGCCGTGACCCCGACGGGCGATCTTTATCCCTGCCATCAGTTCGTGGGCGAGACGGCGTTCCGCCTCGGCGACGTGTGGCAGGGCGTGACGGGCGAAGCCGTGCAGGCCGATTTTGCCGCCTGCAACGTATACGCGAGAAAAGAATGCCGCACCTGCTGGGCGCGGTTGTACTGTGCCGGCGGCTGCGCGGCCAACGCCTATCGCGCCACGGGTTCGGTGCGCGGCGTTTACGCCTACGGTTGCGAGCTTTTCAAAAAGCGCATGGAATGCGCCGTCGCGGTCGCCGTGGACGAGGCGCTGGGAGACGAGCCATGATAAAGACGCCGATCTGTGATTTCGTGAAAAATTATAGCGCCGAGGATCCCGTGCGCCTGCACATGCCGGGTCATAAGGGCAAACCGGTGCTGGGGCCGGAGCCGCTCGACATCACCGAGATCGACGGGGCCGACGACCTCTATCTGCCCCGCGGCATCATCGCCGAGAGCGAGCGCATCGCGGGCGAGTTGTTCGGCGCGGACACCTACTACTCGGCCGAGGGCTCTTCGCTCTGCATCCGCGCCATGCTGTTTCTTGCCATGCAGGCCGCCGGAAAGCCCCAAAACGGGGCGCGTTTTTGCCTTCTCTCCGGCCGCAACGCCCACAAAACGCTGCTCTACACGGCCGCTCTGCTCGACTTTGATATCGCGTGGCTGCATCCCGCCGCGGGCGACGGCTATCAGAGCTGCACCGTCACGTCCAAGGACGTGGAACAGGCCTTAACGGGGCAAAAAACGCCACCGTTCGCCGTGTTTCTCACCTCGCCCGATTACGTGGGCAATATGGCCGATCTCGCCGCCGTGGCCGCCGTATGCCGCGCGCACGGCGTTCCGCTGCTTGTCGACAACGCGCACGGCGCGTATCTGAAGTTCCTCGAAAAGAGCCGCCACCCGATCGACCTCGGCGCGGCGATGTGCTGCGACTCGGCGCATAAGACCCTGCCCGTTCTGACGGGCGGCGCCTATCTGCATCTGTCTTCAAGTTGGGGCAAGGTATCGAAAAACGATGTGCTTGCCGCGCTGTCGCTGTTCGGCTCGACCAGCCCATCCTACCTCATTCTGCAATCGCTCGACGCGGCCAATCCGTATCTTTCCACGCTGAAAGATCGGCTTGCCTTTTTTCTGCCGCACGTCGAAACGCTGAAAAGCACGTTGACGGCGGCGGGCTATACCGTCACGGGCGACGAGCCGATGAAAGTGACGGTCCGCCCCCGTTCGCGCGGCTGCACGGGCGACGAGCTGGCGGCGCTGCTCCGCGAAAAAAAGATCGTCGTCGAATACCACGACCCTGACGTGGCCGTATTGATGCCGACGCCGCAGAACACCCCCGAAGAACTGGCGTTCGTCGGGCAGGCTTTGGCAAATATCCCGCCCCGTTCGCCGCTGTTTGCCGCGCCGCCCCCCTACGCGGTACCCCGCGTCGCGCTCTCGCCGAGAGAAGCATTGTTCGCCCCGCGAAAGACCGTACCCGTCGGCAAAGCCGTGGGGCGTATATTGGCCGATCCCGCCGTCTCCTGCCCGCCCGCCGTGCCGATCCTATCTTGCGGCGAGGTCGTGGATGAGGCCGCCGTCGAGCGCTTTCGCTATTACGGCATAAAGGATTTATCCGTCGTCAAATAACAACGGACTGTCGGGGACGCCGGTCCCTACCGATCAGAAAGACCCGTGCGCGGCACGGGTCTTTCTTTTTATATCTTTTGATACAATGCGGCGCGGCCTCTCACGCCGCTTTTTTCGATGACGCCGAGCGCCTCGAACACGGCCAGCACGTCGTAGAGATCGTAACCCCGAAGATGCGTCAGCCGCCCGAACTCCGCGGCAGTGAAGGCCGCCGGCGCGTTTTCGGGAAACAGCGCGGCATAGTCTTCTTTTTCGGCAAAGCGGCGCACGTCGACGAGCGCCATGGGGATCAGCTCGTAGCGGTGCGATCCCCGTTTTTTGCCGTAGCCCCATCCGTCGCGCAGACGATACTCGTCAAACGAGATCACGGGAAAGCACAGCGAAAAGCGGGGCGAGCCGAGCCACGGGATAAAGGGCTTTAACTGCGTCAGCGGAGAAAGCGGCCCGTCACGCAGGGGCGAACGGCGGCGCTCCGTCACCTCGCCCGTGGCGGGATCCATCCAACTGATCCACTTTTCGGCGATCAGCGGGTGCACCACCGTGACGCGAAGATCGGTCTTTTCCATATAAAATTCGATCTTCTTTTTGAGCGGGAAAAGGTCGCTCGTCTGTATCTCAAAGACCTCGCCCGCCGTTATGACGTCGGCCACGTAGCGGGTGCGTTCGCCCGCCGCTGTCGTCACCTTTTGCTCGTGGCAGGCCTCATCGTCGCACACCCAGCGTTTGAGCAGGCCGTGCAGCCGCTTTTCGGCCAAAAGCCCGATGCCGTCCCGCACCTTTACCCGCGAGAGTTCTTCGCGGCAGAAGCGCATAAAGCGCATCTCTTCGGCAACGGTCATCATGTAGCGATACCCGCAAACTGATTGCGGTAAAGTTCGGCATACGCGCCGTTTTGTTTCAGCAGCGTGTCGTGGTCGCCCGTCTCGGCGATCACGCCGTCTTTTAAGACCACGATGCGATCCGCGTCGCGTATGGTAGAAAGGCGGTGCGCGATGATGAGCGAAGTACGGTTCTTCATCAGCGCCACCATGGCCTGCTGAATATACATTTCGGTACGGGTATCGACCGAGGAGGTCGCCTCGTCGAGAATGAGGATCTTGGGGTCGGCGAGAATGGCCCTTGCGATGGAGAGCAGCTGCCGCTGCCCTTGCGAGAGATTGCCGCCGCCCTCCGAGAGCACGGTGTCATAGCCCGCGGGCAGACGGTCGATAAAGTCCGCGGCCCGCGCGAGGGCCGCCGCGTGCATCATCTGCTCGTCGGTGGCGTTCGCCGCCCCGTATTTGATGTTGGCGCGGATGGTGTCGCGAAACAGCACGGTGTCCTGCAGCACGATGGCGATGGCGCGCCGCAGTTCCCTCTTTTTGATGTCGGCGATATTCACTCCGTCCACGGTGATACGCCCGCCGTCCGGCTCGTAAAAGCGTGTCAGCAGGTTGACCACCGTCGTCTTGCCGGAGCCGGTCGCGCCCACGATGGCGATCTTCTCGCCCCGCCGCACCGAGAGGTCGAATCCTTTCAGCACCGGCTCGGTCGGCAGGTAGCCGAAACGCAGATCTTCAAAGCCGATATCGCCGCACACGTCGGCGGCGGTGATGGGGTCTTTGCCCTCGTCGGTCTCGTCGGAACTGTCAAGCATCTCGAAAATGCGTTCCGCACCCGCGAGGGCCGTGAGGATCGAGGCGTACTGGTTGGCGATCTGGTTGATGGGATGGGTGAACTTTTTGGAGTAGGACAGCATGGACTGAATGTTGCCGATGCTGACGGTGACGCCGGGGCCGCCGAACAGGATCAAGGCGCCGCCCGTGGCGGCGATCAGCACGTACTGCATGTTGCCGAGAAAGTTCATAATGGGCCCCATGATCGAGCCCCACACGCGCGCTTTGACGGCGCAGTCACGGAACTGCCCGCTGACGTCCGTGAAGGTATCGACGGCCTTTTGCTCCTTGCCGAAGGCCATGACCGTCTGATACGAGGTCACCATCTCCTCGACGGTGCCGTTCATCTGCCCGAGCAATTTCTGCTGGCGCACAAAGTACTTGCGCATGAATTTGGCCAGGCGCGTCGAGACCAGAATGGAGAGCGGTATCGTCACCACGGCGACCAGCGTCATCAGGGGACTCAGGATCAGCATCATCACGAACGCGCCGACAAGCGTCAGGAGCGCCGAGAACAGCGAGGTGATGGACTGCGATATGGCGTTTGAAATGTTCTCCGCGTCGTTGGTCATGCGCGACATGATATCGCCGTGCCGGTGCGTATCGGTATAGGAGATGGGCAGGCGCGAGATCTTTTTGAACAGATCCGAGCGCAGCGAATAAACGGTGTGCTGCGAGAGTTTGGCCGCCAGAATACCCATGACGTAGTTGAGCACGCCGCTGACGGCAAAAATGGCAAGCAGGGCGACGAGGTAAAAATACAGCCCGCGCGTGTGCCCGTCGCGGCCGACGTAGTCCTCGTTATACATGTGCACGACAAAGGTGGTCTTCACGTTCGGGTCGCGCATATTGCCGCCGTAATTATAGAGGATCTCGCCCGTTCCGGCGTCCCGATAGACGGGCTCGATGGCGTCGATGGCCCGCCCCTGGAACAGCGGCCCCAAAAGGTCGATGGCCGTGATGACCAGCATGATGGCGAGCAGCGCGAACAGCACCACGCGGCTCTTGCCGATGTAGGAGAGGAGCCGGCGGAGCGACGCGCCGGTGTTTTTTGGTTTTTCGGCGTTCATGCGTCCCTGCATGGCGCCGCGGCCGCCGCCCGGCCGCAGGTTGATCATGGGTCGGTTCTGCGGGGCAGGTCTTTGCGTGTTGCCGTTCATTGTGCCTCACCTCCCATCTGCGAGGCATAGATCTCGCGGTAAGCCGGCGAGATGCGCATCAGCTCGTCGTGGGGCGCGCAGGCCGTCACGGTGCCGTTTTCGATCACGGCGATGCGGTCGGCGTGCCGCACGCTGGCGATACGCTGCGCGATCAGAATAAACGTCGTGTCGTGCAGTTTTTCACGTAATGCCTGACGCAGCCGCGTCTCGGTCGCAAGGTCGAGGGCCGAGGTCGCGTCGTCGAAAATGAGGATCTCCGGTTTTCGCAGCAGCGCCCGCGCGATGGCCACGCGCTGTTTTTGCCCGCCCGAAAGCGATGCGCCCTTTTCGGCGATGGGGGTGTCGTAACCCTCGGAGAACGAGGTGATAAAGTCGTCTGCCTGCGCCGTTTTGGCGGCGTCGCGCACGGCCTCGTCGTCGGCCGTCTCATCGCCCCAGCGAATGTTGCCCGCCACGGTGTCGGAGAACAGTTCGCTCTTTTGCAGCACGAACCCGATCTTTTGCCGCAGGGCGGTAAGATCGTAGTCCCGCACGGGCAGGCCGTCTACCAGCACCTCGCCCCCCGTCGCGTCGTAAAACCGCGGAATGAGACGCACCAGCGACGATTTGCCCGCGCCCGTCGCGCCCACCACGGCCAGCGTCTCGCCTTGCTTGATATCAAGATCGATATCGTGCAGAACGGGCTCGCCCACCGTGCCGGGATAGCGGAACGACACGTGGCGGAACGACACGGCCACGGGGGCCTTCTCCGCCGTTTTATCGCCGCTCACGATCACGGGATCACTGTCCAGCACTTCCCGCACGCGCTTTGCCGAAGCAAGGGCGCGGGAAACGGATTGAAACATCATCGTCACCATCATAATGGAGAAAATGACCTGCGTCGTATAGGTCACGGCCGCCATGACGTTGCCCGTGCTCATGCCGCCGATGCCGTCGGCGATGCGGCGGCCGCCGAGCCAGATGACGGCGATGACGGCAAAGTTCTGCACCACGACCAGCACAGGATGTATGACGGCCATCAGGCGCAGCACGCGATAGTTGACGTCGCGCAGTTCGCGGTTGGCGCCGCCGAAGCGCGCCACCTCATAGTCCTCGCGCACCGATGCCTTTACCACGCGCGCGCCGCTGACGTTCTCCTGCACGACGCAGTTGACGCGATCCAGTTTTTTCTGCACTTCGCCGAACATGGGCACAGCGCGCGACAGCACCAGAAAGAGCGTCAAGGCCAGCACGGGCAAGGCGATGAGCAGCACCATGCCGAACTGCACGTCGAGCAAAAGAAGAAACAGCGTGCCGCCGATGAGGAAGAACGGCGCGCGCACGAACATGCGCATCAGCATCTCCATAAACTCGACGATCATCGAGATATCGTTGGTCATGCGCGTCACCAGCGACCCCGTGGTAAAGCGGTCGGTCTGCTCGAGCGACAGCGCCATGACGCGGCTGTAAGCGTCGTGCCGCAGATCGTGGCCGAAGCCCTGCGCCGCCCGCGCCGCCGTATAGGCGCAGAACGTGCCGAAAAAGCCGCCGATCAGCGTGACGAACAGCATGAGTATCCCGAACGTCACGATGATCTGCAATCCGCCGTACCCCCCGTGCGGGAAGAACAGGCGCAGGATAAAGGCGGCCACCGCGTTGTCGATCTCCGCCCCGATGATGCCGTAATTGACGATGAAGGACATGAGATACGGCAGACACAGGTCGGCCGTCACCTCGCCGATCATCAGAAGCGGCGACGCGATGGCAAACCTGCGGTAAGGCCTTAAATACTTAAACAGTTTCCGCATGATCTCACGCCTCTTCCATGTTGCGCTGCACCCGCAGAAGCAGGGCGCAAAGCGTCTCTTCTTCCTCAGGCGAAAGGCCCGATACGGCGCGGTTCTCGTTTTCGGTGATGCGCATGAGATGCTCGCTGTCAAACCGTTTGCCCGCCGCCGTCAGCGACACGCACATAACGCGTCGGTCGTTCGCGTCCGGCACGCGCCGCACCAGACCCGCCTCCTCCATCTGCCGCAGCAGTATGCTGACGGTGGGGGTCGAGAGACGCGCCTGCCGCGCCAGCGTCAGTTGATTGACGGTGCCGGATACGGCCAGATGCGCCATTAAAAGGCGCGCCGCGTGACTGCTCATCACGCCGTCGGTCGATTCCTGCCGGCGCACCCGATTGCGTAGCATGCGCGCCGTCTCCATGATCAGGCGCGGCGCCCGCGGCAAACCGCTCAATTCCTGCCGCGCGGGAAAAGGGGCCGGCGCATAACCGCTTTTGTTCTTCATGACAAGTCCCTCCGAACAATAGTTAGTTAGTAAACTAATTAAATGTTAGCACAACCGCGCCGACCGCGCAAGAGGTTTTTGAAAAGTTTTTCAAAAAAGGAAGCAAAAAATGAAAAGCACCGTAGGAAAGCGCGCGCAAAATGATGGAAGCGCACACGCATATTGTTAATGATAAAAAGCCCCGATATTGCGCATAGTAACGGTACAGCTATTTTTTTCGGGGGGCAGGTATGAAAAGGCAAAATATAGGCAAACGGGGCGCGATATTGGCGCTTATTCTGGCGCTTTTCGCGCTGTTCGGCACGCCGGCGCAGGCGGTCGCGGCGGCGCGTCCTTCGCTTTTGGTGGGCGGCATGCCGTTCGGCGTGCGCTTTTTTACGGACGGCGTGTTGGTGGTCGGCTGGTGCGACGTGACGAGCGGCGGCAAAAACAAAAACCCCGCCAAAGAGGCGGGCGTCGGCGCGGGCGACTGCATTATCAAGATCAATGAAGAAACGGTCGGCGAGGCGTCGGCGCTGGCCGAGCGCATCGAGCAAAACGGCGAAAAGCCGTTGACGCTGACGGTGCGGCGCGACGGCGCGGAGCGCACGGTGACGCTGACGCCGCTCCCCTGCGACGAGGACGGGCGTTACCGCACGGGACTTTGGGTGCGCGATACGGGCGCGGGCATCGGCACCGTCACCTTTGTCACGACCGAAGATCACCGTTTCGGCGGTCTCGGCCACGGGATATGCGACGGGGGCGGCGGGTATCTCGTGCCCATCGCGCGGGGCAGCGTGACGGGCGTGGTGCTCGACGGCGTGACAAAAGGGGCGGCGGGCGCGCCTGGTGAACTCAAAGGCCATTTTTCGGCCGACCGCACGGGCGCGCTGCTGCAAAACACGCCGCTCGGCGTGTTCGGCGTGCTCACCGAGGCGCCGCCGTCTCCCGTCGGCGTGCTGCCGATCGGCTACCGGAGCGAGCTGCGTGTCGGGGCCGCCACGCTCTACTGCACGGTCGACGGGGGCGCGCCGCGCGCCTACGCCGTCGAGATCGCCGAGATCGACAGGGGCGCCGCGGGCAATAAATGCTTCGTCGTGCGCGTCACCGACCCTGCCCTGCTTGAAAAAACGGGCGGCATCGTGCAGGGCATGAGCGGCAGTCCCATCGTGCAGAACGGGCGCCTTGTCGGCGCGGTGACCCACGTGCTCATCGGCGACCCCACCACGGGCTACGGCGTGTTCATTGAGA
>Ga0310696_10010500_pt1 | contig 10634 bp, 6 predicted proteins | sample AusTroGonzalo_MG_4_FD_203885 | JGI IMG/M metagenome (GOLD analysis project Ga0310696, IMG submission 203885) | Bovine rumen microbial communities from tropical cattle in Woodstock, Queensland, Australia - Gonzalo_02 (v2) (version 2) | ecosystem: Host-associated > Mammals > Digestive system >... | reverse complement strand
AGTAGTTGGTGCCGTAGTGGGCGGCCGTCTTCAGCAGGCTGCGGTACTGCTCCTGGGTCAGGTGCTCCGCGATGTTCATATGCAGGGCGGAACCGCCGTCGAGGTACTTGACGAAGTCCTCGCCGTGGAGCTTGAACTTGTCGATCATCGACACGCCGTCATCCTCGGGATTGTAGAAGTAGGAGCTGTAGAGGTTGTGCTTCTCGGACACGAAATAGCCGTCCTTCTTGTCCCACTTGTAGTTCTTGGCGGCCAGGTTCTCGGCCGGGACGAACTCGGTGTTGAACATCGCGTCCGGGGTGCGGTCCTTGCGGTTGGCGATGTTGATGGTCTCGAGGATCGTGTTCACGAACTCGCCGTACTCCGGATTCGGGGAGACGGTCAGGCCCAGGAACTCGGCGGCCTCGGTCAGGCCGTTGACACCCACGGTCAGGTACTGCTTCTTCATGTCGATGAAGCCGGCCTTGTAGACGTCGAGCATGTCGGCCTTCAGGAAGTCCTTGATGATCTCGTTGAAGGCGATCTGGTACTTATGCACGCGCTCGGTCATCTCGCGGATGTCCTTGTCGATGTAGTTGTTGTACAGGTCCTCCTTGTCATAGAAGTGCGCCACCGGGCTGAGCGGCTTGCCGGCCTCGAGGTTGACGCCGCGGCGCTCCAGGAAGTAGCGGCGGACGGCGTCCTGGATCAGGCGGTTCAGGTTGATGGTCATCACGGACTTGGAACCCGTGGCCACGGAGGCCGTACCCATGGAATACTGGTGCGTGGTGTGGTTGTGGCCGTCTTCCTTCTGGATCTCGTTGCGCAGGCGGCAGCAGCTCGACAGGGAGTCGGGGCTGTTGGAGAGGTAGCAGAAGAAGCTGTGGCCCTTGGCCCACATCTCGGCGGTGAAGTCCGCGTACTCCTTGTCGGCGAAGTCGTCGCCGCCGTCGGTCAGCAGGGCCATCGTCTCCACCGGGAAGGTGAGGATGTAGTTGTTGCGCTCCTCGTTGAACCAGTTCATGAAGTGGCGCTGCAGCCAGTCGAGGGTCTCCCACTTGGGCTGGGTGCCGTCCGGGAAATAGAAGTCGCCGAACACGCCCTGGAAGTACGGCTTGTCGAAGTAGCCGATGTTCCAGAACACGGTCTGGTAGCCGCGGTTGCCGGCGGGCATGTTCATCGAGTGGACGACCTGCTGGAAGTAGTTGTCGATGACCTTGACCAGGGTGCGCTGCTTGACGTTGTTCTCCACGACGTCGTTCAGGTGCTCGAGGTAGTCGTCGCCGTAGTCTTTGCGGATGAAGTAGTCGAGGTACATCAGGAACTCCGGCGTGGCCACGGCGCCCATGAACTGGGACGACACGGAGTACACCAGGTTGATGAACTCGCCGCAGAAACTCTTGAGGTCGGTGGGGGCGATGGACACGCCGCCCAGGTCCTTCAGGCCGCTCACGAGGAAGGGATACATCGTGATGGCGACGCAGTACGGGAAGCCCGGGGTGCCGGACTCGTCGTGCTTGTACAGGACGTGCGACTCCAGGTCCTTGATGTACTGGTCCGCCATGGCGCGGCCGTACAGGGACTTGATCTTGTCCTGCATGATATAGCGGTTCTGCTTGATGTTGTTCTCCTTGTAGAGCTCGTTGCCCAGCGTCACGATGTTCTTGCGGGTGACGTTGGCGTTGGCGTCGAACTTGGAGCCCGTCGCGGCGTTGGAGGCCTTGATGTAGTCCTTGATGAAGTCGCGCTTCTTGCGCAGGTCGAGGTCGGCGTCGAACTTCTCGATGTAGGCGAGCGCCACCTTCTTGTTGACGGACATCAGGGATTCCTCCACCTGGCGGCGGATTTCCTGGCTGGTGATGCCCTCGTAGACGTAGAGGTTGTTGATGATCGAAACGACGATCGCGTCGTCACAGTACTCCCCCGCTGTCTTGTACGCCTCGTGGATGCCACGGGCTAGTTTGGCTTTGTCGAACTCTTCAAAAGAGCCGTTGGTTTTACGTACGTCCATATTGCTGTTGTTTTGATTATCAGTAGTGGCTCGGAATCCTCTTTGGCAAAGGGGTCCGAGGTACAAATTTAGCCCTTATCGGGAGCAATAGTCCGGAGCCTTGCCGGATTTTTTCAACAGACTTATGAACAACAATACTACGCGGCTGTCAGCCGGGTCCGCATCCAGCGGCCGCGGGCGATGCGCACCGCGAAGAGCACGCCCTTGATGCTGAGTTCCGTGGCCATCGCGAACCAGTAGCCTTCGAGTCCGTAGCGCGGGATGAGGAGGAGCGCCAGCCCGAGGCGTATCACCCACATGCTCAGCAGGTTGATGGCGGACGGGACCAGGGTGTCTCCCGCGCCCACGCAGCAGCCGTAGGCCACGATGCTGACGGCGTAGAAGCACTCCGCCCAGGCCTCGATGCGCAGGCAGCGCGCGCCGAGCGCGATCACCTCCGGATCCTGGCTCAGCAGGCCCATGACCTGCGGGGCGAAGATCCACATCAGCACCGCCAGGAAGGTCATCATCGAGGCGCCCGTGCCGATGGTGATCCAGGCGAAGCGCCGGGCCATGTCGGGGCGTTTCGCGCCCAGGCTCTGGCCCACCAGCGTGGTGGCGGAATCCTCCAGCCCGTAGCCGGGCAGGTAGCAGAAGCCTTCGGCGATGATGGCGAAGGAATTCGCCGCGATGGCGATGGTGCCAAGCGGCGCCACGAGCACGGTCGCGGCGATGTACGCGCCGCGGGAGATGAGGTTCTGGATCCACAGCGGCCAGCTGATGCCGAAGGCCTGCCGCCGGATGAGTTTCCGGTCCGCCTCGTCGCGGGCCTCGGGCCGCCGGTGCAGTTCCTCGCTGCGCCGGGCGGCGTACCAGAGCAGGAAGGCGCCGGCGCAGGCCGTGGCCAGGCCGGTGCCGAGCGCCGCCCCCTTCACGCCCAGGCCGAGCACGAAGATGAGCAGATAATTGAAGATGACGTCCAGCACGCACATCGCGATGCTCAGGATGCCGGGCACCTTCGCGTTGCCGCTGGCGATCAGCGACGCCTCGCAGAAGATGGCCAGCTGGAGCAGCGGCAGGAAGAGCGCATATATCAGGAAGTACGCGGACGCGTCCGCGAGGATCTCCGGCGTGCCGCCGAGCCAGTGCGGGAGCGCCCGGTGGATGGACACCGCGAGCAGGGCAAGAAAGGCGCTGACAGCCAGCGCAATAGCGATGCCGTTCCGGAAGGCGCGCCGCGCTCCGGCGAAGTCCTTCGCCCCGCAGCGGTGCGCGATCTGGACGCTGAAACCGGAGGCGTTGGCGTAGCAGAAGCTGCCGAAGATCCAGGTGGTGGAGCTGACGAGCCCGATGGCGGCGGCCTGGGCGGATCCGAGCCGCCCGACCATGGCCGCGTCGATGTAGCTCATCAGGCACATGGCGAGCTGCGCCAGGATGGACGGCCACGCAAGCAGGAGGGTGAGCTTGAACTGCTCACCCCCGCTCATCGGCGCTCCTTCGCGGAGCTTGCCGAGCAAATAATCTTTGTGGCCGGCCATTCGGGCGCCTTACTCGGCACGCGAAAAAGCCAGGGCGGGACCGCCGCCGGCCGGAAGGACAACCAGCGAATCGACGTCCAGCTTCCGGATGGCGAACAGCAGCGTCCGGGTTGCCTTGGGATTCTCCTGCTCCACGGCGGTGAGCACGAGGTTCTCCTCGTCCAGCGACCAGTCCTGCAGGGGCAGCTCTCCCAGGCCCACGGCGCGGGCGGAACCGTCCTGCGCCAGCACGAGTCCCACCTCGTCGGCGCCCGTGCAGTCGCGCCAGATGCCCGGCAGCAGCCGGTAGGCGGACGGCGTCGTGATGTCGAGCCGCACGGCCCGCATCGTCTCCCCGTCAGCAAGCAGCTCGTAGCCGATGCTGACTTCGTCGCCGGACAGCACGCCCGGAACGAGCATGGGATCCGTGCCCAGGGTACTGACGGTTACGGAATCGCCCGCGGCGGTCAGCACGGTGACGGAATGGATGGTGGCATCGACGACGCGGCCTTCCACGGTGGGATAGGCGGCCTGGCGGCACCCTGCGACCAGCAGGATGACAGCGGCTATGGACAGGATTCTTTTCATAATCTCGACACGTTGGTGCACAAAGATATAAATATTTCCCCGGAAATCGCTATCTTCGGTTTCCCATAAATCCGTACACATGATCAAAAGAATCCTTTCCCTGACGATCCTCGCCGCGATCGGCCTCGCCGTTTCCGCGCAGGAGACCCCGCTGTGGCTCCGCAAGAGCGCCATTTCCCCGGACGGCAAGTCCGTCGCGTTCAGCTACAAGGGCGACCTCTGGGTCGTCGGCGTCGACGGCGGCCGCGCCCTCCAGATTACCAGCAACCCCGCCTACGACTCCGATCCGGTCTGGACGCCGGACGGCCGGCAGATCGTCTTCAGCTCCACCCGCGAGGGCAGCAAGGACGTCTGGCGCACTTCCGCCGAGGGCGGCAAGCCCGTCCGCCTGACCAACTACCCCGGCAGCGAGGTCCCGAAGGCCGTGCGCGCTGACGGCAGCGTCGTCTTCGTCGCCAACCTCCAGCCCGACCTGCTGTGGGGCGGCTTCCCCGGCGACGCCCAGGTCTACACGGTCGGCCCCGACGGCGGCCGGCCGCAGCTGCTCAGCTCCGTGACCATGTCCGAGCTGAGCGTCCGCCCCGACGGCGCCATCCTGTATGAAGATTACAAGGGATATGAGGACCCGTTCCGCAAGCACCATACTTCCTCCGTCACCCGCGACGTCTGGCTCTGGCAGGACGGCGCCTTCCGGCAGCTGTCCGACTACAAGGGCGAAGACCGCCAGCCGGTCTGGGCCGCCGACGGACGGACCTTCTACTACCTCAGCGAGCGGGACGGCAAGACCGTCAACCTCTACCGCAGCAGCGTGGACCGTCCTTCCGAGTCCGTCCAGCTGACCTTCGCGGAGAAGGACCCGGTGCGCTATATCTCCGTGTCCGCCGACGGCACGTTGCTCTATTCGCAGAACGGCGAGCTCTACACCCTGCGCGAAGGGCAGCAGCCCCGCAAGCTCGCGCTCACCGTCGCGCGCGACGAGAACGAGCGCGACATGGTCAAGAGCAGCTACACCGGCGGCGCCACGGCGATGGCCGTCTCGCCGGAAGGCAAGGAGATCGCCGTCGTGATCCGCGGCGACGTCTTCGTGACCTCCACCGAATACAATACGACCCGCCGCATCACCAACACCGCCGAGCAGGAGCGCGGCGTGAGCTTCGGCGACGAGGGCCGCGCCCTCTACTATGCCGCCGAGCGCGACGGCCACTGGGGCGTCTGGCGCACCGTGCTGACCGACAAGAAGGAGAAGCTCTTCACCTACGCCACCAAGATGAAGGAGGAGCTCTTCTCCGACCCCGGCGAGACCTGCTTCCAGCCCCAGGTATCCCCCGACGGCAAGTGGGTCGCCTACCTGCGCGACCGCACCGAAATCGTGATCAAGCCCGCCGCCGGCGGCAAGGTCAAATCCCTGCTCAAGGGCGCCAACTACTCCTACCGGGACGGCGACCAGGAATTCGTCTGGAGTCCCGACAGCGAATACATCCTCACCGGCTACCAGGCCGACGGCGGCTGGAACAACGCCGACATCGCCATGATCGAGATCAGCACCGGCAAGGTCACCAACCTCACCCGGAGCGGTTATTCCGACGGCGCCTTCCACTGGGCGCTCGGCGGCAAGGCGATGACCTGGCGCTCCGACAAGAACGGCTACCGCAGCCACGGCAGCTGGGGCTCGCAGGACGACATCTTCATCATGTTCTTCGACGGCCCCGCCATGACGGAGTTCCTGCAGGACAAGGAGGATGAGGAAATCGGGAAGCTGCTCTCCGGCAAGACGGAGAAGCAGCTCGAGAAAGAAGAGAAGAAAGACAGCCTCGCCCAGGAGAAGCCCAAGAAGCTGGACCTGCTCCTCGACGGGCGTGACGACCGCATCCGCCGCCTGACCGGCACCTCCGGCGACTACGGCGACTTCTACCTCGCCAAGGACGGCCGCAAGCTCTATTTCGTCGGCCCGACCGAGAGCGGTTCCGCCCTGCTGGTCAAGGATTTGCGCGAAGGCAGCACCAAGGTGCTCGCCCGCGAGGCCACCGGCCGCATCACCCCGTCCAAGGACGGCTCCGAGATCTATGTCTTCTCCGGCCGCGGCATCGCCAAGGTCAACCTCGCGAACGGCCAGGTCAAGCAGATCGGCTTCTCCGGGGACTTCGAGTTCAAGCCCAAGGCCGAACGGACCTACATGTTCGAACATGTCTGGAAGCAGGTCCTGGAGAAGTTCTACGACCCGCAGCTCCACGGCACGGACTGGGCCTACTACCACGACAACTACGCCCGTTTCCTGCCCTATATCGAGAACTACTACGATTTCCAGGAGATGCTCTCCGAGATGCTCGGCGAGCTGAACGGCTCCCACACCGGCGCGCGCTACCGCCCCGCCGGCGGCGAGACGCTGGGCCGCCTGGGCGTCCTGTATGACTGGCACTACATGGGCGAGGGCCTGCGCATCGCGGAAGTCCTGCCGGGCGGCGTGCTGAACCTCGCCGACGGCAAGATCGCGGCGGGCGACATCATCACCGCCATCGACGGCCACGCCATCGCGGCCGGGGAGAACTGGATTCCGCTGCTGGCGGGCAAGGCCGGCAAGAAGATCGCCGTCACCGTCAAGTCCGGCGGCAAGGAGAAGGAACTCTTCGTGAAGCCCGTCTCCTCCGAGAGCGACCTGCTCTACCGCCGCTGGGTCCGCCAGCGCGAGGAGATGGTGGAGCGCCTGTCCGGCGGCCGCATCGGCTACGTGCACGTGCAGGACATGGATTCCCCGAGTTTCCGCGAGGTCTATTCCAAGGCGCTCGGCAAGTACCGGACCTGCGACGCGCTCATCGTGGACACGCGCCACAACGGCGGCGGCTGGCTCCACGACGACCTGGTGACCCTGCTCGGCGGCAAGTCCTACGTGCAGTGGCAGCCGCGCGGCCAGTACATCGGCACGGAGCCCTATAGCAAGTGGACCAAGCCGTCCTGCGTGCTGGTCTGCGAGGACTGCTACTCCGACGCGTCCGGCTTCCCCTTCGCCTACCGGGCCCTCGGCATCGGCAAGCTCATCGGCGCGCCGGTGCCCGGCACGATGACGGCCGTGTGGTGGGAGACGATGATCAACAGCGAGATGGTTTTCGGCATTCCCGAAGTGGGCGGCTGGCTTCCGGAGGAGGGGCACTATCTGGAGAATTACCAGATCGAGCCGGACATCCTCGTCTACAACGATCCCGCCTCGATGCTCGCCGGCGAGGACAAGCAGCTGGAAGCTGCCGTCGCCGAGATGCTCAAGGGGCTTTAGTTTGTACAATTCGAGAATTCTTCCTACCTTTAAAGTTTGGAATGAAATTATTGTTGCTATGAAGAAAATCGATGTCGTGCTCGGGCTCCAATGGGGCGACGAAGGCAAAGGCAAGGTGGTCGATGTCCTGACCCCTGATTATAACGTGATTGCTCGCTTCCAGGGCGGCCCCAACGCAGGCCATTCCCTGGTGTTCGACGGCGACCGCTTCGTGCTGCACACCGTCCCTTCCGGCATTTTCCGCAAGGATTCGGTCAACGTGATCGGCAACGGCGTGGTCATCGACCCCGTCATCCTCATGGACGAGATCCGCGCCATCGAGCAGAAGGCCGGCGACATCACCGCCAAGCTGCTCATCTCCAAGCGCGCCCACCTCATCCTCCCGACGCACCGCATGCTCGACGCGGCCTCCGAGGCCGCCAAGGGCAAGGGCAAGATCGGCTCGACGCTCAAGGGCATCGGCCCGACCTACATGGACAAAACCGGCCGCAACGGCCTCCGCGTCGGAGATATCCTCTCCCCCGAGTTCCAGGCCCGCTACGACGCCCTGAAGCAGAAGCATTTCGGACTGCTCTCGCAGTACGATTTCCAATATGACATCACCGACTACGAGAAGCAGTGGATGAAGGCCGTGGGCGAACTGAAGCGCTTCTCCTTCATCGAGAGCGAGCTGGTGGTCAACGACTACCTCGCGAAGGACGTTCCCGTCCTCGCCGAGGGCGCCCAGGGCGCGATGCTGGACATCGACTTCGGCACCTACCCGTTCGTGACCTCCTCCAACACCATGACCGCCGGCGTCTGCACGGGCCTCGGCGTGGCCCCGAACCGCGTGGGCAAGGTGATGGGCATCTTCAAGGCCTACTGCACCCGCGTGGGCAGCGGTCCCTTCCCCACCGAGCTCTTCGACGAGACGGGCGAGCAGCTCCGCCAGATCGGCCATGAGTTCGGCGCCACCACGGGCCGTCCCCGCCGCTGCGGCTGGCTCGACCTGGTCGCGCTGAAGTACGCCGTGATGATGAACGGCGTGAGCGAGCTCATCATGATGAAGGCAGACGTGCTCAACACCTTCAAGACTATCAAGGTGGCCGTCGCCTACGAGATCGGCGGCAAGCGCGTGGATTACTTCCCCTTCGAGAGCGGCGAGGAGGTGACTCCGGTCTACAAGGAGTTCGCCGGCTGGAACTGCGACATCACCGGCGTGCGCAAGTACGAGGACTTCCCGCAGCAGCTCAAGGACTATATCGCCTTCATCGAGAAGGAGACCGGCTGCCCCGTCAAGATCATTTCCGTCGGCCCCGACCGCAAGGAGATCGTCCTGCGGTAGTTAGCCGTCGACAAGAGTTATCCCCCTGCAAGCTGAAAACATACCATTCGGTAAAAGCTTGCCGGGGGATAACTCTTGCTCGCCGGGTCCGGTCTAGATCCGGGGTTTCTGGATGATGCGGAGGATCAGGGAGAGGAAGTAGACGATCAGGCCGTAGATGATGGGGATCATGACGACCTTGAAGCCGCCGCAAAGGATAGCGGGAGACGCGTCTCCCGTCATCTGGACGGCATCACACATGTTGGTCAGGCCCATCAGGGACCAGAAAAGGGAAAAGACAAGAGCACCGACGCCGATCTCCTTCACCCAGCGGGGAGCCTTCCAGGCGGCCAGCAGGAGGCAGATCAGCAGGACGGTGATGATGATCATCCCTCCCAGACCACCCATGACAAAGTAATCCGGGATAGAGAACGACGCGGCGTCGTAGGTCTCCATGTGCTCGACTCCCAGGGAATCCACAACATACATAATTTCTTCTTTCATGGCGGTATAGTTTTATTGTTCGTTGCAAAGGTACAACCATCGTCTACAATTCTCCAAGGTTGAAACCCTCTCCAGCCCCGTCAAAACCCACCGTGGGGCGTATTTGCTTGCAGACGACGCGCGTTTTACCTATATTTGTCCTGCGATGAGACTCCTCTGCAGAATTTCCTATTGGTTGGTGGCGCTGGTCATTCTGGCGCTCATCCTGGTCAGCCTGGACTATACCCTGGACCAGGCCATTCTGATCAGTCTCGCCTTCTGCCCCTGCGCCCTGGCGCTGGAGTTCCTGATTCCCAAGGCCCGGAAGCCGAGGGACAAGGTGTACCTGTCGCTGGCGATCCTGCTGTCGGTATTCGTCCTGATCCTGAGCCTCCACAATTTTGTCTGGGTCAGAATCACGCCGGAAGGATTTCATACAAACCCCAAGAAGGTAGCGCCCATGCTCATCAATCCGGTATTCCTCGCCCTCATCCTTATGGTGCTCGCCATCGGCGACTACTTCTGGGCCCGGTGGATCGGCAAGCGTTTCAAGGACGCGGACCGCACCGTCACCTTCTTCTCCGAACGGAAAAGCGTGACCCTGCGGCATGCGGACATCGCGTACGTTGAATCGAACGACACGGAGGTGCGCGTCGTCGCCACCTCCGGCGAGGCGCACCGTAACAAGACCGGCATCGGTCAGTGGGAGAACCTGCTGGGACAGGATTTCCTCCGCATCCACCGCTCCTACCTCGTCAACACCGCCCTGGCGACGCTCTCCGCTCCGGACACCGTCACCGTCTGCGGGGTGGAACTCCCCGTCTCCCGTAAATACAAGGATCGGGTACAGGAAACCCTCGGCTGCTGACAGCAGCCGGAACGGCAACTGCCCCGCAAAAGCTGAAAACATACCATTCGGTAAAAGCTTTTGCGGGGCAGTTCCGTTGCCGGCCGTTAACCTTTAATGTCTATGTTGAAACCTTCGTCGAGCAGCGGCTGGACGAGGGCGCGCATTTCGGCGACCGTGAATTTCTCCAAACCGGATGCGGGCGTGGGCCGGTCGATGGTATAGACCATGATCTTGCGGGGCTTCAGCTCCCGCACGATGTCCATCCAGCCGTTCAGGACCTCCGGGCTGGCGGAATCGAAATCCGGGCTGCGCAGGAACATCGTCTGCAGCACGAAATCCCCCTTGAAGCCGCGCAGGCCCTCAATCACGCGCGAGAGGGAATAGCCCGGCGCGGGGTGGTTGATCTTCGCGACGAGTTCATCCGTCGGTGCGTCGATCTTCAGGATGGGATTGTCCACCCGCTTCAGCGCCGCCGCGACTTCGGGAATGTGGACGCGCGTGGCGTTGGACAGCACGGAAACCTTGGCGTTCGGGTAGTAGGCGTCGCGCAGGTGGAGCGTGTCGTCGATGATGCGCGGGAATTCCGGGTTCAGGGTCGGCTCGCCGTCGCCGGAGAAGGTGATGGAATCGATGGGCGTGCCCTCCAGCATGCAGGCGCA
>Ga0310696_10010497_pt1 | contig 10636 bp, 11 predicted proteins | sample AusTroGonzalo_MG_4_FD_203885 | JGI IMG/M metagenome (GOLD analysis project Ga0310696, IMG submission 203885) | Bovine rumen microbial communities from tropical cattle in Woodstock, Queensland, Australia - Gonzalo_02 (v2) (version 2) | ecosystem: Host-associated > Mammals > Digestive system >... | reverse complement strand
CAGATATATTCGAACCATATGAATTGTTCACTAAACTGAGACACAGATGGCTCTCACGTGGTAAGCATGCAATTGGTTATCAGTATACTTGGGTATTGAAACAGGAACCATCTAAGGCTATGAGTGCGGTTGCTACAGCACGTACAACACTGTATGATCAGCCAGTAAAGACAAAACAGTTCAACAAGAATAACGCAAGAAGATATTCAGACAATCCGATTAAATTCGGAGAATATGATACATACAATTTCTTAGCGGGTATTTCTGTTGTAGACTTCTCTAAGATATCTACATATTTTAGAGGAAGTCAGTATGAGGAAAACTCAATACTCATGTCAGCACTTAACAATGTACCAATCGATACAACCAAGTACAATACTTTCCCACAGCTTGATCAGCTCAAGAACATTCTTAAGTTCTTTGGTGAAAAGCTTGAACCAGGAAAGTTCCATTATGGTACAATCGGTTGTCGTGATGACGTTCGAGAAATCTACTTCAATAATGTACCGGTAAATATAGCGGTAACAGAATTGAGACATATCCTTATTATATATTCATACTTCATTCAGTTCAGAAATGCTAAGATGGGTATTATGGACATGGCAGAATTCTACAATGATATGTATAATCATGACGAACTCTTCCAGGGTTATGATATGCAATACAGGGAATACATTCTCCACAAATTCGCTAATATGATTCCGATATTGGATCAGATCAAAACATACTAAGTATAGTGATCGTTTGAATGCCGTCCCAGTAGGGACGGTTATTTAAACGATTATCTTATAATAAGGGAGATGAAAAAACAATGTCCAAGATTGTAAAAATAGATGGAAAATATTACAATTTGGAACCAAAGAATCGTTCTTTTTTGTTAACAGCACAAGAGCTGAAGATGCAGGGGATTAAGCATTGGTATTTCATGCTTGAGGTAAAGAACCCTCAATTCAATATAGAAGATGTTGATGTACATGATCCTAATCTAAGTGCAGATATAATTGGTAAAATTCATATTGAATCAAGATGTAATATCTGGTATTGGTTGAGAGTTTGTGCATCTATTCCTGCAAAGGGTGCTCCACGACCATATTCATTAATATTAACCAGAGCCTCTGCAGCAGTCACATGGTGCTATGAACATTCAATCGACGTAATCTTATGTCAACCTCGTCAGACTTGGAAGACGACTATTGCGTTATTGATCATGGTACATTCATTCATATATGAACTAAGTAATGTTGATATTCCTTTCATGCATATTAAGGAAAAAGAAACATTACGTAACGCCGGAATGTTCAGAGACTATATTGAGTCTTTACCAAATTGGATGAATCCATTTTTTGGTCAGAAGAAGCCTGGTTTGAAGTCACTTAAGTATGAAGCACACGGTACTACAGTTGCTATCGTATCTTCAGCCGATTCAGAAGTAAATGCTAAGGATAAGCTTAGAGGTTATACACTTTTCCGAGCATTCGTTGATGAGTGGGAATTCATTCCTTATATAGACTCGGTTAAAGCGGGTGCAGCTCCAGCGTGTATCTCTGCTCGTGAAATTGCAAAAGAAACTGGTGGTAAAACATTCATGCTTTACACATCAACACCAGGTGATCCAGAAACCACAACTGGAAAAGCGGCTTTACGTATTATCGATTCTACTCCAAGATGGACAGAGCAATATTATGATTTAACAGATACAGAAATTGCTCAAATGTTCGAAGGCATGGAGAACAAGAACGAAGAAGGTGAAATGGAACAGGTTACTTCTGTTTATATCGAATACGATTGGAAACAGCTTAGAAAGACTGAGAAATATTTACGTGATCAGTACAACAAGGCTATGGAATCTGGTAAGCTCATAGAGTATCGTCGAGGCGTTCTTCTTGATAGATCTCGTGACTCATCTACATCATTATTCGATGAAGCTGATATTGAATATATCAAGCAGCATATGAGAGTTCCGGATTATGAAATCTTACTCATAAAGAAATATGTAATGTATGTATATAAGCATGAAGTTAAGCATGTTGCTTTAGATGCAGAATTCCCATATTTCGATTGTGAGATTCCATACTTAATCGGTATTGATATTGCCACAGGTTCTGGTGGAGATAACACGGCTATTGTTATCGTAAACCCATATACACTTGAGATTGTTGCTGAACTTAAGTCACCATACTTAGGTGGTTCATTAGATCTCATGAGATGTGTAACCGAATTAGCAAGAATGTTACCGAAAGCACTGTTCTGTCCAGAAACAAACACAGTCGGAAAAGCATTGCTTGAGTTCGTTCAAGAGTCTAAACTCGAACATAGATTCTTCCATGATCCTCAGCTTGATATTTCCAAGAATGCTGTTAGAAAGGAAACACCAGAAGAGAAGATTAAACGTCTTTCTGTTGAACGTGGTTATATTGGTACAACTGTAACACCATCAGTTCGTAATACAATGTTTGAGCTTCTTAAGATGTACCTTAAGGATTACAGAGAAAAGATTGTATCTCGTTTCGTAGTTGGAGATATTCTTACTCTTGTTAAGACTAAGACTGGTAGAATCGAAGCTGACCCTGGTGACTCAACAGCTCATGATGATATTATCATGGCATACTTACACATATTATATGTATTCACATATGGATATGATTTAACACGTTTCGGTATTGATAAATCACAGTGTACATTCGAAAAGACAAAACAGATTCTTCTTGAATACAATAACGCAGTTGAAGAATCTATCGTAGATAATACTATCCCATATGAACATGAGACTATCTACGAAGGTCAAGCATTACATGACTTAACTCACAATACAGATGATTCATATGATCCCGTAACACATATTGACCCATACGGATATCGTAGAAATCAATACTACTTATATGACCAAGATCATCAGTATGAAGAATTAGCTCATCCAGATGCTCAAGAACCTGAAGTATCTAACGATGATATGGCATTCTTCTACCACTGTAACGGTTTATACTAAATAATTTATCCTCCTATTATTTACTTTTTTTATAGATATATAATTAATTTGTATACAAAGTGATTTGTATATAATAAACTATTCCGAAAACATCCAGCAAGATGTAAAACTGTAAAACTTAGGAGGATAAAATTATGAAGATTCTCAACCGCTACGTTCACTTCAAAAAGATGAACATGAAAACATTCGTCACTTACTATTACATCGACAAAGTCGATATAGTAAAGACAGATGGACAAATGTGGATCATGACACAGGATATGCTTGGTGAACAGGACAAAGAATTCCTTGGAAAAGTGGCAGCAGCACCAATCAGGGAAATGTGGATTAAGAATTGGAATTACGTCATCGTCAGCTGGGGTGATAAGAAGAACTACACATGCTACATTCGTGAATGTATCGACAAGGAAATGATTAAACGTGTAGAACAGGGACTTGTAGAACTTATCGAAAGGGGTGAATGATCATGGCTAAAAAGATTAAACGCAGAAAGACTGATATGGAACATGAGTTCGATATGCTTGGTGATGCTTGCTATAAAGTATTCTACCGTGCAATCATGTTCTTCCCGATAATGTGTGCGATAGCAGGATTAATCACTTACAAGTTATTACCTACTCTCACTGACGTAGTATATTTCTTCAGCGGGGATGAAGTTAATTTACCCGTATGGGTTATAGCCGTATCATCCACGTTCATTATTGGATTATTAATGTATTGGATACTGATAGGGTTTATCTATGAAGATGTACTTAACAGATATATCCATAACATTTGTTACGCAATTCTCGCCAATCTCAAGAAGAAAGGCGAAATAACAGACATCCATGATTATCGTTCAATGTATAAACGCAGGAAATATATTAAAGACCTTCGTCAGACATTAGACGGCAAATGGATCGACAAGGATTGATCGATCCGAACACAGCAAAATACTTTGGATGTGCGGGCTTAGCCCGCACATCTTTTTTCTTCTTTTTTGTACATATATTGTTTCTATGTCGCGTCATCTGGATGTGGCAATACATTATTATTTACCGGAGGAGGATTCTCAGATGACTTAAAGATTATTGGGGGACGAGTCGTTGCAGGAAATTCTATATTAGGATTTACCTGTTTTAACTGACTCTCTAACCATGAACGATATTGGTAGTTATCAGTTACAACCCATTCCATTAATGTTTGCATCTTATGGTTTAATTCACCAATTCGTTCATTTAATGATTCATTTTTGCCACGAAGCTCATTAGCTTCTTTACGGTTGATTTCAGATATCTCTTGGAGACGTTTGTTTATATAATCCATTTCAGTTATTTCATTTTGGATACGTAAACCTTCTGTCTCCTGATCTGTATGTCTGTTTTCAGCATCTGCTTTCTTTGCTGTGATTCTTGCAGTAACTAAAGCAGATATACCACCACTGCTAATGACAGCTGTAATTAGAGTAATTATCTGTGTCATATCAATCATTTTTCTCACCTACCAAAATTAGTATATTTTGACATACTTACCTAATTTATTAATGTGTGATTGAATATAACAACAAGGTATGCGGATAAAAACGCAAAATTCACAGTTTTCATTGGTAAGCATATTCGTAATAAAACCATAATAAAGGAGTATTATTAACAATGAAGAATCAGAAAGAAACAAACACGAGCATAGAAGAAACGCAGATTGACACAGTCATAGGAAGCTCACTAAGTAAGAAACATATTATGTGGACTGAAGTCTTCCTGTTTGTCGCTGTAATATTTTTAATTATTGTATTTATCTATGATATCCACGTAAGGATTGAGAACGGTAAACGTGATAACGGTGAATCCCCTAAGCCAGTTGTCACAGAGATAACTACCGAAGAAACATTCATTACAACAGATATCAGTTTGACATCAATTGTTACAACATTACCGACAACTACGATATCATCTACAGATACGGTTGTAACAAGCGAAGACGTCATATCAACGACCGAAGCAACAGCAATAGCGTCTTCAACCAATAATATAGAAGACGACAGCCAAAAGCCGATCGTGGCTGCCGATCTGGTTTACGAACCAGTACCAATCATGGTTGAACCGTTACCGGTGGAACCCCCTATTTTCATCGAACCGACTGTTGTTGAAACTGAGACGGTCACAGAAAATGTAGAAGAATTAGTTATGTCCGAAGAAACTGAAGAAGTAGTCATCGAAGAACCTCAAGAAGAAGAACCTGTTGAAGAAGAATCAATGACATATCTCGGTAACCTTAAAATTACAGGTTACGTTGCAACAGGTAATCCAACAGCATCTGGCGTCTACCCTTATGTCGGTGGGGTAGCTATGTCCAGATCATATGGATTTCCTTGGGGTACTAAGATATACATCGATGGTCTTGGCACATTCGAACTGTTCGATTGTGGATGTGCATACGGGGTTGTCGATGTATTCCGTTCATCCGAAGCTGAGTGTTATGCATTAACCTCATATCGCGATGTTTATGTTATAAATTAAAATTGAATAAGGAGAGAGGTTGAAACACGTTAAAGGTTTTACTTAAATGAATAGGGAAGGAAATATCTTATGAAAAAGACACATAAAGGAATATCAATCAAATCAATAACAATCAACAAACTCACATCCTTCATCGAAGTAAAAAGTACAAATGATGAAGTGATTAAAACAACGCGTGAACAGAGAGCAGTCATTCTCAAGAATTACAAGAATAAACAGTCTCTGAAAGAAGCGTTAATTAAAGCCTTTAACAACCCAAAGATTATCGATGATGATGTAAACGTTGTCATCGAATAATTAGTAAGTTGAAAACTGTGAAAACATGATGAAGTTAATCCCCGGCCTTTGCCGGGGATTAATCATCATTATTAAGTTTTTTCATAGAGGTGTGTCTACGATGATGTGGAAATTATCCATTGGATAGAGATGTGAATTTATGATATAAAACCTTACCAAAGGAGAGGTTGTGAAAGCTTTGATAAAATCCCATACCATAATGCATCTTCAAAATTATTCTTCATCGTCAGCTTGTGGTGAAGTGGTTGCATTTTCTTCGGCTGTTGATTCATCGGTTCGTTGGGCTTTTTCCATCTGTCGGCCGATCTGATGGATACCTGTTGATGCCGATCCGGCGGAGATACCGATTACAATAGCTTCTATAAAATCATCACCCAGTCCTGAATCCGGTACGAAATAGAAACCCAGTAAGGCCAGCAGGATTCCATATACTACCGAGCAAATTGGAATGAATTTTGAGATGTCCCTTTTAATAAAATTTCTGCCAATGTACTTAGTTGCTTCATTCATCATAGCAACAAAAGTTGAAATGGTAACAATTGAAAGTTTCATAAAATTAAATCCCCTTTCATTTTATATTAAAATTATATAAAGGTAACGGAAGATAAAATATTAACCCGAAAGGAATGAGGAAATATGACGATACATATTAATGACAAAGAATATCGGAATACAGGAATCACCTCTTATGATTTCAATTCTGATGTTGAAATGATTGTTGATGATTATGCATTTGAGAATACTGACTTAGTCGATATTAAGATATCGAAAGAAGTCATCTTGGGCGAATACGTCTTCAAGGATTGTACACATCTCAAGTATGTTGAATTCTTAGAAGGTTGCAAGAACATCAAGGAAGGTGTATTTGAGAACTGTGATATCCATACATTAACAATTCCAGTTTCGATGTATCATATCAACCCAGCAGCATTTAGAAACTGTCACGTAGACAATGTCATTTATAATGGTGGATACAATAAGATCAAAAAGATGTTAAAATACTTAGTAGACTTTAAGTATGAGAACATCTGTGTCCCAAATGATAAAGACTATTATAAATCAATAAATAAGCAGTTCAATAAAGATCATAAGGATAAAACAAGACCAAACAGTCTGTTGTATCCAAAATCAGATAACACAGCATTTAATCTTGATTCTTATGGTAAACTTATAATGTCTACTAAACTGGATCAGTTAGTACAGAATGTTGAGATATTCAATATGATGATATGGAATCTCATGATGATGTGGGAAGATGATGAAACGATTCCTTTAATCAAGAATAAACTGAATGAGATAGATTTCAATTGGAATCTCAGATTCTTCGTTGTACCAGAAAAGTACAAATCATTACGTGCTAATCTTATCTTAAGAGGAAAGTCTGATAAAGAAGTTGAACGAGATGTGCTTATCATGAAGCTTCATGACATGACATACATAACACAGGAACTTATTAAACAAACACAATTAGAACTAATTAAAATTGGGGGTAAATAATCATGCAAATAGTTAATCCAAAAATCATCGTACCAGTAATGACACAGAAAATGATGAAAGACCATGATAAGATCATCGAATGGATTGGTAATGGTGCTCGTATAGCATATCAATCATTTGAGAAAGCTAATGGGGTTGAGACAGAAGAAAGACTTATCACAAGCTGTATCAAACTCGGACATACATCTGTCTTAGAACATTTCAATCTTACATTCGACTTCATATGTGATCGCGGAATGAGCCATGAGTTAGTTCGTCATCGTATAGCATCATACACTCAGGAATCTACAAGATACTGTAAGTATGATGATGAGAACATGGAGTTTATCCGTATGATCGAATACAACAAACTCACAGATCCAGTGATAGATTCAGCTATGAATCACAGAGAACAGATCTGGTTAAAGGCTTGCTCTACATCTGAAACTGATTATACTAATATGAGAAAGTTCGGTGCATCTCCTCAGGAAGCTCGTTCTGTTCTTAATAACTCACTTAAGACACATATCAGAATAACACGTAACTTCAGAAACATGAGAGAGTTCTTAACACTCAGATGTGCTAAGGGAGCTCATCCACATGCTAAAGAATTGGCAATACCACTGTTATTATTAATGAAGCAGGAATTCCCTTGTATCTTTAATGATATAACATATGATGAAGTATTCTATGAAAACTATATTGGTGACTGGACTGCTTACATCGAATATGAAAAGGAAAATACAAATGAGCAGTGAAGTAGATAAAAAATTAAAAGAAATTAAAGCTATTGCTGAGGCTATGCCAGTTAGTGCTCTTCCAGGAGCTCTTGGTTTTGGTTATCGTGATAAGAAAATTATTTATCTCTCATTACAGCAAGAAGCTTTGAATAAACAATTAAAACAGGAGGATGGATTAAATGGCAAAGATTTTAACACACACGGATGATGATGGTGATTGCGCTGCAGCTGTTGCAATCAATATGATCTTACCGACTGGAATTGGTATTGGTGAATCAGATATCTCAAGATACTGTCACAGAGGTGCAATAACAATCCCAGAATTTACGGAAGGTGAATACGTAATCGTTACAGACTTGGCTATGGATGATAACGTATTCAAGTACATCAAAACAGCTGTAAAGCATAACTGTAAGGTGTTACATATTGATCATCATAAGACTACACTGGATTATATCACAACAAAGATCAAACCAGGTAGTTATCATGAAAGAATCTTCAATAAGATTAAGACTTTCTATGATACAAGATATTCTGCATCTTTATTAGCTTACATCTATGCTTCATTACCTGAAGAAATAAAGGATAAATGGGATCACATCGATAACTCAATTATCCCGTTTGAATCTGATGCAATGTATGAGAACTTCTTCATGCAGTATAAGGATTATGCAGGTTTCCCATATCAGATTCCTAAGATAATCACTTATGTAAATGACCATGATACATCAGGTCCGTATGATCATAGACAGCCGATGACAACGAACTTCCATTATGGATTTACGTTGGAAAACAAATCTCCATTAAATGCTGAATTATGGGAAAATGCTCTGTATGATTACACAGGAATCTGTTATACTGACAAAGTAGTAGCTAATGGTTCTATCTTAGTTGAGTACAACAGCAGACAGGCTGACAGAAATGCTAAGAGTAATGCATTCGAATTCCCAATCTTCGGTAACACATGTATATGTATCAACGATATCGGTAGTTCAGATGTAATCGGACCTACTAAGTATGATGAATATGCTCTTATATGTGTATATCATTACACAGGATTCTTATGGAGATATTCTATCTATAATAATGCAAATATCAAACCAATTGATGTTAGTAAAATAGCACGATTCTTCAAGGGTGGTGGACATGCGGCAGCTGCAGGGTTCACATCTAAACATAATCTCTTCTCAACTTCCAATGGTGGTAGAAAAGAAACTAAGCTCATGATGAACATGACATACGAAGAGCTTGAGAAAGCTGTTGACAAATAAACAATGAGAGTGTGTGGCCAATGGCCACACACTCTCTTATATTTTTTATGCATTGATTATCATTTCCAGAGGAGTTGTTTCAGGTTTCTCTCCATTTAATGTCTGAGATAAACCGATGTTGATACTCTTTGAAATATCCTGGAAGAACAGTGATGATGAAATACCACTTTCCTGAACACAAAGTCTGAAGTCAACTTTTCTGTATGACATCTGATCAACATCTGGGTTTTTACCATATACCTTAGCAAATGATTCTCTACCACTTCCCTTACATAATCTACGAGCTAACATTTCATATGTAATTGAAGGACCGGTTAAGTTAATCTTATTCATGTCCAGACATCTGAACATTAAATCTGTTAAGATCTTATATGGTACTTGAGGTTTATTTGATTCGAGATATACCTGATTGATGAATGCTTCTACGTTTACACATGATTTCTGAATGTTTAATGAACAGATTTCAGAATCAGGTTGATATGTAACAATGTATGAATCAATATCTTCCTGAGGTTCTTCATATATGTTAAAGTCTAACATAACTGGAACGATCATTTGTGTTTTGAATATAACCGTACCATTCTTGTCTAAGAACTCTACAGGAGCAATTCCCATTGTAGTAATTAAAGAAGTTTCCTTAACGAATCCAGACATCTTCTCTAATACTTTTGGGATTATGATTCTCATTGCTACTTTATTTTTTAGCATACCTTCTGGGGTGATTACACAATAATTGTTCTCATCATTGAACAGCTGTTCTTTCGGAATTGTACCAGCGTTCTGTGATAAGTCATGTTTAGATTTCAGCTTGATGTTAAGCAATTTTTGTGTGATGAGAGAAGAAAGTAATCCGATCTGTGTAGCACCAAGTTTGTGGAATATCATACCACCACATTTACCACAGATTGCATCATTACAGCAACACTGAGGAGAATACAGTTGAACTCTCTGTCCTACATATTTACCGATATTACTTTGGTCTAACAATACTTTCTTACCATTATCATTGATATATCGATAAAGTATAAAGTCTTTCGCAGAATCAAGAACTGTGAATGGAATTGTAGACTCAGTACCACAGTCTGAATTTGGATCTGGGTCTAATCTCTCTGATTGTAATACCGCAAGTAACTGTTTTGACATGTAACCTGCCTCAGCTGTACCTACGGCAGATGGATATGCCGCTGCAACAACTGAGTTACCAAATGCAGGGATATCTTTCTGTGTGATACCTTCCATGAGAGATGCTTCAACAACATCGTACTTCTTTGTGATATCATTGAATACTGCACCTCTCATAACGTTGATAGTCTTGTAGTTGTTATCAAGGTTACCGTCACCTGAAGCATACATGTCATATCCATAGTCGTT
>Ga0310696_10010494_pt1 | contig 10637 bp, 10 predicted proteins | sample AusTroGonzalo_MG_4_FD_203885 | JGI IMG/M metagenome (GOLD analysis project Ga0310696, IMG submission 203885) | Bovine rumen microbial communities from tropical cattle in Woodstock, Queensland, Australia - Gonzalo_02 (v2) (version 2) | ecosystem: Host-associated > Mammals > Digestive system >... | reverse complement strand
ATCTCATAAACGGTATAGTCGACAGAAGCGAACATCCGCTGGCCGTCGACAGCTATCTTCGAGACTTCGAACTCATCATAGGTCACAAAACTCGGGTCGCGAGTCATTGTCCAGTAATCAATTTCGAAGAACAACGAGTTTGACTGGTATTCCTTGCGGTGAACAGACAAGAGCAGCTTGTTCCACGATTTAGAACAGTAGGATTTATCCAGTAGTTCGCTCATAACAAAACCTCCCATACTCCGCTGGTAGTCTTTGACCACTCGGAAGATATCGCGGGCACGTTCCAGGACAACCTCGCGCTCAGCTAACAGTCGGGTTTCAGAAAACACCGTGTCGGCAGTGATAGTATCCTTTGCCGTGTCTGCGGTAGCAGTCTTGACTGCCCGAATGGGCTCAATGGCTTTCCTATGGCGCTGACAACCCGTCATAACCAATGGCACAAGCAGCAGTTCTATGAATGGTTTATAACTGAAATGTTTCAAAATATTTTTGGTTATTACTTAGAACGCTGCAAAATTACAATAAAAAAGCCGTCCGACAAAATCGAACGGCTAAAAATTATCATTTGCATGCAATTTTATTTCAGCTCAGCGAGGTACTTAATGGTGCGAACCATCTGAGAAGTATAAGAGTTCTCATTGTCGTACCAAGCAACAACCTGTACGAGAGAGTTGCCATCACCAATCTTGCTGACCATGGTCTGGTTAGCATCGAACAGTGAACCGAACTTCATACCGATGATGTCGCTAGAAACCAGCTTCTCCTCGGTGTAACCGAAGCTCTCGTTGGTAGCAGCTTTCATGGCAGCGTTGATACCCTCAACAGTTACCTCACCCTTAACAACAGCGTGCAGGATGGTGGTAGAACCTGTGGGAGTCGGAACGCGCTGGGCAGCACCGATGAGCTTACCATTCAGCTCGGGGATAACGAGACCAATAGCCTTGGCAGCACCAGTTGAGTTAGGAACGATGTTCTGAGCACCGGCACGAGCGCGCTGAACATCACCCTTGCGCTGAGGACCATCGAGAATCATCTGGTCGCCAGTGTAAGCGTGAACGGTGGTCATGATACCGCTCTGGATGGGAGCGAAATCGTTCAGAGCCTTGGTCATGGGAGCCAGGCAGTTGGTGGTGCAAGAAGCAGCGCTGATAACGGTGTCAGCAGGAGTCAGGGTCTTGTGGTTAACGTTGTAAACGATGGTGGGCAGGTCGTTGCCGGCAGGAGCAGAGATAACAACCTTCTTGGCACCAGCCTGGATGTGGGCAGAAGCCTTCTCCTTAGAGGTGTAGAAACCAGTGCACTCCAGAACAACGTCAACACCCAGCTGACCCCAAGGCAGCTCAGCAGCGTTAGGAATAGCATAGATAGTGATCTCCTTACCATCGACGATGATTGAATTGTCAGTGCAGTCCACAGTGTGCTTGCCCTCACCGAACTTGCCGCAGAAACCGCCCTGAGCGGTGTCATACTTCAGCAGGTGAGCCAGCATCTTGGGGCTGGTCAAGTCATTGATTGCTACTACTTCATAACCTTCAGCCTCGAACATCTGACGGAAAGCGAGGCGACCGATACGGCCAAAACCGTTAATTGCAACTTTTGTCATTTTTTTGTTTGTTATTTAAAGGGTTTATACCTGTTTTCTCAAAAAAAAAGCACCTTTATGATACTTTTTCTTATTTTCGAGCGCAAAGTTACGAAAAAATTCCTATATTTGCACTGATTTTCTATCTTAATTTAAGTGAAAAGTGAAAAAGTGAAAAGTGAAAAGTGAGATATGTCAAGCCTGAAAGGCAAGATTGCTAAACCAAGATGACAATTCACACATTATATTATTTAATTATTAAACATTAAGTGTTATGGGATTTATTAAGGAATTCAAAGAGTTTGCCATGAAGGGCAACGTGATGGACATGGCTGTCGGTGTAATCATCGGCGGAGCGTTTGGTAAGATTGTCACCTCACTGGTTGACGACGTGCTGATGCCACTTGTAGGTATGGTGACGGGTAATGTGGACTTCACTAGTTTGGCTTTCAAGATTGGCGAAGGTGAAGAGGCTGCCGTGCTGAAGTATGGCAACTTCATCCAGAACACGGTTGACTTCATTATCGTGGCCTTCTGTATCTTCCTGATGCTGAAGGGTATCAACAAGCTGAACCGTAAGAAGGAAGAACCTGCAGAGCCTGCTGCTCCTGCCGGCCCCACTCAGGAGGAGTTGCTTGCTGAGATCCGTGACTTGCTGAAGAACAAATAAGTCCAGAAAGAAGGAGTCTGCCATACGGCGGACTCCTAATTATGATTATACATGGAAGAATATATTGTTTCTGCGCGCAAGTACCGGCCAATGTCGTTCGATACGGTGGTCGGACAGTCGGCCTTGACTACAACATTAAAGAACGCCGTGAAGTCGGGAAAGTTGGCGCATGCTTACTTGTTCTGCGGTCCGAGGGGTGTGGGAAAAACCACTTGTGCCCGTATTTTTGCAAAAGCTATCAATTGCCAGAACCCGACTCCCGATGGTGAGGCTTGTAATGAGTGCGAGTCTTGCCAGTCATTCAACGAGCAACGGTCGCTGAATATCTTTGAGTTGGATGCTGCCTCGAATAACTCGGTGGAGCACATCAAGACGCTGATGGAGCAGACGCGTATCCCGCCTCAGTTGGGGAAATACAAGGTTTTTATTATTGACGAGGTCCATATGCTGTCGACAGCGGCTTTCAATGCCTTCCTGAAGACGCTGGAGGAACCGCCTGCACACGTCATTTTCATCCTGGCTACGACAGAGAAACATAAGATTTTGCCGACCATCCTGAGCCGGTGTCAGATTTATGACTTCGAGCGGATGACGGTGGCCAATACCATAGATCACCTGAAGCACGTGGCCGAAAAGGAGGGCATCCTTTATGAGGAAGAGGCATTGGCCGTGATTGCAGAGAAAGCTGATGGTGGTATGCGTGATGCCCTTAGTATCTTTGACCAAGCAGCGTCGTTCTGTCAGGGTAATATTACCTATCAAAAGGTTATTGAGGACCTGAATGTGCTCGACTCAGAATACTACTTCAGACTGGTGGACTATTGTCTGGAGAATAAAGTGACTGAGGCGATGGTGCTGTTAAACGATATCATTAACAAGGGCTTTGACGGTGGACTGCTCATTCAGGGACTGGCTAAGCACGTGAGGAATGTGTTAATGGCCAAAGATCCACAGACGCTACCTCTGCTCGAAGTGAGCGAACAGCAACGGCAACGTTATCAGGAACAGGCTAAGCGATGCCCTACACCTTATTTATATAAAGGGCTGCAGCTGATGAATCAATGTGACATCAATTACCGTCAGTCGTCGAACAAGCGGCTGTTGGTTGAGTTGACGCTGATTGAGGTGGCTCAGATTACACAGCCGGAAGAAGGGGGTGCTAGTGGGCGCAAGCCCAGAAGACTAAAATCCCTGTTTAAGAACTTGATGCAGCAGACTCAGCCAAAGACAGCGGTTCCACAGGTAACCGCGGCTTCGTCTGTTTCATCTCCAGCTGCACCTGCTGCAGCAACAGCAACTGCTGAAACACCGAAGAGTGAAGCAGTAGTCCAGCAACCAAGACCGGCGCTGAAAGCCGACTCTATCGGCGTGTCGTGGAACAATCTGCGCAAGATGTCATTGAAGCCGTCGAAGATGAATATCCCTCCTGGAATTATGGGAACAGAAGGCCAGAGTAGGGAAGATAATCTCGCGTTTAGCCAAGAGGATTTGGAATTGCAATGGATGGCCATGTGCAACCGTATGCCCCAGCAACTGATAGGTATTGCCACCCGTATGAAGAATATGAACCCTACCATTACAGAAATGCCAAAAGTGGTAGTTGTTGTAGGAAATGACCTGATACGGCAGGAAATGGAACAAATCCACGGCAGCATCGTTAATACGTTGAAGCGAGATTTGCATAATAGTTCCATTGTGCTTGACATCGTAGTTGACGAGCATCACGATGAAGTCAAGATATTGACGAGGCGCGAACAGTTCACGGAGATGGTCAAGGCCAACTCGGCCGTTGAGAAACTGCGTACCGTCTTCGACTTGGAACTGGCGTGAGAAGAGATTAAGAAAAGAGCGATTATGAAGATAATAAGAAACTTTATGGCGGCAGTCGTCAAGGTTTGGAATCTGCCGTTTATCAAATATGCCGTCATTACCATAGTCGGTGTAGTGCTGGTGGGCTTCGTCGGCAAAAACAGTCTTATGGCCCATTTACGTAACAAGCAATATATCGAGGATTTAGAGGATGAGATTAAAGTTTATGAAGACCGTTATCAGAACGACATGCGTCAGATACGTGAACTGAATCATAACCCGAAAGCCATGGAGCGCATAGCCCGTGAACGTTATTTCATGAAGCACGATGACGAGGACATCTTCGTGCTGAGTGATGATGACCGCGATATTTTAACTCCGTTAACTACTCCTGAAGATGAAACAGCTGAATAGACTGCAGAATGTCATATTTCTGGTTGGTGCAATCCTGATGGTGATAGGCGCAGGTGCAAGTCTGCTGCAATGGGCGATGGCTCCTTATATTTTTGCCGTCGGGGCATTTGGCTTTGCCTCTATGCAGATGTTGCAGCGTTATGAAGGTCCAAACTTTGTCATCCGTAGGCTGCGCCGCATCATGCTATTGAGCGATGTGCTCTTTCTGATATCGGCTGTGCTGATGTTTGCCAATCAGGGGAATGTATTCAACCTGGGACATATCACGTACCTACAGTACGTCTACAACAAATGGGTCGTGACGCTGCTTATTGCAGCAGTACTTCAGCTCTACACAACCCACAGAATCAGTAATGAACTGGAGAAAGAGGCAAAAAAATTCTAAAAGATTGCGCAATTGTTTTAAATTGCGCAAATTTTTTTTTTTACCTCAACATAACATTGTACTTTTGTACCGTTAAGCTAAAAAAAGTCTTTATGAATAGAATCATATACGCACTGTTAATTGTCACCACACTGGCATCGTGTGCCGAAAGCTACTCGGTACTGGGCTCGTCCTCGATATCTGCACTCGACGGTAGTAAGTTATACCTGAAAGCCATCAAGGACAATGAGTTCAAAAACATCGACTCCTGTGAGGTGGTACACGGACAGTTCCGTTTTGCTGGTTTGCTGGACACGGTTCGCATGGCCAATCTCTATATGGACGATGAGAGCATCATGCCTGTTGTGCTTGAAAAGGGCGAAATCAGTATCAAGATTGACAATGCCTCGCAGACTGTCGGCGGCACTCCGCTGAATGAAAAGCTGTATGAGTTCATCGACTTCCACAACCAGCTTGACAACCAGATGTCGGAACTTTCACACAAGCAGAGTCAGATGTTGCTTGAAGGTATCGATGAGGATCTTATCAACCAGCAGCTGTCTGTCGAAGCGGCTGAGATAGCTCGCAGAGAAGACAGTCTGGTGACCAATTTCATTGTCGATAACTTCGACAACGTACTGGGTCCAGGCATCTTCATGATGATTACCAGTGGCTACCGATACCCGGTGCTGACACCTCAGATAGAGGATATCATGAGCAAGGCTACCCCTAAGTTCAAGAACGACCCCTATGTGAAAGACTACTATCAGGTAGCCACTGAGAACCAGGCTCGCCAGACGGGCATGGGAGAAGAAGACAAAATAAGCGATGAGAAAGCTGATTAAGAATGGAACCATCGTTAACGAGGGACGTACGTTCGACGGCTCCATCGTCATCGATGGCAAAGATATACAACAGATTATTGAAGGATCAGTATGTCCCGAGGTTTCAGTTGACGAAACGATTGATGCTTCGGGATGTTTCGTTCTGCCTGGGATCATCGATGACCATGTTCACTTCCGTGAGCCTGGTCTGACGGAGAAGGCCGACATTGACAGTGAGTCACGGGCTGCGGCTGCTGGTGGCATTACCAGCTATTTCGATATGCCTAATACCATACCACAAACCACCACGCTCGAAGCACTCGACGAGAAGTTTCTGTTGGCAGCCCGAAAGAGTCACGTCAACTATAGTTTCTTCTTCGGTGCGACCAACGACAACTGCGACATCTTCCCTCAGCTCGACAAAACCCGTATTCCTGGCATCAAGCTTTTTATGGGCTCGTCGACAGGTAATATGCTTGTTGACCGACGCGAATCGCTGGATCGTATTTTCTCGACGGCTGGACTGCCAATCATGGCTCATTGCGAGGATACTGCTATTATCAACCGCAACATGGCTCAGGCCAAGGAACGCTATGGTGAGGATCCTGATGTGCGTCATCACCCCGAGATCCGTAGCACTGAGGCCTGTTACGAGAGTACTCGTCTGGCAGTGGAGCTTGCCAGACAGCATAAGGCTCAGTTACATGTAGCCCACGTGACTACCGAACGTGAACTGGAATTCTTTGTTTCCCTCCCTAAACAAGGAACGGCTGGAGCCATTACTGCGGAGGCCACTGTCAGTCATTTGTATTTCAGCGACCGTGACTATGCCCAGCTGGGCACCCGTATTAAATGCAATCCTGCCATCAAAACGGAACGTGACCGTGAGGCGCTGCAACAGGCATTGACCGATGGCCGTATCACGGTTGTTGGTACTGACCATGCCCCTCATCTGCTGTCGCAGAAAGATGGTGGTTGTGCCCGTGCTGTCAGTGGTATGCCGATGATTCAGTTCTCGCTGGTCACCATGCTTGAACTTGTTGACCGCGGCATTCTGACACTGGAACGGCTCGTTGAACTGATGTGCCATAACCCAGCCCGACTTTTTGGTGTAGAGCAACGTGGTTTCCTCCGTCCCGGCTATCGAGCTGACATTGTGTTGGTACGTCCCAACACCGGATGGACGGTTGCTAATTCGACCATCCAGAGCAAGTGCAAATGGAGTCCCATGGAAGGACACACCTATCTATGGCAAGTACAACGGACTCTCTGTAATGGGCATACGGTCTATCATCAAGGCAAGGTAGACGAGACCTATATCGGTGAACCCCTTTGCTTCAATCATGAATCATGAGACTCGACTACAGCATCAGCGAAATAGCACCTTATATCAATTGGATATATTTCTTCCATGCTTGGGGTACAAGTAACATGCCACAGCAGGACAAGGATAGCTTGCGCCATGAGGCCGAGGAGCGGTTGTCACGCTATGCTGACCGCTATCATGCCCATGCTCTTTTCGAGTTGTACGATGCATATAGCGAGGACGACGATATCGTGGTACGAGATACGAGAATACCTTGTCTGCGTCAACAGCAACAAGGCAGCGAGTTCCTGTGCTTGGCCGATTTCGTCGGCAAGGAAGATAAGATCGGCGTATTTGCCACAACTGTTGACCCGGGCTTGGAGAATGACTTTGATGCTGACCCCTACGAGAAAATGATGATGCAGTTGCTGGCCGACCGTTTGGCTGAGGCTACTGCCGAACGTATGCATGAAGTTGTACGGAAGACCTACTGGGGCTATGCTGCCAATGAACAACTGACGACCCAGCAGATGCTCAACGAACAATGGCAGGGTATACGCCCAGCTGTTGGTTATCCGTCACTGCCCGACACTAGCCTGAATTTCGTACTTGACCGTCTGCTCAACTTCCGCCAGATAGGAATCCGACTGACTGAAAGCGGGGCCATGAAGCCCCATGCCAGTGTCAGCGGGCTGATGATGGCTCATCCTGTAGCCCACTACTTCACGGTGGGGAAAATCGGTGAAGACCAATTGGCTGATTATGCCAGTCGCCGTGGAATACCTATTCAACTGATGCGTAAATTTTTAGGAGGTAATTTGTAATGGAAAAACTACTTATAGTCCTTCTCGAACCTGATACTTATATCTGGCTGGCTGTCACTGTTTTGACAATAATCTCAGTGATAGTATTTCTGGTGTGTAGGAACACCCGTCACAGGTGGCTTCGGCTGATTGGTATCCTGTTCGTGTTGTTTATTTGGTACGTGCTGATCTATGGTGTCTTTGTCGGCTTCCGACAGTTGGAGGTTCGTCAGTTAGAGTTTGCCTCGAAAGATCTTCCTGCATCGTTCGATGGCTATCGCATCGTGCAGTTCAGCGATGTTCATATCGGCACTTTGACAGGATGGCGCGAAGAACTCCTTGTTCGGGCCATCGACAGCATCAATGCCCAGAAGCCCGACTTGATTGTCTTCACTGGCGACCTGCAGAACAAATATCCTGATGAGATTGAGGAACGTGTCAAACTGCTCTCGCGTCTCAAGGCCAAGGACGGTATCTGTTCCGTGCTGGGCAACCATGACTATCCCGAATATTCCGAACGCGATGACTTCCACCGTTCGGTGGATATTGGTCGCACTTGCAGCACAGAAGAGGATTTAGGGTGGTTCCTGCTCAACAATACCTATCACCGTTTCCGTCGGAATGGCGAGGCTATCTATATCGCTGGTATGGAGAACGATGGTGAAGGACGATTCCCGCAATTAGGTCACCTCTCGTCAGCACTTGTCGGACTGAACCGATCATCGTTTGTCATCATGCTCGAACACGATCCTACCTCCTGGCGTCGTAAGATACTGCCACATTCTCATTGTCAGCTGACGCTCAGTGGCCATACCCACGGTGGACAGTTCTCGTTATTCGGACTGTCGCCAGCTATGTTTCGCTACCCTGAATGGTACGGCATGTACTATGCTGGAGAACGGGCGCTGAATGTCACATCTGGACTAGGTGGCGTTGTCCCCTTCCGCTTTGGCGCTTCTCCAGAGATAGTTGTCATCACACTTAGAAAATTGAAGATTGAAAAATGATAATTATGAAATACTTGTACTACGTCTATCAGCTTTTGGTTGGCTTGCCCGTCCTCGTTCTTATCACCATTATCACTGCCTTCGAGATAGGCATTGGCTGTGCTATTGGCAACGGCCATTTCTGGAGCTACTATCCTGGACGTTGGTGGGCCAAGGTGATCATCCACACCCTCATGATTCCCGTTAAAGTTGAGGGACGCGAACATCTGGAGCAAGACCAGTCCTACGTCTTCGTGGCTAACCATCAGGGTGCTTTCGACATATTCCTCATCTATGGTTTCCTTGGAAGGAACTTCAAGTGGATGATGAAACGTTCGCTGGCCAACATTCCTTTTATCGGCTATTCCTGTCGTCGTAGTCACCAGATATTCGTTGACAAGCGTGGTCCGAAGAAAATCAAGGAAACCTACGACCGTGCCCGTGAGATTCTGAAGGAAGGTTATTCCGTTACCGTCTTCCCTGAGGGTGCTCGCTCCTTTACTGGCCACATGGGAATCTTCCGAAAGGGAGCTTTTGCCTTGGCCGACGAACTGCAACTGCCCGTTGTCCCACTGACTATTAACGGCTCGTTCGATATCCTTCCCCGCCAGCGCGGCTTCAACTTCATCACATGGCATCCTTTACGGCTTACCATCCACCAGCCCATCTATCCTATTGGCCAAGGTCCTGAAAACGTTGATGCCACCCTTCGTCAAGCCTACGACAGCGTTATGTCCAGCCTGGTGCCCGAGTATCAGGGGTTCGTCGAGAACCCTGATCAATGATACAACGAAGTCTTGTAATTGGTTTTTGCTATAGTATCTCTACTCGTTGGTTAGTGAAAATCAAGGGTATTTGTTTGGCGGATTGAGAAATTATGAGTATCTTTGCCGCAAGAAAACCTACGACAAATAAATAATCATCAAATAACTTAAAAGCAATGTTTGAAAACCAACCTAAAGGACTCTATGCGTTGGCGCTGGCCAACACGGGCGAGCGTTTCGGCTACTACACGATGCTCGCCGTCTTCGCACTCTTCCTTCGTGCTAACTACGGACTCGACGCCGGATGGGCGGGCGAGATCTACAGTGACTTCCTGATGCTGGTCTATTTCCTGCCCATCGTGGGCGGCTGGCTGGCTGACAAGTTCGGCTTCGGCCGCATGGTGACCATCGGCATCCTGATTATGTTTGCGGGCTACCTGCTGCTGTCAGTACCCCTGGGCGGTGACACGCTGGCGCTGGTGGTGATGCTGGCGGCGCTGGTGCTCATCGGTCTGGGTACGGGTCTGTTCAAGGGTAACCTCCAGGTGATGGTGGGCGACCTCTACAACGACCCGAAGTATGCCGGACAGCGCGACTCGGGCTTCTCCATCTTCTACATGGCCATCAACATCGGTGCGCTGTTTGCCCCGACGGCTGCCGTGAAGATCATGGAGTGGGCGCAGCAGAACCTGGGCACGTCGGTGAACGACTCCTACCACTTCGCCTTCGCCGTGGCCTGTGCCTCGCTGATTCTCTCCATCGCCATCTACTACCTCTTCCGCGGCACGTTCCGCCATGTGGAGGGTGGTACGAAGAAGGCTGGCGTGCAGGCTGAGGTCGAGCAGCTGTCGAAGGAGGAGACCAAGCAGCGCATCGTGGCCCTGTGCCTGGTGTTCGCCGTGGTCATCTTCTTCTGGATGGCCTTCCACCAGAACGGTCTCTCGCTGACTTACTTCGCCGACGAGTTCACGGCCAAGACCTCGGAAGGTGTCGAGGGAATGGCCTTCAACGTATGGAACCTCGTGGCCATCATCTTCATCGTCTATGCTCTGTTCTCGCTGTTCCAGTCGAAGACGGGCAAGGGTAAGGCTGCATCGGCAACGATGATCTTA
>Ga0310696_10010493_pt1 | contig 10637 bp, 8 predicted proteins | sample AusTroGonzalo_MG_4_FD_203885 | JGI IMG/M metagenome (GOLD analysis project Ga0310696, IMG submission 203885) | Bovine rumen microbial communities from tropical cattle in Woodstock, Queensland, Australia - Gonzalo_02 (v2) (version 2) | ecosystem: Host-associated > Mammals > Digestive system >... | reverse complement strand
AGTAAGTCGGTCTTCTGTTCTGCAGCGCAGAGGCAAACAGCATCTTCCAGGTTGAAGAAGTTGAAGCTTACCTGAAGAAAGCAGGTATCCAGACACAGAAGTTCTCATTCACAGATACAAACGACATTGCTTCCGTAACACAGAAGGCAGCTGACTGGTCAGATGTAATCTACATCCCCACAGACAACACAGCCGCTTCCAACACAGAAGCCATTGCAAACATTCTTGTTGCTTCCAAGACTCCCGCAATCTGCGGTGAAGAGGGAATCTGCAAGGGCTGTGGAGTTGCAACACTTTCAATCAGCTACTACGACCTCGGTGTAACAACCGGTAAGATGGCTGCAAAGATTCTCAAGGGCGAGGCTAAGGTTTCCGAGATGCCCATCGAGTTTGCACCTGTTACAAAGAAGTACAATGCTGATATGTGCAAGACTTTCGGTATTACTCCGGTTGCCGGATACGAAGCAATTTAACTGAGGCATAAAGTGACTTTTCTGTCTTCGTTACTGAATTCAGTTCCGGGTGCGGTTTCCCAGGGAATCATCTGGGGAATAATGGGTATAGGTGTCTATATCACATTCCGCATCATGGACATTGCAGACCTCACCGTTGACGGCTCATTCGCCACAGGCGGTGCGGTTTGTGTAATGCTCATAAGGGCAGGCGTCAGCCCGTGGATTGCAATTGTATGTGCAATGGCAGCCGGCGCCCTTGCCGGTCTTATGACAGCACTGCTTCACACAAAGTGCAACATTCCCGCCATACTCTCAGGTATTCTGACTCAGCTTTCACTGTATTCAATCAACCTGAGAATCATGGGTGGAAGGGCAAACCAGCCTGTGAGCGTTGACAAGTTCAATCTTCTTGTTTCACAGCGTTACGTCAGAGAACTTTCCCTGAAGAACCCGCTGCCGCTCATCATCCTTATGACAGCTGCCCTGATCATGTTCCTGTACTGGTTCTTCGGAACCGAACGCGGATGTGCAATGCGTGCAACAGGAGACAATCCCACCATGGCAAAGGCACAGGGTATCAACGTAAAGAACAACATGATTATTGCTCTTATGTGTTCAAACGCCCTTGTTGCCCTTTCCGGAGCACTCCTTGCACAGTATCAGGGTGCATCCGACATCAACATGGGACGTGGTGCCATCGTTATCGGTCTTGCTGCCGTAATCATCGGAGAGGTCTTCTTCAGCAAGGTTTTCAAGAACTTTGCACTCAAGCTTCTTGCCGTTTCAATCGGCGCAGTTGTCTACTACCTTGTCCTGCAGATCACACTGCAGCTTGGTCTTAACACCAACGACCTGAAGCTTATCTCCGCAATGATAGTTGCAGTGTTCCTGGCTGTTCCTTACTGGAAGAAGCTTGCAACACGCAAGAAGGGGGTGAAGAATGCTTGAACTGAAAAATATCTGCAAGACTTTCAACCCCGGCACAGTAAATGAGAAGGTTGCCATCAAGAACCTTTCCCTTACTCTGAGCGACGGTGACTTTGTTACTGTTATCGGAAGCAACGGAGCAGGTAAGTCCACAATGCTCAACCTGATTTCCGGAGCCCTTACAGTTGACAGCGGAAGCATCATTGCCAACGGCAAGGACATTACCCATCTTCCCGATTACAAGCGTGCATCAATTCTGGGCCGTGTTTTCCAGGATCCCATGATGGGAACAAGTGCAAACATGCTCATTGAGGAAAACCTTGCACTTGCCAACAGACGCGGTCAGAGGAGAGGACTGAGGTGGGGAATCACCGAAGTTGAACGCGAGTTCTTCAAGAAGAGCCTTAAAAAACTCAACCTCGGTCTTGAGAACAGACTGGATACAAAGGTCGGTCTTCTTTCCGGTGGTCAGAGACAGGCAGTCACACTGCTCATGGCAGTTCTCAGAAAGCCTGAGCTTCTGCTTCTTGACGAGCACACTGCAGCACTCGACCCCAAGACAGCCGCAAAGGTTCTTGCCATCACAGAGGAGATTGTTCAGGAGAACAACCTTACAACACTGATGGTAACCCACAACATGAAGGATGCCATTGAACACGGCAACCGCCTTATCATGATGGACGGCGGACGTATTGTTGTTGATATAAGCGGTGAAGAGAAGAAGAACCTCACGGTTCCTTATCTGATTGAGCTGTTCAACGGAGCAAGCGGCAACACAGAAGCAAACGATGCAATGTTGCTGAGTAAGTAACTAATGATAAATGTAAGAAGTAGATGCTGTTTTTAAGCTCTACTTCTTATTTTTTTGTATCAGTAGTGTGGCGGCTTTCTGTTTGGTCTGGCCTCTGTGTCCAGGTCTTCAATTTTCCTGTTCAGAAACTCATTCTGCTTCTCAAGTCTGAGAACCTGAGCCTGTAGTTCTGCAACAATCTGATTCAGTTCTTCAACCTTGTTCTGCATGTAGGCAAGGTCTGTTTCTATCTTTTCCTGAAAATCCATGGTTAAATTGTGCGTTTTTGTTGCAGTTTTTGCAACAAATTGTTGCATTTTGTTGCCGTAAAATGCTAATATGCGGTCAAACAAGGAATTAACTGATGAAAGGCGACAGGGTAGCACAACTTGAATTAATACTCAGATCCCATCCGGAAGGCATGAGAAAGTCCGATATTGCCAGAAGAATGGGTATTCACCGTTCTACTGTGGGCCGTTACATAGAGGAACTGAAAACACTTTCAGATGCAGAGATCTATGAAGACGGCAGCCTTGTCAAAATCAAAATCGATGATCCGGAAGAGAAGTTCAGCCTCAGCGTCTATGAAAGCCTTGCCATAAACCTGGGAGCGGAGATGCTTGTCACAAAGTCAGAATTCCGCAATCCCCACCTGGCCTCAGGACTGAGAAAGATAGGCATGAACATGCAAAGCTATGCTCCCACCGTTGCCGGAAACATAATCTCACTGGCAGAAGAGGTGGAAGACCAGGTCAATTCACGTAACGGCAAGTACAACTCTGTTCTTGAAGTTCTTATTGACGCCTGGACATCGGGCCGTATGGTGAAGATCATCCACACAAAGGACGGTGTGCAGGAAGAGACAGAACTTGCCCCTTATTTCATCGGTTTTGTGGAAGGGGACCACGGAAGAAACCCCATAACAGTAACAGGCAGACTCAGACATACAACGGAAATCGTCACGATAGACATTGTGAACATCAAAGACGTTGTAATCATGGAAGAGACCTACACAATTCCCGACAACCTTAAGGCCTTCAACAGACGGACCGAGCCCGGTACAGTCTCCGAGGCCATCGATACCATAGACCTTGTTCTCCAGGTAAAGGAAAAGAGTGCCCTCAACAGTTTCAGAAGCCTTGCACACGGAGAAATAAAGACTGAAAAACAGGAAGACGGGTCCTACATCTGCCGTTTTGAGGCCGAAAACTCAATTGAACTTGTACTGAGGATAATCCAGGGCTTTGACTCGGTGAAAATACTCGGGCCGCAGAAGTTCAGAGACAGGTTTGTTAACGGTCTTTCTGCCATACTTGCCCTCTATAAATAATAGCCGTATCACTTCTTTTTTATTATACTTGTGGTATGGCCGAATTTGTTCATCTGCACAACCACACAGACTACTCACTCCTTGACGGCGCCGGAAGCATAAAGAAGTACGTTGCCCGTGCAAAAGAGCTGGGAATGACATCTCTTGCAATCACCGACCACGGAAACATGTTCGGTGTCATCGAGTTCTACAACCAGTGCAGAAAGGCAGGGATCAACCCCATCATCGGCTGTGAGTTCTACATCGCCCCGGAAGGCAGGGAAATCAAGGACTCAAACAACAAGTACTACCATCTGATTCTTCTGGCCATCACGGACAAGGGCTACCACAACCTTATGGAGCTCAACACCATTGCATGGACAGAAGGTTACTTCTACAAGCCCAGAATTGATGAAAAGAGCCTTTTTGAGCACTCCGAAGGCCTTATCTGCCTCAGTGCCTGTCTTGCAGGAGAACTTCCGCAGAAGCTTCTCACAGGACTTAAGAGTGAGGCCTATGAAACAGCACAGCGTTACAAAGAGCAGTTCGGAGACCGCTACTACATAGAGCTTCAGAGACACGGACTAGAGGAGGAGCGCAGGGTACTTCCCATGCTTGTCCAGCTTGCAAAGGACCTTGATCTTCCTGTTGTTGCAACAAACGATGTCCACTATGTTGACCGCAGTGACTCAAACGCACACGACATCCTTCTCTGTATCGGAACAGGCCGCAAGAAGGCCGATGAAGACCGCCTGCGCTATGCACCGGAACAGTTCTATCTGCGCACCCAGGATGAGATGGCAAAGCTCTTTGAGGATATTCCTGAAGCAGTAGAGAACACTGTAAAGATAGCTGAGAGGTGCAAGGACTTTGCAATCAACTTCCCCGGTCCTGAGCTTCCTGAAGTTGATGTTCCCGAGCCTTACCACGATACAAAAGAGTACATTACAGCCCTTTCCTGGGAAGGTCTGGACAGACGTTATCCCGGATACAAGGACAACCCCCAGCAGAAGGAAGTTCTGGAAACCAGACTGAACTATGAGCTTGGAGTCATTACCAAGATGGGCTATGACTCCTACTACCTGATAGTGCGTGACTACATCTACTGGGCAAAGACACACGATATCCCGGTAGGAGCCGGTCGTGGAAGCGGAGCCGGAAGCCTTGTTGCCTACTGTATAGACATCACAAACGTAGACCCCATTGCCCACGGTCTGATCTTTGAAAGGTTCCTCAACCCGGACCGTGTCAGCCTCCCTGATTTTGATATCGACTTCTGCTACGAAGGCAGACAGGACGTAATTGACTATGTAACGCGCAAGTACGGAAAGGACAAGGTAGGCCAGATAGCCACATTCGGAACTCTCAAGGCCAAGGCCGTTGTAAAGGATGTAGCACGTGTTCTGGGTATACCCTTCGATGAGTCCAACGAACTTACAAAACTCGTCGCAGACGGAATTCCGGACGAGGCCAAAAAGCAGGGCTACAGCTCACTTCTGCAGTACACACTCGATACCACACCCGAACTGGCAGCCATCCGCGCAAGGGGAGGAGTGTACGAGGAGCTGTTTGACGTAAGCCTGAGGCTTGAGGACCTGGCAAGGCACGTAAGTACCCACGCCTGCGGTGTTGTCATCGGAAGAAAACCGCTTAAAGACTACGTCCCGCTGTACATGGATAAAAAGACGGAAAGCATCTCCACCCAGTACACAATGACTGTTCTTGAAGACTGCGGACTGGTAAAGATGGACTTCCTGGGCCTCAAGACCCTTACGCTTCTCAGAAACACAGAGCGCCTTGTACGCAGACGCTTCCCCGATTTTGACCTTGAGAAGGTCTCAATGGACGATCCTGATACCTACAAGATGATGGCACGCGGAGACAGTACAATGGTCTTTCAGTTTGAAAGTCCGGGCATGCAGAAGAACCTGAGAATGCTTGAGCCCTCACGCTTTGAAGAGCTGGACGCCATGACCAGTCTGTACAGACCGGGCCCCATAGAATTCATACCCCAGTACATTGAGTCCAAGCACGGCAGACAGGCCATTGTCTACCCGGATGAAAGTCTGAAGGAACTGCTTGCTCCCACATACGGCGTTATCGTCTACCAGGAGCAGGTTATGAAGGTTGCGCAGATTATTGCAGGTTTCACAATGGGACAGGCAGATACCCTGCGTAAGATTATGGGTAAGAAGAAAAAGAACCTTCTGCCGGAACAGGAGAAGATGTTCATAGAGGGTGCTGTGAAGAAGGGCCATACAGAACAGCATGCAAAGGAAATCTTTGATATGCTTGCACCGTTTGCAGGCTACGGTTTCAACAAGAGCCACAGCGTCTGCTACACAGTGCTTTCCTTCAGAACAGCCTACATGAAGTGCCACTTCCCGGCAGAGTTCTACGCGGCAAACCTTACAAATGAAATATCAAGCGGCGAGAAGTTCAAAGAGTACCTTGAGTACGTAAGAAACAAGGGAATCAAGATTCTTCCGCCCGATGTGAATAATTCAGAAGTCTTCTTCAACGTTGTTGACGGCAACATAGTCTACGGCCTTGCAGGTATCAAGGGAGTAGGAGAGATTACCGTTAAGGCCATCCTTGAGGAAAGACAGAAGAACGGTCCGTACGCGGACTTCATGGACTTTATCAGACGCTCCGATTCCAGGGTCCTGAACTCAGGCTCTCTTGAAGGTCTTATCAACAGCGGTGCCTTTGACAGCATGGGTTACAACAGACCCACCCTGATTGCAAACTACGAAGAGGCAATCCGCAGCGTGAAGGAAGACAAGGCTGCCAAGGACATGGGTCAGAACCTGCTCTTCGGAGACAGCGACGAGGGCATGAGCAGCTTCGAAATAAGGGAAGTTGCAGACTACGACTTCAACCAGAAGCTGGACATCGAGAAGGAGTACATAGGATTCTACCTTTCAGGCCATCCGCTTGATGTATACAAGCCCTTCTGGGAAAGCTGCGTAAGACTGAATATCGGCAAGCCCGAACGCTTTACCTGCGGTATCAAGTTCAACCTCATAGGTCTTGTGACCGATATCCGCACCTTGACAACAAAGAGCGGGGCACGCATGGGCCATGTGGTCCTTGAGGATTACAACGGCCACATAGATGTGACAATCTTTGCCTCACAGTGGGCAATGTTCGAGTCCGTGATGCAGAAGGGCAAGATCTACGGCTTCAGGGGAAGCTTCAAGGAGTACAACGGAAACGCAAGTTTCAGTGCCGATACCATCTACCCCGATCCGTCCCAGATGAAGGCCCTTTCTCCGCGCAGAATGTTCATAGAGATGGATGCCTCGGCAGGCAGCAGGACAGCTGTTTCGGAGCTGAGGAAGATATGCCGCACCCACAGGGGGTCGGCCGAGGTTGTCTTTGTCATCTACAAAGGTCTGGATGATGAAGGAAACAAGGAAGGTCCGGCAAGACGCATAGCAGCAGGTTCCGAATTCGCTGTCAGTGCAGACAGGGAAATGGAGAACGCAATCAGGGAGTGCCAGGGCGTCCTTGACGTATATTCGGAGTAAAAATGTTTTTACTGAACTTTGCAGCCAAGCTGATTGGCATATATTCAATGCTCATCTGGATCCGCATTCTGCTCTCATGGATCCGTTCTCCCCAGCTTCAGTCAAGCGGACTGTACATCTTCCTCTGCAGTGCAACAGACCCCTTTCTGAACATCTTCAAACCGAAAAACTATGTTGGAAGAATTGACTTCTCTCCGCTGATTGCACTGATGGTGCTGAACATTGTCAAAACAGCGCTTGAGATGATCCAGGTAACCAACAGAATCACAGTCTGGCTTATTCTTGCCGTGATTCTGGCCAACTTCTGGTCCTATATATTCAGATACATTTTCCTGATTATCATCATCATGCTGATTATCAGACTCTTTGTTTCAAAGAGCGCAGGGGAGCAATCTGAAATGTGGCTGAACATCCTGGACAGAAACCTCAACGCACCTGTCGGAGTTGTGTTCAGACTGTTCTACTCAGGCAAACAGGTATCTGACGAGACCCTGGTCATTGTCTCCCTTGTTTTCTATTCCGTGATTTACCTAGGGCTCAAGTTCGGAATCAATGCCCTTACTAATTTCCTGTACACACTATGACCCTGTCTGAGCTTCAGAACACAGGAATAAAGACTCTCACCGGAGTTGGCCCCAAGGCCTGCGAAGCCTACAAGGCCCTTGGTGTTGAGACTCTTTCCGACCTGATAGGACTGAAGCCACGCGGTTATGAGGACAGAACCCACAGAATCTGCATAGGATGCCAGACAGACTCAATGCTCAAGACAAACACAATTGTCCAGGTTCTGAGCAAGAGCCGTTTCGGCAAGGGCCTGAACAGCGTCAAAGCCATAGTGCAGGACACACAGAACGGGGTGAAGGGAGAACTTCTGGGCTTTAACAGAAGCTTCCTGGACAGGGTTCTGTACGAGGGAAGCTACTACCATCTGTACGCAAGCCAGATGCCCTACAACGGTTTCGGACGGATCCAGTTTTCACAGTTTGAAGTAAAGCCTGTGCGTGAAGAGGACCTTATGGTTTCGGACATGCTTCTAAACGGAGGCCTTCTTCCTGTCTATCCCCTGGCGGGTAGCCTTACCCAGAATACAATACGGCGCGATATCAAAAACGTGCTTTCCAGAACAGGGGAGCTTGAAAACGACCTTCCCGAATTCCTGTACGAAAAGTACCACCTTATCAGCCGCGACAGCGCAATAAGGAAGATGCACTTCCCGTCCTGCTCCGATGACATTACCCAGGCTCTGAGGACGATGGGCTTTACCGAGGTTTTCTACATGCAGCTTCTTGCCCTGCGCAGGGTAGGCGGAGCTGTACGGAGGGCCGTACCGGACAAGGTCTATCCCATAGAAAAGCAGTTTGAAGAGAGCCTTCCTTTCTCACTTACAGCCGACCAGGTGAAGGTTCTTGATCAGATAAGAAAGGACATGGCCTCCGACCAGAACATGAACCGCCTGCTTCAGGGTGATGTAGGTGCCGGTAAGACACTTGTTGCCTGGATAAGCGCACTTCATGCAATTGCGGAAAACCGCCAGGTTGCCTTCATGGCCCCGACAGAACTTCTGGCCCGCCAGCATGCCCAGTCTGCTGCAAAGCTGTTTGAAGGCCTTCCGGTCAATGTTGCCTACCTTGACGGACAGGTTCACGGAAAGAGCAGAACACTGCTTCTCAAGGCCCTGAAGAGCGGAGAGATAGACATAATCATAGGAACCCACGCCCTTTTCTCAAAGGATGTGGAATATGCAAACCTGGGCTATGTAATCATTGATGAGCAGCACAGGTTCGGTGTTGAGCAGAGGCGTGCCCTTTCCGAAAAAGGCCGCAGTCCCGACATCCTTCTCATGACTGCAACTCCCATCCCCAGAACCCTGGCCCTGACAATCTACGGAAACCTCAACGTTTCCACAATCAGGACAATGCCTGCCGGAAGACTTCCCATAAAGACCTTTGTTGTTGGTGATACCAAGAGGGAAGAGATGTACAATGTTGTGGGTACCGAGCTTGAACGCGGACACCAGGCCTACTTTGTCTATCCCAGAATTGAAGAAGATGAAAACAGTGACCTGCGTTCTGTTGAAGAGATGTACACACAGCTCTGCGACCGCTACAGCAGATTCAAAGGTGAGATGATCCACAGCCGTCTTGATGACGATGAGAAGATAAGAATCCTCAACGAATTTGCAGAGGGAAAGGTAAATTTCCTTGTCGCGACAAGCGTTGTTGAAGTAGGAATAGACGTTGCAAAGGCAACCTGCATGGTAATCGAACATGCCGACACCTTCGGTCTTTCGGCCCTTCACCAGCTTAGGGGAAGAGTTGGAAGAAGCACCCTCCAGTCGTGGTGTTTCCTTGTCTACGACAGGGGAATAAGTGAGGACGGCAAGAAGCGCCTTGCTGTTCTTAGAAGAACCAACGACGGCTTTGAGATTGCAGAGGAAGATCTGAAGATAAGAGGTCCCGGAGAAATCTCCGGTCTGAGGCAGAGCGGATTCACAAACCTGCGCTACGCAGCGTTGGATGATGAAAAAGACATCAACATGATGAAATGTGCAAGGGAGGAGGTAAAGGCAATCCTGGCCTCCGATCCCGGACTTATAAAACTTGAAAATGCGGTGGTGAGAAAATGTATACAATGCGGATAACAGGCGGAAAATACTGCGGACGCAAGGTCTTCATTCCCCAGGGAAGTCTGGAAATCAGACCTGCCATGGACAGGATGAGGGAGTCCCTTTTCTCAATCATCGGACCCATTGAGGGTATAGCCTTCTGCGACCTCTTCTCAGGAAGCGGCTGTGTCGGTCTTGAAGCAGCATCACGGGGTGCAAAGACAGTGCACCTTGTGGAGATGGACCGCGACAAGCAGGAGATAATGGAGAGAAACATAGCCTGGGCAAAGGAAGACTGTGACATCCGAATCTTCTTTGCAAACGTCCTGCGCTACATACCTTCATGCAAGACTGTGTACGACATTGTCTATGCAGACCCTCCGTTCCCGATGGACGGAAAGACAAACATTCTTGAGCTTGTTCAGAGAAAGGGGATGGTTGTTCCCGGTGGACAGCTTATTGTCCACATTCCCGCAGCAGAGGAAAGCCAGTGGCCGGCCTCTTACAGAGACCTTGAACTGACAGATACCCGTAAATACGGAAGAAACATGATCAAGTTTTACACAAGGGTCATGAACTGCTGACTGATTTCCTGGATTACCGAAGTAAACAGCCTTATTGTTCTTGCCTTCTGAACCTCTGTAATCTCCGGACAGGCTTCGGAGAGCTTTTCCCTGAGTATCCTGCACTGCTCATCAAGTGTCTTCTTGTCTGCAGGCATGGTGATTGAGGAAAGTCCTGCGTTGAAGTCCTGGCTGTAGAAGAAGCCGGTTTCAGGATAGGCAACACAGAGTGTGGGCTGTGAGATTCCGTTCTGGTTGGGAGTGTATTCAAAGCCGAAGTACACAGCCTGTGACGGGTTCTTCATGGGTGCTTCAAGGAATCTGAAGACCTGCACCGCATCATCCCTGGCAGGGATTCTGACCCTGGTCATGACAACGTTGTTTCCGAACATGAAATCGCCGGAAGGCGAGTAGAGCTTTCTTATGCTGTACCAGTTCTGTACGCTCTTGATTCT
>Ga0310696_10010492_pt1 | contig 10641 bp, 8 predicted proteins | sample AusTroGonzalo_MG_4_FD_203885 | JGI IMG/M metagenome (GOLD analysis project Ga0310696, IMG submission 203885) | Bovine rumen microbial communities from tropical cattle in Woodstock, Queensland, Australia - Gonzalo_02 (v2) (version 2) | ecosystem: Host-associated > Mammals > Digestive system >... | reverse complement strand
ACAATCTTCAGCTGCTTGGCAGCGTCGAGCACCTCAGCATCAACCTTATCCGAACGGATAATCAGTGCGTCGGCATCCTTCACTGCATCCAGCAGTTGTGCTTTCTCAGTATATTTCTCGAGCAGAGCCAACTCATTGCCGGCTGCTTCAACTTCTGCCTTGATGCCATTGACAGCAGCTGCTGCAAATGGCTTCTCTGTTGCAACTAATACTTTCATATACCTTATATTATATATTAGTGATTAGCCTCAAATTCCTTCATGCAAGCTACGAGTGCATTGCAGCCTTCGATGGTCTGAGCGTTGTAGCAAGATGCACGGAAACCACCAACTGAACGATGGCCCTTCACACCAACCATACCCTTAGAAACAGCGAAGTCGAGGAAGTCCTTCTCAAGCTCCTTGTACTCAGGAGCCATCACGAAGCAAAGGTTCATCAGTGAACGATCCTCTTCCTTGGCAGTACCTACGAAGCACTTGTTACGGTCAATTTCGCCATATACAATCTCAGCACGCTGCTTAGCCAGCTTGTCCATTGCTGCAACACCACCGTTCTTCTTGATCCAGCGGAGCGTCTCAAGTGCGCTGTAAATGGGTACTACAGGAGGCGTATTGAACATAGAGCCCTTATCTACGTGTGTACGATAGTCGAGCATGGTGGGAATCTCACGTGGAGCCTTGCCCAGAGCGTCGTCCTTCACGATGACGATAGTAACACCGGCCATAGCCAGGTTCTTCTGGGCACCAGCGTAGATAGCGTCGTACTTCTTGACGTCGATGGGACGGCTGAAGATATCAGAAGACATATCGGCAATCAGAGGTACATTGACGTCGAGGTCCTTGCGAATCTCAGTACCATAAATGGTGTTGTTTGTGGTAATATGCAGATAGTCAGCATCTGCGGGAACAGTCCAATCCTTGGGGATGAAGGTATAGTTAGCATCGGCTGAAGAAGCCACTTCTACTACCTCACCGAAAAGCTTAGCTTCCTTCATGGCCTTCTTAGCCCAAACACCCGTGTTCAGGTAGGCTGCCTTCTTAATCAGGAAGTTGTAGGGAATCATGCAGAACTCCAGGCTTGCACCACCGCCGAGGAAAATCACTGAGTAGCCTTCGGGAATGTCGAGGAGCTCCTTTACGAGAGCCACAGCCTCGTCTACGACAGGCTGGAAATCCTTAGCACGGTGGCTGATCTCCATCAAAGAAAGACCAGAACCATTGAAATCAAGACACTGCTGAGCGGTCTTCTCGATGACCTCGCGGGGAAGCATCGAAGGACCTGCGTTAAAGTTGTACTTCTTCATTTTGTTTGAAAGTTTTTGTTATTTATTGATACAATGTTTCTAAAATGTGGCGCGAAGTTACACTTTTTATTTCATTTGGCCAAATATTTAAGCAATAATTAAGCAAAATATGCTGTTTTGCTTGCTTTTTGTCAAGTCAAAGTAGCAATTTATTGACTTTTGAGCATTGATAATTGACCATTGACCAATGAAACATTAGTGAATCGTTTCTATAATGGTCTTAAGACCTTTTATCTTTTGTCCTTGTACCAAATGCAACGTCTGTTTAAGCTTTTCACGCCGAATGGCTACGTATGCATATCGGTCTTTCACGTCGATGCGACCAATATCGTCAGCCGTCAGTCCACCATTTTTGCAGAAAAATCCCACAATGTCGCCCTTTGATATCTTGTCCTTCTTGCCCTTGCCGATGTAGAGGGTGGTCATGCGGGGCAGGGGAGGTTCTGTTTGCTGCGATGACATCGCGGCATATTCGACAATCTCGCCTTCGACATAGTCGGGGATATGCTCAGTAGCATTGAGGATGAAGAACGAACGGCCTGTGGCATCCCAGCGAGCCGTGCGGCCTACACGATGGATGTAGCCTTCCTGACTTTCTGGCAGATGGTAGTGGATGATGTTCTGGATGTTGGGAATGTCGAGTCCACGTGATGCAAGGTCTGTAGCAACGAGAACGTTGGCAGAGCCATTACTGAAACGATATAGCTGGTCCTCACGCTGACGTTGTTCTAAGCCACCATGAAAACAACTCGTAGTGAAACCTTGTTCGCGTAGGTAGCTGTTGACACGTTCGACCGACTCGCGATAGTTAAGGAACACGATACTGCTTTCGTCGTCGAAGCTTAACAGCAGTTGCTTGAGCGTTTCCAACTTGTCTTTCTGAGGGCTATGTACCTCATAGAGGGTGATTCGTTCTGGGGTTTGTTCCTCCTCAGGCAGAAAGTCTATCAGCGTGCCCTTCTTCGACATGTTGACAAACTGGGGAATCTGTTCGGCATTGGTAGCCGAAAGCAGAATACGACGCTGAAGACCAGGCAGGCTCTTAATGAGTTTCTGCATCTCGGCCTGAAATCCCATCTCCAAGCACTTGTCGAACTCGTCGATGATAAGATATCGAATCTGGTAACGGGAAATATTCTCCTTGTCGAGATGGTCATTCAGACGGCCTGGCGTTCCAAAGACAATCTGTGGTTTTACTTCTTTCAGTACCTTGTGCTCATCCATGGCTGCACGTCCGCCATAGCAGGCTGTAGAGCGCAGGCCACATCCCATGCTTTGCAACACCTGATGCGACTGGAGCGCCAGTTCTCGTCCAGGAGTGATGACCAAGGCCTGAACATCGTTCGAAGTACTGTCAAGTAACTGTACAAGGGGTAGGAGATAAGCCAGCGTCTTGCCTGAACCGGTAGGTGACAGTAAAACAACATCACCGTCGGAGCCAGTGATGGCTTCGGCGGCGTGTTGCTGCATCTCGTTAAGTTCTGTGATGCGGAGTTTAGTCAGAATTCTCTGTATATCCATCCCTCACATCTTACATCAGATATCTTACTTCTTTTTCTCGTCCTTCTTGACCTCAGCAGTCTTCAATGTAGACTTGTAACGCTTGTTCAGACCGTTGATAACGTCGGCAGTGATGTCGAAACGCTTGTTGGCATAGAGAATGTTGTCGCCCTGCTTGGTCAGGATGAGGTCGTACTTCTTGTCCTTGTTATAGGCATCGAGGAAGTGTGACAGAGAATCGCGCAGACCAGCATTGTACTTCTGAGTCTCCTGAGCTAATTCGTTCTCCAGACGAGCTTGCAATTCCTGAAGACTTTGCTGCTGGCGCTGGATGGCTGCCTGCTGGCCTTCAGCCTGCTCACGGCTGGTAAATCCATTGTTCTGAAGTTTCTGCTGGAAATTGGCCATTGCATTCTGAAGTGCCTGACCCTTTGAGTTCAATGTGTTGCGAGCATTGGTGCTCTTCTTCTCGAGAATAAGCGTAAACTCCTTGCAGAATTCATACTGGGTCATCAGCGAGTCAACTTCGACGTAGGCAATCTTTACACCGCCGTCCTGACCAGCATCAGCAGCTGCGGGCTTTTCGTCCATCTTGGGGCTTTCGTTGTTGCACGATGCCAGAGCTACCATGGCAGCTGCGGCCAAAAACATGTACTTTTTCATTTTTTACTTTTTTATTTTATTATTTCGTTATTTCGACATTTCATTATTTTCGACATTGACTCTTCTCACTAACCGCTGTACGTGATGGCTGGCGCATCTCTCGATCCATGTCAATAACGCAATGGATGCCACGTTCGCGCATGGGCTCACTGTCGTGAATATGTTGCGACGAAAAGGTGCCATTCTTGCGAAAAAGCACTTTTACAAGAAAAAATGCCATTGCTATAGCAATTATTAACGTACTCGTTAGCAGAATTTTCATCATAAATGATTAACTTTGCGGCTGCAAAGGTACGAATTAAAAGTGAAACATTATTATTAAACATTAAAATAATCATTAAATATGAATAAAAATGAGTTAAAACCTGCTGTAGTCTTCGATGAATTTGCGAAGATTAACCAGATTCCACGTCCATCAAAGCGTGAAGAGAAGATGATTGCATATCTGAAAGAGTGGGGCGAGAACCACGGATTGGACACGAAAGTGGACGAGACAGGTAATGTCATCATACGTAAACCTGCTACAAAGGGTATGGAAAACCGCAAAACCACCATCCTTCAGAGCCACATGGATATGGTGTGTGACAAATTGGTGGATGTGGAGTTTAATTTCGACACAGACCCCATTAAGACATATATTGATGGAGAATGGCTGACCGCCGAAGGCACAACGTTAGGTGCTGACGATGGTATTGGCTGTGCAATGGAGTTGGCTCTGCTGGCTTCGGATGATATCGAGCACGGTCCCATTGAATGTGTGTTTACTCGCGATGAAGAGACTGGTCTGACGGGGGCCGAAGGTATGAAAGCAGGTTTCATGACAGGTGACTATCTGATTAACCTTGACTCAGAGGATGAAGGTGAAATCTTCGTATCGTGTGCCGGTGGACGTAATACGACTGCTAAGTTTGCTTTCAAAAAAGAGGATGCTCCTGCGGGTTCATTCTTCTTGCGTGCACAGTTGAAGGGTTTGGTTGGTGGACACTCTGGCGACGACATCAATAAACAGCGTGCTAATGCCATCAAGTTGTTGGGACGCTTCCTATATCAGACCATCAATAAGTACGAGGGTGTGCGTTTGGCTCAGTTCAATTCCGGTAAGATGCACAATGCCATTCCTCGTGATGGTATGTTCGTGATTGCCGTTCCTCATGATACGAAGGAAAATGTGAAGGCCGACTGGAATATCTTTGCTTCACAGGTAGAAGAGGAGTTCTGCGTGACAGACACCCAGATGGTTTGGACGATGGAAAGTACAGAGGCAGAGAAAGTGATAGAGAGTGGGGTAGACCGTAACTTTATCTTTGCCCTTCAGGCTGTGGATAATGGTATTTATGCTATCTGTCAGGACCCTGCACTGAATGGTATGGTTGAGACTTCCAGCAATATTGCCAGCATTGAGACTTCGGATACTGAAATCAAGATTGTATCGTCACAGCGTTCAAACGTGATGTCTAACCTCGACAATATGTGTGCAACTATTGGCGCTTGTTTCCGTTTGGCTGGTGCAGAAGTCGTTCACTCGGATGGTTATCCTGCCTGGAAGATGCGTTCGAACAGTGACCTGCAACGTATTGTTAAGGAGTCGTATGTGAAATTGTTCGGTAAGGAACCTATAGTACGCGGTATTCATGCAGGACTGGAGTGTGGTTTGTTCTCTGAGCGTTATCCTAATCTGGATATGGTATCGTTCGGACCTACTTTGCGCTTTGTTCATACACCTGACGAGCGTCTGCACATTCCGACTGTACAGATGGTGTGGGATCACTTGCTCGATGTGCTGAAGAACATTCCTCAGAAATAATGAAACATATATATATTATAATAGGTGTAGCCCTGTTGCTGTTCGCTTCTTGCGGACGGCAGCAGACGGCTAAGTCTATCGTCAAGGATTTTATGGAGGCTCATGTCGAGGACTACTCGAAAGTGAGCTATCTGGAATTCTGTGACATAGATTCGACTCGCAACATCAGCGATTCGCTTATTCAAGTACTGCATGGACGTACACCTGCCCACTTCAGTAAAAACATCAGCTATCAGCAGCGTGGTGGAAAAACCTTATGGCTCATCCGTACACGCTATCTGATGGATGAGGACACTTGTAGTGCTACATTCTATTTGGATAAGGACATGACGGGTGTTGTAGCATTCAAAGAAAACTAAATAATATGATTATTCTATAAAGCTATGAGAAAGCTGCTATTAGCCATGATGACAATGGCAACGATGAGCCTTGCAGCACAGCAGGCGCCAGAGTGGAAGAATCCACAAGTGAACCAAATGAATCGTGAGGCACGCAGGGCCCACTTCTTCGCTTATGAGACGCAAGAGTTGGCTGCAAAAGCCAATAAGCACCAGTCGTCACGATACCTGTCTATGGAGGGTATGTGGCGATTTAACTTCGTAAAGGACCACAACTTGGCTCCGAAGGACTTCTTTGCTTTGAAGTACGACGACTCGAAATGGGTGGATTTTCCTGTGCCAGGACTTTTTGAAATCAATGGCTATGGCGATAAGGTATATAAGAACATTGGTTATGCTTGGGGAACAACCTTTGATTCGAATCCTCCTTTTATTGGCGAGACGAACAACTATACGGGCTCTTATCGTCGCACCTTCGTGATGCCTGATAGTTGGAAAGGACAGCAGGTTTATTTCCATGTTGGTTCTGCTACCAGCAATCTGAAGGTATGGGTGAATGGCAAATTTGTGGGCTATTCAGAGGATTCGAAGGTTGCTGCCGAGTTTAATATTACCAAATATCTGAAGAAGGGTGAGAACCTGATTGCCATGCAGGTTATGCGTTGGTGTGACGGCAGTTACTTGGAAGATCAGGATTTCTGGCGCTTTACAGGTATTGCTCGTGAGGTTTATCTCTATGCACGTCCCAAGCAGCATATCGAGGATATCTTTGTATATCAGGATTATCAGGACGGACGTGGCGTATTGAAAGTTTATGTGAAGGCTCCTAAGGGCACCACAACAGAGCAGTTGCTGACTGATGATAATGGTCAAGAAGTGGATTTGGCACAGGTGAAGCCTTGGTCGGCAGAGACCCCAAATCTTTACAATTTGTATGTTACGCTAAAGAAAGGTAAAGACGTATTGGAGGTTGTACGGCAACGTGTTGGTTTCCGTCATATCGAAATCAAGAACGGACAGTTTTTGGTAAACGGGAAAGCCATCCTTATTAAGGGCGCTGACCGTCATGAACTGGACCCCGACGGTGGCTATATCGTGAGTGTGGAGCGTATGATTCAGGATATCAAGATTATGAAGCAACTGAATATCAATGCCGTACGTACCAGTCACTATCCTGACGATCCTCGTTGGTATGACCTCTGTGACGAGTATGGTATTTATGTTACAGCGGAAGCTAATCTTGAGAGTCACGGTATGGGCTATGGCGACAAAACGTTGGCAAAGCGTCAGGACTTCGAGAAGATGCATTTAGAACGTAACGAGGCTAATGTGAGGACATTTAAGAATCATCCGTCTATCATCGTATGGTCAATGGGTAATGAAGCTGGTTATGGTCCGAATTTTGAGAAGTGCTACGAATGGATTAAGCAATATGATACCACACGTCCTGTACAGTATGAGCAAGCTGGCGATTGGGGCAAGACAGACATCTTCTGTCCGATGTATGCTGACTATAATCATTGTGAAAGGTATTCGAAGGGTGATAACCCACGTCCTCTGATTCAGTGTGAGTATGCCCATGCTATGGGTAACTCGATAGGTGGTTTGAAGGAGTATTGGGATTTGGTACGAAAGTATCCGAAGTATCAGGGAGGTTATATCTGGGACTTCGTGGATCAGGGCTTGCGTGACAAGAGTCCCATTACTGGTCGTGAGATTTTCACTTTTGGTGGTGACTATGGCAAATATCCTGCCTCCGATTACAATTTCAACTGTAATGGTATTATTGCTCCCGATCGTCGTCTGAATCCACATGCCTATGAGGTACAGTATTGTTATCAGAATGTATGGGTGAAGGATGTAGACCTGAAGCAGGGAAAGTTCGAGATTTACAACGAGAATTTCTTTAAGACGCTTGACGACTTGGAATTGCAGTGGTTTGTTGGTGGCGCAGGTGATCATCATCACGAGAGTGCTGGACGTCCTAATGGTATGACTTTCGGACACGGCGGTACTATAGATATCAGTGGTATTCAGCCACAACAGCGTAAGGTCATTACTTCTGAGGAAATGCAGAAGACTATCAGTCGTGTACTGGGTCATCATGGCGACAACGAGATATTTGTATCGTTCTACTTCAAGTCCAAGAATGGTGAGCCGCTTATTGACAAGGGACAGACAATGGCCAAGCAGCAGTTCTGTATCAATGCCTATAAGTATCCCTCTATTGCTAACTATGAAGCCAATTCCGGCATTTGTGGTATCGAGAAGGAAGAGACCAATACATACGTGAAAATCTCGGCAGCAGGTACGGAAATCTACGTGGGTAAACGTACGGGCTTGATTGACTACTTGACTGTTGATGGGCAGGAAATGTTGCATAACCGTGAGAGCATTGTTCCTGAATTCTGGCGTGCTCCTACTGACAATGACTATGGTGCTCGTCTGCAGCAGCGTTTTGCCAAATGGAAGTCACCACGTATGGAAATAAAAGGTTTCGAAGCCGCAGGTAATACCGTTGTTGTCAAATTCAATATGCCAGAGCAAAAGGCTACACTCGAGATGACTTACGCTGTAACGGTTAATGGTGAAGTGGTGATACGAGAACTGATGATGGTAGACAAGGATGCCAAGGTAAGTGATCTCTTCCGTTATGGTATGCAGCTGCAGATGCCTAAGCAGTATAACCTGATAGAGTACTACGGTCGTGGACCTGTGGAGAACTATATTGATCGTAATAATAGCGAGTTTGTAGGCGTATATAAGAATGCAGTACAGAACGAGTATTACGAATATGTACGTCCGCAGGAGAGTGGAAACCATACGGATGTGCGCTGGTTCTCGGTTATTGACAACAACGGCAATGGTTTGCAGTTCTACTCTAATGCTCCGATGGAGGCTTCTGCTATTCCTTATACAAACGATCAGATTGATGACGGCATGTATAAGGATAAGAAATGGGGACACCACAGTGGTGATTTGATTCCTGCGGGCAAGACTTGCGTTCATATCCAGAAACGCCAGTTTGGTCTGGGTTGTGTCAATTCTTGGGGGGCATGGCCTCGCCCGGAATATCGATTGGGCTATGGTAATAAGGACTTTATATTTATGATTAAGCCCTTGCGTAAATAAGAAAAATAGGTGTAGGTATAAACGTGATTGTCATGAAGAAGATAGATTCGCTATTTTTTGAACTGTTACAGGTGTCTGTAGGACATGAGGAATGCCTAAGTCGTGGGCCAGAACCTGATGAGTGGCAGGAATTGTATGAGATATCGAAACAGCAACATGTTGAGGGTATCAGTTATCAAGGTGTGATGAAGCTATTTGAATTCGGTCTTCGTGCACCTCAAGACGTTAGTCTTGATTGGATGGCTGAGGCCGAAACGATACGAGAAACCAACGAGATGGCTGAAAAGCCATCTGCGTTGGCTCAATGTTATAGCGAAGAAATACGTGACTTAAGAAAGCTTGGAGCTGAGGAGTTGCCGACTGCTTCCAAGTTAACTATACAACACCTATACAAAAAATACCTGCACCATCAATTGGATATGCGTTTGTTGTTGGACTACTACTTTGTGTTACGTAAGAATAGTGGAAAATACGAAACATTGAAGGGTGGGAGCTTGTTTGGCTCATGGGGCATCCGCCGCTTTGCACGTGGTGTGATGTGGATGTTACAGGAGACCATGAAGCTTGACAAGCAGTATATGCCCTTTGAACCCTTAGAAATAGAAGGACGCTTCCTGCTCAACGATATGATGCAAGAAGCGTCCATGTTGGAACGTGTTGCCCACGTATTGTTTACTTATCCTCTTGGAATAAAGGATCTTCGGGCATAACCATGATGGGCTTTTGCTCGTAGTCCTTCAGCAGTTTTTCGCTGACATACTGCTTGTCAACAACCAAACGGAACATATACTCACGGAACCAGCGGGCTGTCATGATGAGACAGCCTTGCTGTCCCCATGATGCTCCCCAAGAGTTCTCGACTTTCCATTTAATTGGTTCACCCTGCGCATTCAGATCTACTGCTGTCAGAGTCATGGCATGTGTAGAACCACTATCGAAAGTAGAAATACGCTCAGCCTTAGTCATATTGAATGTGGTATTGAACAATGAGGCATAGTCAAAGTTCTCTGTATCGCTAAAGCCACGTTTTCTGTCCAGTTGTTTGCCCACATCGTAACTTGAATATAGTTTGCGGCCATCCTTCAACGATGCAATAGCCAGCGTCTCGATATCCTCCATTGGGAGGTTCAGATACTTCCAGTTGTGACCATCATAAGTGTGGCGATCGTATTCTACCTCATAGGTCTTATAATAATCGCGACGTGGATCATTCATCACCATAATGAAAGTACCGTTCAGTGGTCCACCAACAATCTCCTGATAGAACTCCTTCGGTGTGTACTTCTTGGGGGCAGAAATAGCTTTGCCGCTCTTATCCTTGAAAGCAAAGGTAAACTCTTTGACAGGCTCGCCCAGTGTGATAACCAACATGTGATAAACCTCAGAGAGCATTTCAGTCTTGCGCTGTTGAATATCCTTAGCTTTCTTGCCATCAGTCACCATCTTACGAAGTTCCAAACCAAACTCACGTAGTTTCGATTTAATGATAGATGACATCTTAGAAGTGTTCTCGGCAGAATATGTTTCAGGCTGGATGCTTGAAGGTACCAAACCGTATTTCTCTGCCAAGTCAGCTACACCGCAGAAAGTGCCACCGTCATTGAGAGGGTAGTGGAAGAAGAACTGAACACGCTGGTCGTCGATAGGCTTTTTACCTGTGTCAATAACTCCTTGTAGCATCAGATTTGATTTCTCCAACTGATCCCAGAAGAACAGGTAGTCCTGCGACAAATCGACAGTAAGTGAGTCGGTACGCTTGGCAAAGTTGGAGCGTAAGACATTGAGTCCGCTGAACATCCAACAACGTCCGCTCGACTTTTGATCTGTTATCGACTGCTTCTTGGTTTCCACACTGAAATAGGTGTCCAATTCGCCAGCATTCTTGCTGTTCTGAGCCAACT
>Ga0310696_10010491_pt1 | contig 10643 bp, 7 predicted proteins | sample AusTroGonzalo_MG_4_FD_203885 | JGI IMG/M metagenome (GOLD analysis project Ga0310696, IMG submission 203885) | Bovine rumen microbial communities from tropical cattle in Woodstock, Queensland, Australia - Gonzalo_02 (v2) (version 2) | ecosystem: Host-associated > Mammals > Digestive system >... | reverse complement strand
GGACGGCGGCATCATGATTCCCGGTCTGCCCAGAAAGGGTGACAGGACTGATTCCGTGCACGGAAAGCTTGTGGGCCATGCATCGGTCTACACCGTGGCAGGCTACGGTACTTGTGATATGCCGGAGGAATACGAGCCGTTTGCGTTCCGTACATTCCGCTATGTACAGCTCAGGATAGAGACTTCAGACGAGCCCCTCACGCTGTGCGTCTTCCGCTACAGGGCCACGGGCTATCCTCTTTCCGTCGGAACCTGCGTCGAGGCAAGCGACCCGAGCTTTGCACCCATCTGGGACATCAGCCTGCGCACGCTCAGGCGCTGTATGCACGAGACCTACATGGACTGTCCGTTCTACGAACAGCTCCAGTACTCCATGGATGCACGCAGCGAGATGCTGTACACATACGCCGTCAGTGCCGACGACAGGCTTGCCCGACAGGCAATGGATGCACTGCGCCGTTCCCAGCGTCCGGACGGTCTTCTGAATGCCGATGCTCCCACTGTCAGGAGCAACGTGATTCCCGGCTTCTCCATCTACTACATCCTCATGGTCCACGACCATATGATGTATTTCGGTGACGGCAGACTTGTCAGGAGGCATATGCCGACAGTGGACCAGATACTCTCGTTCTTTGACAGGAACATCAATGATGAGGGTCTTGTGGGGAAGGTGGGCGGCCCGATAGGCAGACAGAAATACTGGTCCTACATAGACTGGTCACACAAGTGGATTTCCGGCGTGCCGGGAGCAACGGTGAAAGGAAGCTGTGCCATAACCATGGAAAGCCTGCTGTATCTTTACGGTCTCCAGAAGGCTTCCGACCTTGCTGTATTCTGCGGTCTCGAGAACCTTGCCCAGCAGTATCGCCAGCGTGCGGAAGCCCTGAAGAAGGCAATCCTTTCATGCTGCGTGGGAATCTACAACGGTCATCCCCTCATCCAGGACGGTCCGGGCCTGGACGAGTTTTCCGTTCACTGCCAGGTCTTTGCTGTCCTTACGCGAATAGTCACTCCGGAATCGGGCAGGGATATGCTTGAGCAGTGTGTGGGCAACCCCGACATGGCCCAGGCATCGGTTGCGTTCATGTTCTATCTGTTCCGTGCTCTTGAACTCTGCGGCTGGTACGAGAAGACCGATGAGCTCTGGAATCTCTGGAGGCAGATGCTGAAGGATCACCTTACCACATGTGTGGAGAACGATACCGACATGCGCTCCGACTGCCACGCATGGGCATCACTTATGTGCTACGAGCTGCCTGCCGTGGTTCTTGGCGTAAAGCCTGCCGCGCCGGGTTTCGAGAAAGTCTTCATCAGACCGAGGATGGGTAAGCTCACTCATGCCGGCGGAGATGTGATTACCCCCAAGGGAAATGTGCACGTGGAGTGGAAGCGTACGCAGGAAGGAACCTGCGCCCTGTCTTATGATCTGCCTGAGGGAATGATTCTGGCGGAGTGAGAACGATGCGCACGAAGTGCAACGAATCTGAAATCAGCAGAAGATGTCCAGGGGCTCCTCCATGTAGGATGGAGCCTCTGTTTTCATTATCTTCAGGAATGTGGGTGCCTCGCGCAGCATGCTGTCTTCTTCAATGAGCCTGTGGGCAATGCCCGGACCTGAAGCAATGAATACGGGTTTCGGGTCTTTCTCCGGCATGTGGCCGTGCGTGGAGCATCCGTGGTGATCATCTACTGTAATCTTCCTCTCTATGGCGCAGTAGGTCTCATTCGAGAACTGGGTATGGTCATCGCTTTCCACCATGATGCTGAAGTTTCCGGATGTGCCGTAGTGTTGTTTCAGCTCCTGGCTTCCGAAGACCCTTTCAATGCCGCACGAGCTATCCTTTGCCTTTTCCTTCAGATAGGCAAGGGCGTCTTCTTCCGTAATGCCTTCCAGATAGATCTGGGCGCTGTGGCCGCATTCGTCGGCAGTCAGCTTTCCTTCCATGCCGTCACGCCTGAATATCTCGTTCAGGGCAATCTCACGGTCAACCCGGATATGTCCGTGGTCACTCAGGACTACGAAGACGGTCTTTTCATAAGTGCCGGTATCCTTTGTTGCCTGGATTATGTCTCCGACCATCCTGTCGGCAAGTTTCACCATTTCCAGGACTTCAGGGCTGTCTGATCCTTTCCTATGCTTGAAAGTGTCCACACATGCGGGGTGGGAGAACAGGACATCCGGCCTGAACGTTCTGATGATGTCACAGACGCATGCGGTGGAGAACAGGTCTTCCTGAGGCTGGCTCTTGAAGCTGAGTATGCCGATATGCTTTCTGATGATTGGGCCCAGAGCTGGAGAGGATGACTTGAGATAATAGCCCAGACAGTCATCAATTATGAAGTTTTCATCAGTTATCTCGGGAATCAGGTAATCGATTTTGTCGAATCCGCCGGCAGTCACAGGCCATCGGCATACGGCTGATGATAGTCCTGCACGCTTGAAATAATCAAAGACCGAAGGACATTTGAGTTCGCTGAGTGAATTGAACCACGGCCTTCCGTGCCTGCCGTAGTCTTCGTTGGAGACCACGCCGTGGACACCGGGTGTCTTTCCCGTGATTATGGTGGCATGGCAGGGATGGGTAAGGGAAGGGTAGATTCCGTTTACCGAACGTATGTAAGTACCGCTTCCTATCAGACTGTTCAGATTCGGAGTATCTCCTGCCTTCCTGATGTCCTCGTCGGTGAGGGCATCAATGCTTATCACTATAAGGTTCGGCATATCCCAGCGTCTCTCTTTCCACGAACTCTACAGGCAGTTCCAGATGCCGCGGTTTCTCTGTTCCGTCTATCAGTGCAATGACGGAGTCCACGCTGGCGCTTGCAATCTTCCTGAAATCGCAGTGCATGGTGGTGAGCTTGGGCGTGAGGTATCTGGATATCGAGATGTCGTCGAATCCGATGACCGATACATCCTTGGGGATGGAATAGCCCAGTTCCTTGAGCGCATTCATGGCGCCTATGGCCATGATGTCGTTGGCCGCGAAGATGCCCGTGGGCTTTCTGCCGCTCTGGCTGTATATGCGCCTGACTTCCTCATAGGCCTTGTGCTCGTCGAAGTTGCAGTCGATCTCGGTGATCCTCTCGATCAGGTCCTGGTACTTGACCTTGGCGGAAGAGACGCCCTCGTTCCTGTGCATGGCCGGCAGTCTGTGCCTGCCGCAGCCCAGATAGAGGATGTCTCTGTGTCCGTACTGCACGAGCTTTGCTATGGCAAAGAAAGCCGAAGCCTGGTCATCCATGTTCACCACCGCCACATTGGGCAGAAATGAATCCCGCTCCTGGTTCACCAGCACAAGCGGGTAGCCGCGTTCGGCAAGCTCTATTATATCCTTATTTCCGGTGTCGTAACCGAGAAGGATTGCTCCGCTGACCATCCGGCTTGCCAGCATGCTGTTGATTTCCCTGATTTCGGAGTCGTCCTTGGTAAGCTGCACCAGTGTCTTGTAGCCGCGTTTCTGGGCTTCTCCGATGACAAGGTTTATCATCTCCGTGGCAAAGTGGCTGGTGATGTTCTCCCCGGCTCCGGAGTTTGACTCGGAGTAGGCGGAGAACAGTCCTATGATGCGCTCATGCTTTCCCACAAGACTTCGGGCCCCGCTGTTGGGCACGAAGTTGTATTTCTCGATGTATTCCCTGACTTTCTGCGCTGTCTTTTCGGATACTCCGTCAGCTCCGTTTATCACCTTGGAGACGGTTACCCTGGAGACACCTATCAGTCTGGCAAGTTCTTCTGTCGTCATCAGCAGTCCCTTACATGCCGCAGCTTATGTGGCTGTGGTAGTGATTGTAGCCGGTTCCCATGAAGTGCTGCATCCTGTACTGATACGGATTTTCATATCTCTTCTTCACGGTCTCGGTCTCAACTGCATCAAGATCTCCCCATATCCTGACCTTTCCCTCGTCGGCGTAGTACAGCATCAGGCTTTCGCCGGGGCGGTCTACGACTTTTCCTTCTCTGACTGTTTCGCCCCTGCCCAGGTATGCAAGGTCGTTTCCCTGGATGTCCAGCACGTGGCCGAAGAGCTTTCTCCTGCTGTCGTCGCAGTAGAACTCGTGGTTTCCGTCACCGTTGAAGTCTATGGGCATGAAGTCGCTGGCCTTGAACGGGAACACGTCATGAAGCTCCTCGCCGGTGAATGCATCGAAGATGAAGTCCTCCGGCTCGGTGTCCACTATGGCATGGTTGATGACCTTGCGCGTGATGCGCATGGCCATTGAGATTCTCCTGTGGTCGGGTCCGATCACGGCCTGCCAGCCGTTGTGCATGTGTCCGTGTGATGGCACTGCAGTCCAGAACCTGTTTCCCTTGTCGTCGAACGTAACCACCCTTGGTTCGCCTTCCTGCTCGTAGTCCTCGCGGATGGTGTAGATGTAGCGCTTTCCGTCCTTGTCCTCGAACGGAACAACCACGTCGGAGTGTCCCAGATATCTGCCCTTGTCCGCGCAGAACAGCTCGTGGCCGTCCTCAAGGCTTATCAGGCGTTCACCCCAGAAGAGCTCGTCCACGCCGTCGCGGTCGAAGTCCAGCACGGGGCAGAGGTGGCTTGCGCGTGCTCCGCCGTCATCTGAGGGAATCAGGATGTCCCAGCGTTTGACCAGCTCTCCGTTCTGGATATGATGGCCCTGAAGGTACATGTTGCGGTATGTTCCCTGCGCACATACCAGAACCGGGACATCGTGGGCATAGCCGCCTGTGATGTAGAAGCGATAGGAATGGCTCATGGTATCGTCTATGGTATTGTCGGGCCACTTCCACTGTCCTGTGGTTTCTCCCGTCAGCGGGTTGATCCTTTCAAGATATCTTGCGTTCAGGCTGAACGGGAGGTGGGGATTCAGGTTGTTCAGGAACCAGATCTCGTCCACACCGTCACGGTCGAGGTCGAACGAGATGAACGGAACGTACCAGACTCCGGGAATCTCGCCGGTTCCGAGGTCTCGCATCCAGAGCTTCTTTCCGCTCTGGGAGAACAGCGCCATCTTGAGCGTGTCCTTGGGGTAGTCGAACTCCTCCGGCCACGGGTCTATGTTTCCGTTTGAAGAGTAAACGAAGAGGACACCGGGCTCTTTGCCTTTCCCCATTGCCACAGGGACGGACCTGCACTGTCCCAGCTTGATTCCCAGATCGTATTCGTGAATGCACTGTATGTTCATGTATTCCTCCTCAGTCAAGCCAGATCGGGTTTGACCAGGCGCTTCTTCCGCGGGCATCCATGCATTCGCAGCGGATGAACTTCTCAGGTCCCTTGAGCTTGGTGTGGAACTCCGTCACGTGGCGGCCGATGATCCTCTGATAGGGTCTCCACTGGCAGCAGATGTAGATCTTCTCGCACGGCGAGCACTTGATGTGCACCATGTCGTCCTCGATGTAGAAGTCATAGATCTCCGGGCCTGTCGATGTGTAGAAGCTTCCGGAGAATAGGGCGTCCATTATTGCCTGCGGGCTTCTGTCCCGTGCCTTGACCACCGTGTAGCCTCCGAACGAGTCGCTGTACATGGAGTCCAGCGGAGCATGGTTGTGGTTGTCGTCCGATCCGGTTCCCCAGACCCTGTCTCCCCTGAAGAGCATCTCGCTCCAGAAGACAACTCCGTTTCCCATGTTCTCCAGCCAGTCCGTGCCGTAGTTCATGATCTCCACGGCGTGGTAGGGGAACTCGGTTCCTATGTCGGTGACGTTGATCATGGACCAGTGCGGATGGTTTATCTGAACGAATGCGCCTTTCTTCCTCATGTCATAGGCATAGGGCATGCCGCATGCGGCTGTGCGCTCCTTGAGGTGGATGACGTCCTTGTCCTTGATTCCCTCGATGGTGTCCGCCCAGAGGTAGTGGACATGAATGTCCTTGTCTCCCACGGCGGAGTTGTTGTACTGCTCCACGCCCTGGATCATGGTGAAGTTCTCGTCCGTCAGATACCTGGTGTCCGTGTAGACGTCATGGTCGGTGACGGCCAGGAAGTCGAATCCGTGGTGCACGTAGGCATCCTTCATCTCTTCCGGGGTAAGCTCTCCGTCCGAATTCACGGTGTGGCTGTGGAGGTTGCCCTTGAGCCAGACTGCATTCGGATCCTGCAGGAAAATGGTTCGTTTCATCTGAAAGTTCCTTTGGCACTGTATGCCGATGTTTAGTTTAACACCTGTTAACATGGAATGCAAGCATGAGTTGGCGTTTTTTAACCTGTCTCTCCTTCTATATAATATGTATACGTACAAATCCAGCCACAGTAAATAAAAAAAATTTCACTCTTGACAAACCGCGGAGGACGATTGAAAATAAAAATACGTTAACGCGTGTTAAAAAAGGGGAAACAAGGCATGGGCCTTACAGGGAAAGCTGAAAAACTTCAGGCAAAACTGAAGGAATCTCTCTTCTATATAGATGACTCGTACGTGGCCAACCTCCATAGCCTGGGTTGGGACAACGCAAGTGCCCAGAGTCTGGCCGCATGGGACTGGCCGCACGGAATCGGACTTTTCGGAATCTGGAAACAGTATGCATTCACCAAGGATCCCGGAATCCTCACATTCCTCCGTTCGTGGTATGATTCCCGCCTTGAAATCGGTCTTCCTCCCAGAAACGTCAACACTGTGGCTCCTTTCCTGACCATGGCATTCCTTTATGAGGAAATCCGTGAGCCTTCATGGAAGGGGATCATGACCGATCTGGCTTCTTGGATCATGGATGAGATGCCCCGCACTCCGGAAGGAGGGATCCAGCACAAGCACGCAGAGCTGGACAACCACGGAGACCTCTGGGACGACACGCTTTTCATGACATGTCTGTTCCTGGCAAAGGCCGGAAAAGTCTTCGGAAAGAAGCAGTGGGTGGACGAGGCCACATACCAGGTGCTCCTGCACATGAAATACCTGATCGACAGGAAGACAGGCCTCTGGTACCACGCATGGAGCTTCGACAACCGCGACAACTACGCAGGCGCTCTCTGGGGAAGAGGAAACTGCTGGATCACGGTATTCATTCCCGAGTTCATCGACATCGTACAGCCTGAAGAACCCGTCAGGAGGATGATGGTCAATGCCTTGGACAGACAGGTTCAGTCCCTGATCGGATTCCAGGATCCGAGCGGGCTATGGCATACGTTGATCAACGACCCCACAAGCTATCTGGAGTCATCGGCTACCGCCGGTTTCTGCGCGGGCATCTTCAAGGGCGTGCGCAAGGGGTACATTTCCAGGGACTGCCTGGCTGCGGCACAGAAGGGGCTGGACGCACTGATGGACAAGATTGATGATGACGGAACCGTGCAGGGAGTCTCCTACGGCACGAACGTCGGACATACGCTGGATCATTACCGCAACATACCCATACGGCCCATGCAGTACGGCCAGGGTCTTGCGATGATCGCACTGCTGGAGGGGCGCGCATGAAAAAGGAAAAGGAACTGAGCAATCTCAAGCGCTCGAGCATGAAGCGGTTCATCCCGCTTTACGTCATGCTGATTCTCCCGGTGGCATACTTTCTGATCTTCAAGTACGGCCCGCTGTACGGAATCACCGCGGCATTCAAGGACTACAACATCTTCAAGGGCCTGTCCGGCAGCCCGTGGGCCGGATTCAAGTACTTCAAGGAACTGTTCAACACTCCGGGATTCTTCAAGGCTTTCGCCAATACCCTGATCCTGAACATCGGAGAACTGTTGTTCACGTTCCCGATTCCGATCTTCATAGCCATACTGCTGAACGAGCTGGTGAACGAGAAGCTGAGCAAGGCTGTTGAGCAGATCATGTACCTGCCGCACTTCCTGTCCACGGTCATCATCGCCGGTATCTTCTACCAGATATTCGCACCGTCCGGAATCGTCAACAACGTGATCACCACAATCTTCAAGTGTGAGCCCATACCGTTCCTGACCAACAACAACCTGTGGAGGGTAACGTACTGGATGTCCAGCGTATGGGAAGGCGCCGGATACGGAATGATAGTCTATCTTGCCGCAATAGGCGGAATCAACAAGGAACTGTATGATGCAGCGTACATCGACGGAGCCGGAAGATGGAAGAGAATCTGGCACGTCACGCTGCCGCAGATCAGGTCCACCATTGTCACCATCCTGATCATGAACACCGGAAGGGTGGTGTCCATCGGATTCGAGAAGCCGTACTTCATGCGCAACGTCCTGGTAGAGGACGCATCCGATGTCATAAGCCTGTACACATACCGTCTGGGACTCCAGTCCGGTCGTTACGACTTCGCCACGGCCGTAGGTCTGTTCCAGTCGGTCATTGCACTGGTGATGGTCCTGACGGTGAACAAGATAGCAAAGAAACTCGGAGAGGAGGGTCTGTTCTGATGGCAAACGTCTACGATAAGAAATTCAGCCTGTTCCAGATAATCCTCTCGATCTTCTTCATCCTGGTCTGCGTGGCCGTGCTTGTTCCCATACTCAACATCGTGGCCACATCACTCAGCGGAAGGGATGCCATAGCCATGGGCAAGGTCAAGATCTTCCCGGTACAGCTGACCACCGCGGCATACAAGATGGTCTTCACCGACAGAGGCATGATCAGGTCATTCTTCTTCTCCGTCTTCCTCATGGTGGTCAAGACCGTGGTGTCCATGGCCATGACAATCCTGGCGGCATACCCGCTGTCGAAGAAGAACCTTCCCGGCCGCGGTCCCATCATGCTGATGATCACCATCACCATGTACTTCAATGCCGGAATGATTCCTGCATACCTGCTGAACAAGTCGCTGGGTCTGGTGAACACGTTCTGGGTCCTGGTGATTCCCGGCGCCATCACGGCGTTCAACCTGATAATCCTCAGGTCGTTCTTCATGAGCATCAACTCCAGCCTGTTCGATGCTGCCTACATGGACGGATGCACCGAGATGCAGACGCTGACCAAGGTGGCCATGCCGCTTTCGAAGGCCGCCATCCTGACCCTGTCGCTGTTCTACGCGGTGAGCAGGTGGAACGGCGTCAGCGACATCATCCTGTACATACAGAACCCGAACTACTACACGCTTCAGTACAAGCTCAAGCTCATGCTGGATACCATCAACATACCGTATGAAGACAAGGACGAGGCCATCAGGCAGATCGTTCCCGAGAACTTCAAGGCCGCCTGCATAGTCTTCACCATGATTCCCGTACTGGTCCTGTACCCGTTCGTACAGAAGTACTTCCGCGAAGGCGTCATGATCGGAGGTGTCAAGGAATGAGGCAGATCGTCGGAAAAGGCCGGTATTTGACCTCATGGGTGACCTCGGGATTGTCCGAGGAGCCTTTTGACGCTCCCATGGTAGAGCTTCATCTGGACAACTACCGCACCGGAGTAACCGCAATGCGCGATATCTATGACAACTATCAGGTTTCGCAGATCAAGCGGCAGTTCCTGGACCGCGGGAGGTTCTTCCGAAGCAGCTACCCTCTAGACGTCAGTTTTGACCGCATATGGCTTTCGGACGGTTCCAGCATGGTGGATTTCTCCGGTTTCTGGTTCTATCCCACCGAGATAACCGTCTACGCAAAGCTGTACATCGAGAGCGACAGGGAAAGGAAAATCCCTCTGTCGCTCCGATGCAACGGCAGCATGATCGCATGGATCAACGGAAAGGAATCCTTCCGCGTTCTCTCGGAGGCCGTCAACTACGACACCGTGAAGGATGTGGAGATCCGTGTGGGCAAGGGTTCCAACGAACTTTTGATTGCACTCAATGAACTGGGAGAACGTAACACCATGGTGCGGTTCGGCCTCTGCAACAGGTCGGACTCCGACATCGTGACATCTATTCCTTCCGGTATTGACGATAAGTCCCTTGAAGGGATCAGGAGTTTCATGGACAGTCTGGACATGACGCAGGACGGCGGGCATCTGTTATTCTCCTCCACCGCATCTGCGCTTCCCCTCCGTCTGGTGGTTATGGACGAGGGTTCGGGCAGACAGTCCTTCGATATTGCTGAAGGTGCCGTTTCTTTCTCCTGTAAGGACACCTTCAGCGGGCACATCCTCTCGGCGGAAGTCAGTTACGGGGGCGCGGTCTTCAGGAAGGGTTTCTACCGCTTTGCAAAGCTCAGGCCCGTGGAGAGAATCGCCTCTTCCGAAAAAGAGAGGAAGAAGCTGTACATCGATGCGCTTCTCGAGGAGGATGTGCCTTCTCCTGCACTGTTCATCGCAGGCCTTACAAGAGGTCTGAACCTTTATGAAAGATGCAGACGTCCGGTGCAGAACTCGGTCGAAAGGATATTCAGGCGCGCCGACTGCTCTGACTTCAGGCTCACCGAGATAATATGGATGTACTGTTTGGGACAGGACATACTGCCCAAGGAGCTTCTGAGCCAGTTCCGCGAATGCATGCTGGGATACCGCTACTGGTTCACCGAACAGGGCAACGATGTCATGTGGTTCTTCTCCGAGAACCATGCGCTTTCGCTGCATGCGTGCGAGTACATAGCAGGCCGGCTGTTCCCTGACGAAATATTCAGCAACAGCGGCATGACGGGTCGTCAGCACATGGAACATGCCATGACCATGATCCGCGAATGGTTCTCAACCATATTGAAGTACGGATACACGGAGTGGTGCTCGGTCAACTATCTTCCCGTGGACATGCTGGGCTACATGACGCTGATGAAGTTCGCAGGGAATGATGAAATAGACAACCTGTGCCGCAGGGCCATGGACA
>Ga0310696_10010490_pt1 | contig 10644 bp, 10 predicted proteins | sample AusTroGonzalo_MG_4_FD_203885 | JGI IMG/M metagenome (GOLD analysis project Ga0310696, IMG submission 203885) | Bovine rumen microbial communities from tropical cattle in Woodstock, Queensland, Australia - Gonzalo_02 (v2) (version 2) | ecosystem: Host-associated > Mammals > Digestive system >... | reverse complement strand
GGCCAAAACAACGGGCCAGGTGGTACACATGAAATCCCACCTGGCCCAAATTATTAATAGGTGTATCTAGATTCTTGCTTCCCGGAAGACTTCCTGGATGGAGGGGTAGGTGTTTTTGAGGAAGGGCGGCAGGGAACTCTTGGCCACCCAGGCGGCTTTGGTAATGTCCTCTTCCCGCTGGGGGGTGAGGTTGGTGGGGTCCGTGTACAGCATGTCGTACCACCAGGTGTGCTTGAGGTGCCAGAGCTGGTCCCGGAAGTACACGTGATCCGTGATGCAGATCAGGCGGCGCAGTTGCAGCTGGTCCACGCCGGTCTCTTCCTGGACCTCGCGCATGGCGCAGATCTCAATGTCTTCTCCGGCTTCCTGATGGCCCTTGGGAAGGTCCCAGAGCCCGTTTCTGGAGATGAGAAGGTAGTCTCCGCGGCGGTTGCTCACCAGGCCCCCGGCGGCGTTCACTTCCTTAAACTCGGCACAAATTCTCCGGTAGCTTTGCTCGATGTCCGCGGAAGGGATGTAAATGCGGGACAGGGTATCCTGCACCTCGAACATCCTTACCAGCGCACCAATGTCCACCCTCTCGCCCATGTGGAATTCCACGGAGTTGGGATCGGCCAGGGCTTCCTCGTCGGGGGAACAAATGATGATGCAACGCTTCTCGAAATAAATTTTGTGCATGATTTTTGTTAACTTTGCAACGCACAAAGATAGACAATTATGACCAATATAGAAAGCAAACACGGGATTGTCGCACGCCAGCCCTACGAACTGTATATGTCCTTCACGGACCTGAGCAACTTCGTCCGGATGCTGCCGGAAGACAAGCGGGAAATGGTTACGGCTGACATGGATACCCTCACAGCCACGGTGCAGGGCTTCAATATCGGCGTCAAGATGCACCAGAGGGTTCCGTACTCCCGCATCGAACTGGTTGACTACGGCGCTCCCTTCGCCTTTCATATAGTACTGCACTTCGAACCCGCCGCGGAGAACGCCTACCATACCGATTTCTGGATAAGCCTGGAGGCCGATCTGAACCTCATGATGAAGATGATGCTCTCCGGCAAGATCCAGGAAGCCCTGGACAAAGTGGTGGATGGCCTGGTGGATGCCTCCAACGGCAAGATGCCGGAAGGCTTCGACCCCGCCAATTGGGCAAAATAATGGAATTGCAGGAAGATTTCAGGACCTTGCTGGTGGAATCGGTCGGGCCGGAAAGGGCCCGGACCGTGGCGGAAGCGTTGTCCCAGCAGCCGTCCGTCTCCATCCGACTGAATCCTTCCAAACTGAAAGCATGCCCTTTCCCGGAAGCTGCACCTGTGGCCTGGAGCCCTTACGGCTATCTTCTCAATGAGCGTCCAGTATTTACCCTGGATCCCCTGTTCCACGCTGGTTGCTATTATGTACAGGATACATCGGCCATGTTCGTGGGGCACATTTTCCGGCAGTTGCTGGAGGACCTGGAGCCGGATGCTACGGTGCTGGACCTCTGCGCCGCGCCGGGCGGCAAGAGCACGGACCTGGCCGCCTCCCTGCGCGAACGTTTCGGAGACCGCTTCTCCCTCCTTTCCAACGAGGTGATGCGAAACCGCTTCTGCGTGCTCCGTGCCAACCTGGATACCTGGGGAGACCCCCGCACCGGCTGCGTGTCGCGGGATCCGTCGGCCTTCGGGGATAGCCCTCTCTTTGACGTAGTGGTGGCCGATGTCCCCTGCTCGGGCGAGGGAATGTTCCGCAAGGACGCCCAGGCGGTAGCCGAATGGTCCCTCCAGACGGTGGACTTCTGTGCCGCCCGCAGCCGCCGCATCCTCCGGGACATCTGGCCCGTGCTGAACCACGGCGGCTACCTTCTCTATTCCACCTGCACTTTCAATCATCTCGAGAACGACGACACCGTAGAATGGATGGCTTCCGAACTGGGGGCCGATATTCTGCCGCCCCGGGAATTCCCGCCTGCCGTGCGTACCCGCTGCGGCCACGTGCTGCTGCCGGGCCTGGTGCCGGGGGAAGGGCAGTATGTGGCGGCCCTCCGCAAGAAAGGCGAGCCGGAGAAAGTAAGGAAGGCCGATGTTTTCCGCCTCTTCCAGGCACAGCGGCCGGAGCTGCCGGACGCCTCCGCCCCTGCGGTGGAGGTGGACCGCGAAACAGCCCTCCGCTACCTGCACGGCGATGCCGTGGTGCTGCCCGCCGAGGCGCCCATCGGCCCGGTCACCCTTTGTTTCCAGGGGCAGCCCCTGGGCCGGGGAAAGAACCTGGGGAAGCGCTGCAACAACCTGTATCCCAAAGCCAAACGAATCAAAATGGACGTTCAATGAAACGGATTCTTCTAATACTCCTTTCCCTGGCCACCCTTACGGCGACGGCCCAGGAAACCTTCACGCAGGAAGAGTTCCTGCGCCGTTACAACAACCTGGTGAACCGCGTGGGCGCCGCCGGCGTGGGAGTGGAAACCCTCCTGAACCGCTGGCAGGAAGCCTATCCCGACGACGTCCAGCAGATGCTGGCCCGCTTCAGTTTCTGCTATACCCGCAGCCAGACCACGCGGGTGCAGCAGATGCCCGTGGACCGCTACCTGGGCCGGGAGCCCCTCATTCCCATGACGGATTCCCTGGGAAACAAATGCAATTTCTTCGAAGTCACGGACTTTGACGAAGAGCTGTATGCCCAGGCCAACCTGGCCATCGACCAGGCCATCGCCGCCGCTCCCGAACACCTGGACTACCGCCTGGTCAAGCTGGACGCCATGCTGGCTTTCGAGCAGGGCAATCCCGACATGACCCTCCAGCAGCTCAAGGCCTTGGCCGACATGCATTTCAAGCAGCACCCCGCCTGGGTATATGACGGCTTGGGAGAGGTGAGCAACGAACAGTTCAAGGCTTTCATGCAGGACTATTGCGTGGCACTGTTCCGTCTGGGCACGCCCGGCGGCCAGGAAGCCTTCAAGTCCTTATCCGAACACCTGCTCACCTATGGCAAGGATGAGGCCCTGTATGTGAACAACCTGGGCAGCTACTACCTCAGCAAGAAGGACTACAAAAAGGCCCAGAAATACTTTGACCAGGTGCTCAAGAAGGACCCTGGCGACATGACGGCCCTGCGCAACGGCATCCTGCTGGCCCGCAGCAAGAAAGACGTGAAGCTGGAGAAGAAATACCTGGAGATGATGGCCCGGAACGGCGCCACGGAAGTGGACCGGGCCAGTGCACAGGCGCGCTTGGATGCCTTCGCCATAAAGAAATGAAACTTTTTTCCTCTACAGGCCGTATATAAATAGTATCACTATTACGGCGAAATGAAACTATCCCAATTCTCCTTCGATCTTCCTGCCGACCGTATTGCGCAGGAACCTACCCGCTGGCGTGACGAAGCCCGCCTCATGGTCCTCCACAAGAACACCGGTGAAATTGAACACCGCCTGTTTAAAGATATCATCGACTATTTCGGCAAAGGCGACACCTTCGTCCTGAACGACACCAAAGTTTTCCCGGCCCGCCTCTATGGCAAAAAAGAAAAGACCGGGGCCGATATCATGGTTCTCCTGCTGAGGGAACTCAACCGGGAACAGCGCCTCTGGGACGTGATTGTGGATCCCGCCCGTAAAATCCGCATCGGCAACAAACTCTACTTTGGAGAAGACGAGAGCCTGGTGGCGGAGGTCATCGACAACACCACCTCCCGCGGACGCACCCTGCGCTTCCTGTTCGACGGCACTTACGAGGATTTCAAGGAAACCCTCTTCGGCCTGGGTGAACCCTATGTGCCCGAATGGGTGAAGGAGAAGACCACTCCCGAGGATGTGGAGAACTACCAGACCATCTTTGCCGCCCACGAGGGTGCCGTGAGCGCCCCCGCCGCCGGCCTGCACTTCAGCCGTGAACTGTTCAACCGCATGATTCTCAAGGATATTGAGAAAACATTCATCACCGTGCACATGGGTATCGGCCACTTCCGCACCGTGGATGTGGAAGATCTCTCCAAGCATCGCATGGACTCCGAACGCCTCATTATCACCGAGGAAGCCGCCGCCGTCATCAACAAGGCCAAGCGTACCGGCAAGAAGGTGGTGGCCGTGGGCGCTACCGTTATGCGCGGCCTGGAAACCTATGTGACCACCACCCATGAGGTGAACGCCTTTGACGGCTGGACCAACAAGTTCATTTTCCCGCCTTACGATTATTCCGTTCCGGACGCTATCGTGTCCAACTTCCACCTGCCCCAGAGCACCATGCTCATGAGCGTTGCCGCTTTCGGCGGATACAAGGGAGTGATGGCCGCCTATGAAGAAGCCCTGAAAGAAGGCTACCGCTTCGGCCCTTACGGAGACGCCCTCCTGATTGTGTAAGAATCGTAAGAAACACACAAAATACCCCCTAAAACAACACAATCTTTTTTACGATTGTGTTGTTTTTCATTTTATCGCCTTACCTTGCGGCCATGATGACAAGTGATGAAACCGTGGCCGTATGCGCCCTTAACAAAGTATTGGGCTTTCAGCCCGCCCGGGCCGCCGCGCTGGTGAATGAAGCCGGCGGGGCCCTGGCCCTTTTTGACGGAACCCGTCCGGAACTGGACCCTTCGCAGCTGGACTGGGCCTTCCGGGAACTGGAGAGAATCCGAAGCGGGGGCTTCCGCTTCCTGACCCTGTGGGACGAAGAGTATCCTGACCTGTTGCGGGAGTGCTCCGACCCTCCCGTGGGACTTTACCTGAACGGAACTTCTTCACCGGCCGAGATCTTCGGCCTGCGCCCCATGGTAGCCTTTGTGGGCACGCGGGACATCAGCCCTTACGGTAAAGCCTGGTGCCAGAAGCTGGTGAGGGCTTTGGCCGAAGCGCACGTGCCGCCGGTGATTGTGAGCGGCCTGGCGCTGGGGGCCGACGGGATAGCCCACAAGACGGCCCTCGAATGCGGATTGCCCACCATCGGCGTCATGGCCACAGGCATAGAGACGGTCTATCCCATCCAGCACGAGTCCCTGGCCATGGAAATAGTCCGGAGCCCCGGCGGAGCCCTTGTAACGGACTATCCCATGGGTTCGGAGCCGATGGCCTGGACTTTCCTGAGGCGCAACCGCATCATTGCCGGCCTGTCCCGGGCCACGGTGGTGGTGGAATCCAAGGCCAAGGGCGGATCTCTCATGACGGCCCGCTTTGCCGTGGACTACGGAAGGGATGTCCTGGCCGTTCCGGGAAGACTGGACGATCTCCGCAGCGCCGGATGCAATTCCCTCATCCATGAGCACATGGCGGAAATCATCACCTCCCCGGAGGGATTGGTGGATGCCCTGGGCCTGGGAGGCCGCCGGAAGCACCGCGGGGCCGGAGGCTCCTGGGTAACCTCCCAGGCCGGAGACCCGCCGGAAAAGGTGCTGCAGGCCCTACTCACCCGGAAATACGGCCCCGGATCGGCCAACATCCCGGTGGCACTGGCCGTCATGGCCCAGCGCGGCATCACGCCGGAAGAACTGACGGCATCCCTCCGCCGGCCCTATGGGGAGATTCTTGCCGCCATCGGCACCCTGGAGGCCGACGGCTTTCTGACCACCGACCTCCTCCGCCGCTGTTCCCTTACCTTCTGAGTTTTGGGCCAGGTGGGATTCCATGCAGCCCACCGCGCCCGCATTTTCTGCCCTACACCACTCTGGATGGCCGAAATAACGGGCCAGGTGGTACATGCAAAATCCCACCTGGCCCAAAAACTAAACCCATATGAAGAGAATTGTCAAAAGGACCCTTCCCTCAGGAGAAATCAAAAACGTCCAACCCTTTCATATTTGCATCAAAGGTGCAGAAACGGCAGTCCATTGCCGCGACGAAGAAGACTATGACGTCTATGTGAAGTACATTGCTCTCTGCGCCCGCAGAAAGAATGTGATTGTTATCATCTATGCGGTCGTGTCCAATCACTGCCATGTTGCGGTATTGGCCGCCACACAAGCCGATGCCGATGCGTTTGCCCAGGAACTGAAGAAGATGTACTCCCTGTGGTTCCAGGCCAAATACCACGAAGCCAAAATACTCCATCGGGTAGATGCTCAGGCCATTTGCCTGGACAATGAATGGTATGTAAGAAATGCGCTGGCCTATATCCCTCGCAATGCCCTGGATAACGGCTGTTCCGTCCAGGATTACCTCTGGAGCGGCTTTCGGGCCATGTTTCGGATTGGGCCTTGCCCGGAAGGTGTGCGGGTAGCGGCTCTCACCAAAAGGGAAAAGGGCGCAGTGATGCACACCCGTGATGGACTGAACGATGTTCCCTGGTTGCTGGATGAGCACAATTATCTGATTCCGGATAGTTTTTGTGATACTGCTTATTTGAAACAGGCCTTTAATGAGGATCCCGCCTATTGGCTCAAGACCATTGGTGGCGTGAACCCGGCCGAGATGGAAGAAAAACTGGTGGATAGTCCCCGCCGGATGCTGCCAGATTCAGAATTCTTGAAAGTTGTGGCCGATACCGTGCTACGCTGGTTCTCTCAAGATCTGGCGACCCTCCCGCGAGAAAAGAAACTGAGAATCATTCCTTATCTCTGGCGAACCCGGAAAACCACCGTGAACCAGCTGGCCAGGGTTATGGGGATGGAACGGGGAGAAATAGGAAAGATCCTTGGAATTCAGGTCAAGTAGTATTACATTTGCGAGAAAATCCCCCCTCAATCGAATGAAACGAACTCTCCTCACCTTCTTTCTCTCCATTGGGACAAGCCTGCTGACCTTTGCCCAGAAGACAACCGAAATAGATACTGTGCGGGCGCCGCTGGCAAGTGTTTACAATATTGACCGGCTTCTTATTACTTTGCAGCAGGACAGTGCAAAGCTCAAGGTACAACTGGAAGGCAATCCGAAAAACGAAATTCCTGCACTGGGTGCTCTGGATGTGCGTCCTGGAGACACCCTTACCCTGTGTGGCGTGAAGAATCCCCGGAAAAAGATCAGGGAAAAGGATCCTCTTCTGATTTCGGCCAGAATTCTTTCCGTGGACTATGCGCCCGACCATGAAGACCAGCCCTGTTATCTCTTTTCCATGGATCAGAAGCCTGCTTTTATGGGCAGGGACTACAACTATTTTTCTCAGTGGGTTAATTCGAAGCTGGTGTACCCGGAGGACTCAAGAATGGTTGGTTCCGAGGGGACCGTGCGCCTGCGTTTTATCATTGACCGGAATGGCGAAGTGACGGATTTGGAGGTTATAGATAGTTCTGGGGATCCGGCTTTGGACGCAGAAGCTTACCGCGTAGTCTTCTCTTCCCCCAAATGGCAGCCGGGCCTGCTGAACGGAAAGCCTGTGAAAGCACGGTTAACATTTCCCGTCAAATTTGCGCTGCAGAATCGTAAAACCACCACCGGGCGCAGATAGTTATTGGGCCAGGTGGGATTTTGTGTGTACCACCTGGCCCATCGTTTCGACCTCCCAGATCGGTGCAGGGCAGAAAATGCGGGCGCGGTGGGCGGCATGGATTCCCACCTGGCCCAAAACGGCCGCTTGTCAGGTACAAGGATTTAGAGTTTTCCCCGTTCCTTCTGGTACAGCTCCCAGGAATTGTAGAGATTCTGCCAGATGGCATACAGACCGCCGGCCACGGAGGTGACGGGCGTCATGTAGTTGTAGCCCAGCCAGATGAGGAAACCGGTGTTCTTCTGGCCCAGGGCCTGGCCGGCGGTGAGGTTTTCCACGCTCTCGCGGTGGAGCCGGTGGCCGGCGAAGAACTGGATAAAACAGGTGAACACGGAGACGGCCACGATACCCGCAATGGACCAGAAGCCCAGGCCGCTCAGCAGGAGCGCCCGGGTGGCCAGCACCAAGGCCAGCGTAAGGCCTATGCCCCAGATGTAGAAAGAGTTGGAGGCCCAGCGCATCAAGGCGCGCTGCAACTTATGGGTGGTGTAGCGGATGACCCAGGCCACTACGCCCGGCAGGATGAGCACGGGGAAAACCTTCCAGGCAATGTGCCCCACATAGGACCAGAAGCCCATCTGGGCCGATGGATTCACCATCGGAATCACCAGCGGTATGAGGAAGGTGCCTGCTACGTTGATCATCACCAGGTAGGTGACGGTGGAGGCCAGGTTGCCGCCCAGCCGGTCGGTGATGACGCCGGCGGCCGATGCGGTGGGGCAGATCATGCACAGCATGGTGCACTCTACCAGCATCCGGACGGGGCCGGGCTCCAGCAGATATACGACCAGGGCCAGCAGCAGGAAAGAGCCCACCTGGATGCCCAGGGCCTTGAAATGCCAGCTCCGGAGTTTGAGGTCGTGCGGAGAAATCTTCACAAACTGGAAGAACAGGAGCGTGGCAATGACCAGCCGCTGTCCTTCCGAAGCCGCCAGATGCAGCCATTTTCCGTACGGGTGCAGGGCCGGCCAGAAATGATACATCATATAAAGGCAGATGCCCAGCACGATGGCGGCGGGCAGCATCCATTTTCTGATGAGGGATGCCAGGTTATTCATCGCGGGGAACCAGAGGGGCGAAGAGCTTGTCGATGAGAGGGTCCGTGAAGCGCATGCAGATGCCGGTCAGGAGGGCCAGGATGAGCGTGCCTTCGCGGATGACCACCGTGCTGCCGTTCCCGGTAAGAAGGCCGAAGGAGAACCAGGCAAACACCGCTGTGAGCACCACCAGGGCTACGTCTACGATGATTTTCATGGTGCCGAAGGGCTTGTGGAGGACATCGGCCAGCACAGCCACAATCTTGTCGCCGGCCAGGATCCAACCGTTACCTACCACTTCCAGTTTGATGCCGATGGCAGTGAGAACCACGGCGGCCAGGCTCAGAAGAACCTGCACGACGTAGTTGGAAGCCGGGTTGGAGAGGGCGTCGAAAAGCCAGATGGAAGCGTCGCACATGTATCCGAAGACAAAGGCGGCCGGAATCTGCATGAGGAAGCGGAGTTGGAATCGTTTGCCCAGGATCAGGGCCTGGGAGGCAATGAACACCAGGTGCATCATCCAGGTGAAAGTGCCCACGCTGATGCCGGTCCACCGCAGGTTGAGGATAGTGGGAGGGCAGGAGGGCGGAGCGATGCCCAGGTTGGATTTGATGGAAATACCCACGCCCAGGGCCACGATGATCAGGCCCAGGGTGGAAATTCCGTATCGGATGGAGATATCTTTCAGACTCATAAATCTTTCAATCGGGGTGCAAATATCCGCATTATTGTGTAATTTTGCAAATTCGTATTCTTACACAATTATTTGTTTTTCTATGAAAAAGTCATTGATCATCATGATGTCTCTCCTCTCCTTTGCGGCCTGCGCCCCCAAAGCCGGAACCCCTGCATTGGATCTGACCGATCTGGATCCTTCCACCAGCCCCAAGGCAGACTTCTACCAGTATGCTACCGGCGGTTGGCAGGCCAAGAATCCGCTTCGTCCGGAGTTCTCCCGCTATGGCAGCTTTGACGCCCTGCGCGAGAAAGCCCAAGAGAACCTGAATGCCCTGTTCCAGAGCATGACCACCACGGAAGCTGAATTCGGCACGGTGGACCAGAAGATTTCCGACCTGTACAAGATGGCCCTGGATTCCACCACCCGCAACGAACTCGGCGCAAAGCCTATCCAGCCCTACATTGCCCAGATTCAGGCCGTCGGCTCCAAAGATGAGCTGGTCACCTTGCTGGGAGAGATGCAGCTGTACGGGGAAGGCGGTTTCTTCGGCGCCGGCGTGGAGGCAGACCTCACCAACAGCGATGTCCAGGTGCTTTATCTGGGCCAGGGTGGCCTGGGTATGGGAGACCGTGATTACTATCTCCTTGAAAGCAACAAGGCCCTGAAGGAGGGCTACCAGGCTTTCCTTGTGAAGGTGCTGAACCTGTCCGGTATCCAGAATGCCGAGGCCATCGCCGCCAAGGATCTGGCCCTGGAAGATGCCATGGCTACGATTGCATGGCCCCGTGAAGCCAACCGCGACATGCAGAAGATTTACAATCCCATGTCCACGGAGCAGATCTGCAAAGCCTGGCCCGAGCTTCGCTTCGACAAACTGTGCGCTGCCGCCGGCGTCGCTCCCCAGGAGAAAATCATCGTCCAGCAGCCTTCCTATTTCGAAGGCCTGAACGCCCTCTTTGCCAAGACCGACCTGGAAACCCTCAAGGACTATCTGCTCTGCCAGTTCGTAGCCGGCCAGACGGGTGCCCTCTCCGATGAGTTCTACACCGCTTCCTGGGAGTTCTTCTCCCACCAGATGGCCGGTGCCCAGGAAGAGACGCCCCGCTGGAAGCGCGCCATGAGCGTTCCCAACGGTCTTCTGGGAGAAGCCGTGGGTGAAATGTACGTAAAGCAGTATTTCCCCGAGAGCTCCAAACAGAAGATGGTCGCCCTGGTGGAGAATCTCCGCACCGCCCTGGGCCAGCATATCGACGAGCTGGAATGGATGGGCGAGGAAACCAAGGCCAAGGCCCAGGAAAAACTGGCCGCCTTCACCGTGAAGATCGGCTATCCCGACAAATGGAAGGATTACAGCACCCTGGTCATCGACCCGGCCAATACCTATTATGAGAACCTCCGCAATGCCAGCGCCTGGTATGTGAAGGACAATCTGGACAAATTGGGCAAGCCCACCGACAGGACTGAGTGGGGCATGACTCCCCAGACGGTGAACGCCTACTACAATCCCACCACCAATGAGATTTGCTTCCCGGCC
>Ga0310696_10010489_pt1 | contig 10645 bp, 9 predicted proteins | sample AusTroGonzalo_MG_4_FD_203885 | JGI IMG/M metagenome (GOLD analysis project Ga0310696, IMG submission 203885) | Bovine rumen microbial communities from tropical cattle in Woodstock, Queensland, Australia - Gonzalo_02 (v2) (version 2) | ecosystem: Host-associated > Mammals > Digestive system >... | reverse complement strand
ACCGCCTCCGAAATTGAAGGCGCCTATCTTGGTGAATACGATGAATAGTTGCAAGAATATCATTGTCTTTGTTTACTTAAATGAAGTTATCACTGCGTTCGAAGTTATCGGAGTTATCGGCCTAAAAGCCTCGAAGTTAACGACGGCACAATGAGATGTTAACATCAGCTGTCATTTGTCGAGCGAAGCGCTAACTTCGCTAACTTCGTTAACTACGCTTTACCTTACCCCACACAAACCCGGCAAGGCCAGCCACGAGGATGATCCAGATGGGTGAAATGCCGAATGCAGTGATGAGGACGCACGCAACGATGGGAATCCATACGTTGTAGAGGGTAATCTTCGCCGTGCGGGCCATTGAGAAACACGGTGCTGCAATCAATGCGACCACAGCAGGACGAATGCCCATGAATATCTTTTCAATGTAGATATTATCTTTGAACGCTTGGAAGAACATGGCAATGAGCAGAATGACCACAATGGACGGAAGTGCCACACCGAGCGAACCGATGATGCCACCAAGAACTCCACGTGCTTTGTTGCCGATGTGGCTGGCCATGTTGATGGCGAACAGACCTGGTGTACTTTGTGCCACGATGAGGATGTCCATGAATTCCTCGCGAGTCAACCACTGCTTGCGGTCCACAATCTCCTTCTCCATGATGGGCACCATGGCGTAACCGCCACCGAGGGTGAACGCCCCGATCTTGGCAAAAGTGAAGAACATCTTGATTAATTCAGAATTCATGCCTGCCGTTCCTCCCATTCTTCTTTTGTTCGTGTCCAACGCTTATGTGTCCACAGCCATAGCTCAGGATGCTGACGGATGTCGGCTTCGAGGAGTTGCATATAGCGGTCGGTTATCTGATAGTCGGTCAGTTCATTGGGATGCAGGGTGACGGGGATGATCTTGCATTCGTAGTAGCCGCGACGGACGCGACGGACACTGCCGTAGAACACTGTGGCCTCAATCTTCTTTGCCACTTCCTCTGTGCCGATGAACACGGCGGTATCGTGTCCGAGGAAAGGACTGAAATGGTGGATGGCATCCCATCGGGGCTGCTGGTCGGCTATCATGCCGCATATCGTAGGCTGATGCGCTGCATTCAGTTGAATCAGACGTCTGACAGTCTGCCTCATCTTGATACACTCGCCACCGAACCGGTTACGCATATTCAGGAATAAGGTGTCGAGGACGTCGTCGGTCAAGGGATGGTAAACCTGACAGCAATGGATGTCGCCTGCCCAATATGGCAAGGACACAATCCACTCCCAGTTGCCGAAATGACCTAACATCAGGAATGCTATCGGATGTTCGCTATGGGCTGCATCGAAAATCAAGTCGCCATCGACGAACTTCATTCTCCGCATCATCTCATCATGCCCTATCGAGAGTTCCTTCACCATCTCGACAATCTGGTCGCAGAACTGATGGTAGAAACGACGCTCTATTTCCTTAATCTCCTCCAACGATTTCTCGGGGAAGCACTCAGTGAGCTGCTGGCGCACCAGTTTCCTGCGATAGAAGCTCGAAACCACGAGATAAGCCACGTCGGACAGCACGTAAAGCACGCTCAATGGCAAAAGTGACACCACATACAGAAGTGCCCAAACGATACGATATAATATTCTCTCTGCTCCTTTAACTTCCATACTGTAAAACCTTGTCAATAATCACTTGAGGAGAGATACTACGCAGGCAGGGATAGTCGCCCTTACTGCATGGCTTACTGCCATAGATGGAACAGGGACGGCACGCCATGTCGGCCACCTGCACGATTGAGTCGTCGGGTTGGTTCCATGCCACGAAGCCTGCCTTGGGATGTGTAGCGCCCCAAATGGACAGGGTGCGGGTCCCCATCATCGCTGCCATGTGCATGTTGCTGGAGTCCATCGAAATCATCAGACGGAGCCGACTCATGAGGATGAGTTCGTTGCGCAATCCGCCCAACTTGCCAACTACCGACATGACCCGCTCACGTTCCCACGACTGGAGAATGTCTTTCTCAGCCTCTCCCGCTCCGAAGAGGAACACCTGTATGCCACGATCAGCGAGCGAATCAACCACCTGGCGCATCATCTCTAACGGATAAATCTTGCCGGAATGGGCCGCAAAGGGAGCAATGCCGACAGCAGGTGAGGTAACTGGGAATGGAAACGACACCTCGGCATCGGGAATACGAGGCGGAGTATAGGAATCGGTGAACGACAGCCCCAAGGAACTGAACACGTCTGCATACTTCTCTTTGACAGGCTTCAAAGCTGGATGGTCGATGCCATGTCCCAGCAATGCCTTGCGCCCGGAACGCGTCTTATCGATAACGGCAACCTTCGTTCCCTGCATACGGAATCGCATACGCAGGTATTTGGTACGCAACACGTCGTGCAAATCGGCCACGGCGTCAAAATGATAGGATTTCAATTGTTTGAACAGTTTGCCCAATCCCATCATACCATGATAGTCACGCAGATTCACACCCAGCACACTTACGTTGTCGGGCATCCACGAGAACAAAGGCATCATGCGTTGTTGAGTAAGAACCGTGATTTGCAAATCAGGATGGCTTAATGCCAATGAGGTGATGACAGGCACAGTCATTGCCACATCACCCATTGCTGAAAACCGTATGATTAGCAGTCGTTTCATTGCAAGTCTGTACTATGAAACGCTACTTCTTCCCGTAAAGAATCGGATTCGTGCTCGGGTCATTATACATCTTCATCTGCTTATACACCTTCATGTATTTACGCCCACCAGCAATATCGTTAAGCAACTGGTCAATGGCTGCAGATAGATCTTTTTGTTGCTCAAGCAATACATTGAGCTTCTGCTGACAAAGAGCCTTGTGTGCATCTGTAGCATCATTGCGATTGACTTGTTCCTGCATGTGATAGATCTTAAGAGCTAAAATGCTGAGGCGGTCAATGGCCCATGCAGGACTCTCGGTGTTGATCGTTGCATCTGGCAAGACTTTCACACTTCCATACATTGATAAGAAATAAGAATCAATCCGTTCTACCAGATCTGTGCGATCCTGATTACTCTTATCGATGCGGCGCTTCAATGCCAAAGCATCTGTCGGCTTAATATGTGGGTCGCGGATGATGTCCTCTAAATGCCATTGAACTGTATCAATCCAGTTCTTGACATATAAGTCATATTCTATTGTCCCTCTCTCATAAGGATTATTAATGTCTTGATCAACATCATCCACCAAGTGATAGTCTTTTATTACTTGTTCAAATATAGGGTTACAAATCTGTGTAAATGTCATAAAATAATGATAATTTGCTTTTTTTCTTGTTTCGCGCATCTTATAACGCAAAAAAGTATTAACTTTGCAGTCTCAAAACTGCCTTCATAGTTCAATGGATAGAACAAATCTCTCCTAAAGATTAGATCCGAGTTCGATTCTCGGTGGAGGTACTATCAAATAAGTCGAACAACCGCCTTATTGATGATTCTCCAACCATCTCCCTCACGTTCTGCAGTTCCAAGTTTTTCTGCCAATATTTCCACAGGAGCAGCAACAGTGTTCAGTATTTTGCATGCTGGCTTTACTGTCTCGCTCATTGATACTAATGCCATTGCAATAGCCTCAGGAGTGTTCAGAATCTGGAAAGTAGCATTTTGATCATCATTGGTCTTCAGCATATACAATGATTTTCCGACTTCGATGTCAGACGTTCCATTAACGAACATACCATCCACAGGAACAGGGTAGAACATGACTGCTGAGAACTTTGGACGTACAACTGCAGGTTGCTCTTCAACAACAGGCGTAGTCTCTGTGCTTGTTTCTGGGAATAGTGATTGTGATTGCGGTTGTGGTTCTGCTTCTGCTTCTTGAGGTTCTGGTGTTACTACAACCGGCTGTGGCTGAGTCTCAACTGTTTCGATTGGACTGGTTGTAACGGTTGGATGTTTCTCGGCAGGTGCATCATGTTTCAAATTCTTGATGTTTTCCATTTCAATCTCAACAGCCTTGATACGTTCCATCAAACGAACACGCTCAGCTCGATATTGCTCCATAGAAACCAACTCGTCGTTTTTCTGTGTGTTCTTTTTAGAACGGAGGAATAATAAGAGGCATGCAGTCAAGATGACATACAAACCTAATGCAATCAATACAGCTTCAAGAAATGAAACACCTTCTGTGACAGTTGAAGCCTCTGTTGATTGTGCCTCCTCAGAAGCCTCCTTTTCAGCAGTAGCTTCTGTTTCCTGTTCTGATACTGGCTGTATTTCAGGAGCAGGGGCCTCGGCAGGTTCCTCAACAACGTTTTCCTCAACGTTGTTTTCTTGCTCTTCTTCCTCAGCTGCTGATGGTGTCGAAGCTTTTATCTTCTCAAGGTCTGCCTTATATTCCTTTTTTGCTCCTGCTGGTACATAGGACTGGAGATTCGCATCAGTTTTGTCCGCAATAATACTCTTTACTCGACTCAAGTCTGCAGGATTTGAGACTTTCTTGATAGCATCACTAATCAGTTTGTTCTTCTGGAAATCACTGAAAGATTTAAAATCACAGACATTGAGGCGTGCAATCTGCTGGCCTTCTGGTTTATTGTAGAATGTCTGTTGCAATGTCCATTTCAGAGCACAGATTTTTTTCTGTTCTAACGACTGAGCATTGATGGTAACCAATGCAAGCACCCAACAACAAATGATAAAAACGAATCTTTTCATAACAATATCTTTTTTTATTTAGTCATCAATGAATATACCATTCCTAATTGAATGCAAAGATAGTAAATTATTTACGATTAGACAATTTACTATTTACTATTTCTACTATTTTTCACGTTTCACTCTTCACTTTTACCATTTTTTTATTACCTTTGCGAAATTATTAAAGAAAATAGATGTTTCCGACCCGTACATATCGCGCCCGGTTACAGACGGGCAATTGGATATTGATTATTCTCATGTCAGCATTGACTATATACCTGATATGGGAAGGTAACGGATTGCTGATAGCAGCATCGCTCGTTTTTTTGTTGATTATCATCGAACGTTCTGTTCATACTGAGTATAAACTTAGTCAAACCGAACTGATCATTGATAATGGCAAACTTTCGAAGACGATCATTATTCCAATTAGTGATATCAAACGTATTGAACGCATTCGGAAGTTAAGAATCGGACATAAGGCAATCATCAACTATCTGATTATTGTCTACGGTGACGAGAAAACCGTAAGCGTGATTCCGCAACACGAGGAGGATTTCATCAATCAAATATTGAAAATCAGACGATTATGAAATATTTCTTTTTTAAAAATAACACCGTAAGAGTTTTGTCAGGTCTTTTGTTCTTGACATTTGTTGCTAATGTACAAATCCTCAGAAGTCAAGAGGTACCGGACTCTATAGTGACCGATTCTGTTGTTCTTCCTGATTGGGGAGAACAGATGAAGGAAAAGCTATATCTGTTGTCAGAAGAAGCAGATAGGAGTTATTACAACACGGGTATCAGTGTTTACGATTTGACAGGTGATTCGCTCATTTTTGCCTATAATCAGCAGAAGATGATGCGTCCGGCTTCAACACAGAAACTGCTGACGGCTATCTCGGCTCTTGATGTACTTGGGCATGATCATCAATATCGTACAGCTGTATATGCTGATGGTCCAATCACATCGAATGCGAATGGTGTTTCTGTGCTGAATGGCAATATCTACGTCATTGGCGACTTTGATCCGAACTTGTCCACAGACCATTTAAAGCAGATTGCAGCAGCAATAAAGAACTTAGGCATTAAGCAAATCAATGGTCGTTTGTATGCCGACCTGTCGATGAAAGATACTCTCTGTCTAGGTAACGGATGGTGTTGGGATGACAAAAACCCTTATTTGACTCCGCTCAGTCTTGGAGGCGATGCCTATCATTGCACAAGAGTCCAAATCAACAGATATAAACCTTCACTTAGTTTCCTACAGGGATTAGCCGCTCAACTACGTACACTTGGCATTAGCTCCAATGGGTGTGGAATTGCTACCTACAAGCCGACAAACAATAGTACGTTGGTATGTACGATTACCCACTCCATAGATGACATCATGATTCAAATGTTGAAGGATAGCGATAACCTGTATGCAGAATCGATGTTCTTTCAATTGGCGGCCGATAAGAAGAAAGGTATCGGTTGGAAAGACTGTGCAGAGGTTGTAGAGAGTGTCATTTCCAAAACTGGAGTTCCTACATCCTATGCGAAAGTGGCTGACGGAAGTGGGTTGTCTCTATATAACTATGTAACGCCAAGCCTACATGTAGCTATGCTACGCTATGCGTACCACTACCAACACATTTTCAACCTGCTTTTTGCGTGTTTACCGATTGCGGGAGTGGATGGCACATTGGAAAATAGAATGACTTCAGGGGCTGCTTATCAAAAAGTACATGCGAAGACAGGAACGGTAACTGGAGTCAGTGCATTAGCGGGGTATGTCGTCGCTTCAAATGGTCACTTGTTGGCCTTCTCTATTATTAATAATGGAAATCGTACGGCAGCTGAAGGTCGTGCTTTTCAAGATAGGGTGTGTGAGGTGTTGGCAGAATAACGCTTATTGCTCCTTCAATGCTTTTTGATAGCAGACCCTACAAAGCGGTTCATATTCGTTCACTTCTCCCAATAACACGCGTTTCTCATCTTGTACCTTACGATGGGAAACGTATGCCTGAGCCCCGCATCTGACACAGATGGCATGTACCTTCATCACATCATCAGCGATGGCACACAGTGCAGGCATCGGGCCAAACGGTACGCCTCTGAAATCCATATCCAAACCGGCTACAATCACCCTAACGCCTCTTTCTGCGAGTTCGTTACAGACCTCCACCAGATGATCGTCGAAGAACTGGGCTTCATCAATGCCGATCACATCACATTCGTTTCCTAACAATAAGATACTCGAAGAGTTATCGACGGGTGTTGAGTGGATGGAAACCCCTTCGTGTGTCACCACATCATCATCTGAGTAACGTGTGTCAATTGCCGGCTTGAAGATCTCAACTTTCTGTTGGGCAAATTGAGCACGTTTCATTCTGCGAATCAGTTCTTCTGTCTTTCCTGAAAACATAGAACCGCATACGACCTCGATACGTCCTCTACGTATCAGTTCTCCATTATAATAATCTATCATATCATTTACTATTTACCCATTTACTATTTACCATTTTGCTACTCATCTGGTACAAGACATTCACCGTGACTTGTAACCCCTTCAGCAGAAACGTCGACGGTGGTACAAACAGAGTTGTTATAGAACTCGATAGATGCCTGACCGTATTTGTCAGTCGTCACCTTTGGATTCCAATAGAGTGTTCGACGGTAATCCTTTATCTCTGGCAGTTTAGCCTTGCTATAGTCCGGATTGTAGTACTCTGCGGGGCGGTTGAATCCTTTGAGGACATATTCTCTTCCCTTCAGCTCGGGCCGATCCTTCTTTGCGTATGTGACGTAATTGAGGAAGGCATCGATTCCGACAGTTCCTTCACCAGATTCCTGACGGTCGAGGTGGTAATGCTCGTATGGTGTAGGCCGGCGGGGTGCGTCGGACACTACGTTGATGCCACTGAAGGTGTTCATGAACGAGAATATCTCTGGATGTTCTGCAAAATCGCCAGCGCTCCAGTCGATAGCCGCTATATGGGTCTCGTGGGTGTTGTAATCAGTTACGTACTGATGTCGTACGAATCCGTCGAGGAGGATTTGGTACTCGCCTAGTGGAAATTCGGTGTTGTCGAGCAGGTAGAAAGTCTTGTAATAGCCCTGATCCCATTTATCGTTAATAAAATCGAGGAAAGGTACCTTGTAGACATACTTGTCGCGCTGTCGTTTGGCGTGTGGTCGGCGTTTCGACTTGATATTTACTTGCGGAATCCACTCGCTGGCGTAGATGTCTTCCTGAAAATCCTCCCATGTGAGCTTTCTGTCCTTGAAGTTATCGGGACTGTGGGTCTCGTACCACGAATATGCCTTGATGCCCTGTGGGAAATAGTATTGTTTGCGAATAAATATCTTCGGGTCGTGCTCAACTTTGTCGTAATTCTTCTTCTCGAGTTTCTTAACGAACTTAGCGCGAAGCGAGAGGCGGGCAGTGCCGTAGAAAGGCTCGTATGGTATTTGGAAATAGCCGGCGGTGTCGGCTTTGACATTTCCTTCGAAGAGGTATGTGTCGCCTTCCTTGAGGTCGGAGGATGTATTGAAGAGGCGTGCGGTGATCTGGAAGAGTCCTTGGTCCTTATTGAAGATGTTTTTGCGTAGCGGCATGGCATGTCCATAGATAATCATCTTCTGTTCGGGCAAGTACTGGAGAGTAAATTGATCGGGTGAGATAACATAGTGCCAGTCGTAGCGTCGCCAGCCCTGAATCATGAGCAGGAGGTCGAGTGCTTGCTGATGTTTCTCGTCGTTTGCCTCGAAATAATAGTCGGGTGTCTCTACGAATCCCTTGATTTCAGACTCAAGTAGCAGGTTGGTGAGGATGTTGCCCGAAGCGAAGGTGGGATCAAGTTGGTCGGCATCTCGGACGGCTACGGAGAAGGTCTGTTCCTGAAGCGGACTGCCCTTAGAGTCTGTTGCTATGAGATTGAGTTTTATCTTTTCTAATGGACGATATGGACGGTTGGGTATTCCGCCGATAAATACGTGTGCTTTTGCCTCTTCGATGCGGTTGATGAAGAAAAGACGGTCGGCAAACACGTTGCCTTCACTATCAACAAGCACGGCTTGACATACGCCTTCGGGCAAATCTTCCTGATACATCGCATCCTCCCATATGGCCTCATTACCAGTGATATTGAAGGTCTTGATGTGCTGTCCGCGACTCAGAACCATGAGAGAGAGCCGGCGGTCTTCCTTGAAGTTACGCGCTACGTTGAAGTAAACACCCTCTTCGTCCTGTTCGACCACAAGTCGTGCGCCGTATCGCTCTGCATCAGGCAACTTAAAGGAGAACTTATGTTCGCCGAAAACGAAGCGAGCCTTGTAATTCTTGCCCTTTTGGGGCGTGAAAGTGAACATGCCTCGTCCAGCATGGATGGGAAGAAGTGAATCGATTTCCTCGCCATCTTCCAATAGCACGCCACGAACGTTGAGGCGCTCTAACTCTTGGTTCATCGCTTCCCAAGCTACTTTGCAGGGGAATCCCTCGACCATGGTACCTCCTTCGGGGTAGAACTTCACCTCGAACTCAGGAGTGAGCCAATTGACTTGGAAGTCCCCCATCGTAATCTTGGTTGGCATAATTTTCCTCATGTAGTGTTCGGCACTGTCTGGACGGTTATACACAGGAATGACGCGCGAGAAGAGGTTGCTATTCTGTCGGTAGTTGCGTTCCATGCCATCGCGATCGATGTTGAATCCGGTATCATACTCTCTGTCCTTCCTGACAATCGACTTGACCTTCTTCTGCTCCTTCTCATTAGGTTCTATTTCCTTTCCATCCTCGTCGAGATAGATTTCTAAGCTACCTTTGTAGATGTAGTCGGGGTCGTCATCCTGCTGTTGCTGCTGAACGAGGGCCTGCAACTCATCGTTTTCGATGGGATACCATCCATTCTCCATGTCAGGGCGGTACCACGACTTAGAGTACCACGAATAGACGTGTTCGTATCCGAAATTGAGCATCCACTTGGTATAGGCACGTATCTCATAGTATCCTGCAAAGGTCGTATCGTTGATGGCAAACTGTCCGTTGGCTTGCCCGTTCTCATCCACCACGAGTTGTTGGCGCTCCAGAGGATAGCCCTGCTCATTCAGCAGTTCCACATAGAGTATTTTGCTCAGCGGCTGGGGTGTGTTATCATCTGCCAAAACCACATAGGCCTTGTACCAGATGGTGTCGCCAAGAAAATAGCAGTTGTTGTCGAAATGGAGGTACACCTTCTCCTGTACAGGCAACACGTTGTTTTGTCGCTTCTGCTGTGCAAATACTCCGTTTGTCAGCGATAGCAACCACAATATTCCGATTAATAATTTAGTTTTCATAAGGTTTGTTGTTTTGCTGAGCCTATGGCTTTTCACCCTTTGTCTTTCGTCACCCAAGGGGTCTATTCCCAATATAGCTCTTGACGGTTAATATCCCATTTATGGTCCTTTGGGAAGTCATCGCCTTCCCATGCTTTCTTGCTCGTCCATTTTTCAGCAGACGCAGTCCAGAACGGATCTGTCTCTGGAAGTCCAAGTGGTAGGAATGCCAAACTTGTCAGATACAATGAACCGTTGTTCGTGTACCAATCAGCTACATTTGGATGGGGCCCTACAAAGCCGATAGTCAGGAATCCTCCTTCGTTATAGTTCTTGCTCAATGCCTTTGCACTTTGTTCAGGATTTTCTACCTGACCATAGAACATGCGATTGGCAACAGCAGTGATGGCCGCACGTACTTGCCCATTGTGTAGCTCCTGAGGCAGTTGTTTGCGCCAAGCCAATTGGGCTAATGGCTGTAGTACCGCCATACGGTACGGGATGCTACGTCCCACAATAGGGAAGGTCCCTTCTGGTGAAATCAGACGTTCTAGGATGACAGCCCACTTCTGCATACGTTTCTGCACTTCTTGCAGACGGTTCTTGGCTCCACGTGTCTTTTCGTTGGTCTTGCTGAAGATGAGGTATGTGTCATTGGGCCGTTTTGCTGCAATC
>Ga0310696_10010488_pt1 | contig 10647 bp, 8 predicted proteins | sample AusTroGonzalo_MG_4_FD_203885 | JGI IMG/M metagenome (GOLD analysis project Ga0310696, IMG submission 203885) | Bovine rumen microbial communities from tropical cattle in Woodstock, Queensland, Australia - Gonzalo_02 (v2) (version 2) | ecosystem: Host-associated > Mammals > Digestive system >... | reverse complement strand
AGAAATTTAAATAACTTTGGCAGATATGAGCAAGAGAGTCCTATTCATAGACCGCGACGGAACCATAGTGGTTGAGCCGTCCGACGAGCAGCTTGACAGCTTCGAGAAGCTGGAGTTCGTACCCGGAGTATTCCGCAGTCTCTCATTCCTGCGCAGCCACACCGACTTTGAGTTTGTGATGGCCAGCAACCAGGACGGTCTGGGCACCCCGTCGTACCCCGAAAAGGACTTCTACCCCACCCACAATTTCATCCTGAATACCGTGAAGGGTGAAGGCGTGGAGTTTGATGACATACTCATAGACCCGCACTTCCCCGAGGACAACGCCCCTACCCGCAAGCCCGGCACCGGCATGTTCGGAAAGTATATGACCGATGAGTACGACCTTAGTGCCAGTTACGTGATTGGTGACCGCGCCACCGATGTGGAGTTGGCCCGCAACCTGGGCTGCCGCGCCATCCTTCTGCAGGACAGCGCCGATTCACTGCCTGCTGATTTGCGAGCCGTTTGCGCATTTGCAAGCCGCGACTGGTGGAAGGTTGCAGAGTTCGTATTTGCAGGCGAGCGCTGTGCATCGGCCCACAGAACAACTAAAGAGACAGACATACTGGTTGAACTGAACGTGGACGGAACCGGCAAGTGCGATATCAGCACCGGCCTGGGATTCTTTGACCACATGCTCGAGCAGATTGGCCGTCACGGAGGTATGGACCTGACCATCAAGGTAAAGGGTGACCTGAACGTTGACGAGCACCACACAATAGAAGATACAGGTATCGTGCTTGGAGAGTGCATACGCAAGGCTCTGGGCGACAAGCGCGGCATAGAGCGCTACGGCTACGCCCTGCCCATGGATGACTGTATGGCACAGGTAGTCCTTGACTTCGGAGGCCGCAGCTGGCTGGTCTGGGACGCTGAATTCAAACGCGAGAAGGTTGGTGATATGCCCACCGAGATGTTCCTGCACTTCTTCAAGTCCCTGAGCGACGCCGCCGCAATGAACCTGAACATCCAAGCCCAGGGCGACAACGAGCACCACAAGATAGAGGCCATCTTCAAGGCCTTTGCCCGCGCCCTGAAATCGGCCGTCCGCCGCGACATCTGGAACTACACGCTCCCCTCTTCGAAGGGCGTACTCTGACTTTGGCAAAAAACATTAAATTTGCGCTAAACAATCAGGACTATGGAGCGAAGCATAGAATATCTGCAGTTGCTGGCCAAGAGCTTCCCAAGCATTGCGGCGGCATCAACCGAGATAATAAACCTGGAGGCAATACTCAACCTGCCCAAGGGAACCGAGCACTTTGTGACCGATATCCACGGCGAGTACGATGCGTTTGACTACGTGTTGCGTTCGGCATCGGGCGTTATCCAGCAGAAGATAGACGCTGTTTTCGGCGATGAACTGAGCCTGGACGACAAGCGCAGTCTGAGTGCCCTGATCAGTTATCCCGAGGCCAAACTGCGCGCCATTAAGGCCGATAACGACGACCTTGACGAGTGGTACAAAGTCACTCTGATGCAGATGATTGCCGTGCTCACCCGCGTGGCTTCACGCTATACCCGCTCCAAGGTGCGCAAGGCCCTGCCCAAGGACTACGCATACATCATTGAGGAGCTCATGCACGAGACCCGCAGCACATTCCTGTCCAAGCACAACTATCTGCAGGCCATCATTGACACCATCGTCTCCACCGGCCGTGCCAGCCATTTCATAATAGCCATAGCCGATGTTACCCGCGACCTGGTTATCGACCAGCTCCATATCATTGGTGACATTTACGACCGCGGCCCCGGCGCGCACCGCATTATGGATATGCTCTGCAATTACCGGGATTTTGACATCCAGTGGGGCAACCACGACGTAGTCTGGATGGGAGCCGCATCGGGCAGTGCCGCCTGCGTGGCGAACGTAATCCGCAACAGCCTCAAGTATGCCGATATGGGTACGCTCGAGGACGGTTACGGCATCAACCTGCTACCGCTTGCAACCTTCGCGATGGAGACCTATGCCGATGATCCCTGCACGCTGTTTACTCCCGTCAAGACCGATGACACTCCGGTTGAGGATGTTCCGCAGATACGACTCCTGTCACAGATGCACAAGGCTATTGCAATCATTCAGTTCAAGATTGAGGCAGCAGTGATTGCACGCCATCCGGAATTCCACATGGAGCACCGCAACCTGCTGGACAAGATGGATTTAAAGAAGGGTACGGTTGTTTGGAACGGCCAGGAGTACAAGCTTCTTGACACCAACTTCCCGACGGTAGATCCTGCCGATCCGTTCAAGCTGACATCGGCCGAACAGAATGTAATTTCACGTCTGGTACACAGCTTTACCAACAGCAAGGCACTGGCACGCCACATGGAGTGCCTGTTTGCCCACGGCTCGCTCTATCTGGTTCACAATAACAACTTGCTCTACCACGGCAGCGTACCTTTGAATGAGGACGGCACGTTTGCCACGATGCAGATTCAGGGTGTTGAGTACAAGGGTAAGGAACTGTTTGACACAATTGAGAAACTGGTGCGTACCGCCTATTTCTCAACCGACAACGACGAGTTCAAGGAGTACGGCAAAGACCTGTTCTGGTATCTGTGGTGCGGTCCCGTATCGCCTCCCTTCGACAAGAAGAGCATGGCCACGTTTGAGCGTTATTACATAGCCGATGCAAGCACGCACACCGAAGAAAAAGGCAACTACTACCACCTCAAGAACCGCCGCGAGATCTGCGAGATGATACTGCAGGAGTTCGGCATAACCGAGATGGAGCATGCCCACATCATAAACGGCCACATACCGGTCAAGGCAGCCAGCGGCGAGAGCCCCATCAAGGCCGATGGACGACTGCTTGTCATTGACGGCGGATTCTCAAAGGTTTATCATCAGCAGACCGGAATAGCCGGCTACACCCTTATCTACAACTCACACGGAATGCGTCTGGTGCGTCATCATCCGTTCGAGTCAATCCAGAAGTCTGTAGCCGAGGGTATGGACGTAATCGCCTCCACCCAGATAGTGGAGTATTCCGACCAACAGATCCTGGTACGCGACACCGATAAGGGCAAGCGCCTCATGGCTCGTGTTGAGGACCTCAAAGCGCTGCTCCAGGCTTACCGCACCGGCCTCATCCGCAATTGACGGCTCGGGCATCTGCCCCGCTCGCCTCGCTTATCGGCCCGTCTTTCCGCCAAAGTGTCCCACACTCGGCCTAGCGAGAATACGTTCTCTCGCGGGTTGTTGTGGGACACATGCTCATTTAGCGGGTATGTCCCACAACGAGCAGGCTCAGGAACGTTGTGAGCAAGGTTGCTGTGGGACACTTTGGCGGAGAGAGGAAGTGCCGGCAAAAAAAGTGAGAGCAAAGTTTGCTAATTACCGTTCAAACGGCCATCTTTGCAGAGTAGTCAGGTGTCGATTGTTGTGTTTGCCGATGCCTGATTCCCGATGAGATAATACCAAAAACGTAATATTTATGGAAAACGAAAACAGGTTCTTTTACCACATGTTCGCCAATGGCGACGATTCCCGCAATTTCATCACTTCTTTGAAAGATTTCTATGCGGCATTCAACCGGATTGGGGTGTGCGCCGCCAATTCATCGGCCCGGGTCGTGTCTTTTTCGATTGAAGATACGCATCCGCATGTGTTGCTGTATGGTACTGAACGTGACTGTGTGAAGTTCAAAAATGCTTACCTCACATCCACTCTCAGGTACATCGCCGCAAACCGCGGCAGTTTGTATGATGTGTTTCTGCATTATGAGCTATATCCTGTTAAATCAGAGGATTACCTCAAAAATGTGGCGGTTTACACAATCTTCCAAGCCACTAAAGACGGCAAGAAAGTGATGCCATACGATTACATTTGGGGTAGCGGCCCGCTCTATTTCAGATCGGAGAATACGGTTCCAATCTGGTATGTTGATGAAAATGGAGTGGCTAATAATCCTAGGCCGATCAGTTATTTGTCGGCCAGGGAGAAAGAGGCGATGCTTCATTCTCGCAAAAAAGTTCCCGATGATTGGTTGATATGCAATGGCTTTTTGTTGCCCGAAAACTATGTTGATGTGGATTTGTTCGAATCCATTTATCAGACTCACAATTGTTACCGTGTTTTCCTGGCCAACAGCAAAAAGAAAGACGATGCGGTTGTAACCAAGATGTCAAAGGTAAGGGGAATGATGATAGAAGATCTGGAGGCCCGCAAAATAAGTGCAGCAGCATGCTTCTCACTTTTTCATAAGCATGACGCCAGATGGCTGGACACCAATCAGCGACTGTTACTCGCTAAAGAATTGCGAGGACAATACTATCTCTCGTTCCGTCAGCTAGCCACTCTTTGCCGCCTCCCCGAAACAGAAATACGCAAGTACGTGCGTTAGCCTACCCGCTCATCGGCCCGTCATTTCCGCCAAAGTGTCCCACGCTTACCCTATCGAGAATACGTTCTCACGCGGGTTGGTGTGGGACACTGGCTCGAGATGAGGGGGTGTAACACAACGAACCCCGCTACGAGTGTTGTGAGTGGGGTTGGTGTGGGACACTTTGGCGGGAAACGCGCGCTCAGCCCAGAATCAAGGGATGTTTCGCAGTATAGCCAGCAGGTGATCGAACACCATCGGGACGGTGGCAAGCTCCAGACGCTCTGAGGGTGAGTGGACGCCACGCAGGGTCGGGCCGATGGAGATCATGTCCAGCTCAGGGTATGAGGTCAGGAACAGACCGCACTCCAGGCCGGCGTGGATGGCCTTGACCTTGGGATCCTTGCCAAACAGTTCCTTATATGTGCGGACCGATATATCCAGCAGTTCCGATTTGGGATTGGGAGCCCAGCCGGGATAGCCGTCGTTGCTTGTCACCTTGGCGCCGGCAAGACGGAAGCAGGCTGCAAGAGTGGCCTGAACCGCATATTTGCCTGATTCCACTGAACTGCGCTGGCTTGCCAGCATGGTAACCTTACCCTCCTCTGTGCGGATACGGGCCAGGTTCGATGAGGTCTCAACCAGTCCCGGAACATCCATGCTCATAGCGTAAACGCCGTTGAACACAGCAAATACGGAACGTATGATATTACGTGCCACAGCCGTCTCAATGCAGGTTGCCACGGCATCGGTACTCTCCATAAAGAACTTGGCCTCGGTCTCGGTAACGTGATATTCATCCTGTACCTCCGATGCAAACACGTTGAAGTCAACGCGTATCTTCTCACGATCGGCAAACGGAACGGCAATCACAGCCTCTGCGTCACGCGGGATTGCGTTGTGAAGGTTACCTCCGCTAATGGAAATCAGTCTCAGGTCATATTTCTCAAGGGCGGTATTCAGAAAGCGTGCCAGAATCTTGTTGGCATTGGCAAAGCCCTTGTTGATATCGTCGCCCGAGTGACCGCCGTGGAACTTGTCCACGCCCACGCGCAGGAAGAAATACCCTGCAGGAACAGCCTCAGGCTTGAAATCGAACTCAACGCTGGTGTTGATTCCGCCGGCGCAGCCTATGAAAATCTCGCCCTCATCCTCCGAGTCAAGATTGATTAGCAGCTTGCCGTTCATCATGCCGGGCTTGAGGTTCTCGGCACCGGTCAGACCGGTCTCCTCGGAAACGGTGAAGAGGCACTCTACCGGACCATGCTCAATCTCCTTGCTGTCCAGAATGGCCAGCGCCATGGCGATACCCATACCGTCATCGGCCCCAAGAGTGGTGCCTCGTGCCTTGAGCCAGCCGTCCTCGACGTAAGTCTCGATAGGTTGGGTCATGAAATCGTGTTCCAGGGTGGCGTCCTTCTCGCATACCATGTCCTGATGAGCCTGCAGAATCACTGTCTGACGGCTCTCATAGCCAGGAGCTGCAGGCTTGGAAATCAGCACGTTACCAACTTCATCCTTCTTAGCGGCAAGCCCACGCGCAGCGGCAAAATCCATAAGGTATTCACCCATCTTCTCCTCTCGGCCCGACGGACGTGGAATCCTGCAGATTTCCAGGAAAAAGTCCATCACTCTCTTAGACCAGTCTATCTTTTCCATATATATTTTAATAAATTATAATAAACTCTTAACAACTACAAAAATGCAATCCAAAATTACACTATTCTTGGCATTAATTCAACTAAAAAACATAACTTCGCGCCGCGTATGTGGAAAACGTTTCTTACAGTGGTTCTTTTACTTCTTGCTGCAGTTCTTTTACTATCAGTAAGCATTCTGATTAAGAAGAACGGCAAATTCCCCAACATACACGTCGGAAGTAATCCTGCAATGAGAAAGAGACACATAGGATGCGTTGAATCACAGGACAGAGAGGCCCAAAAGGTTAATCCTATGGCCGTTAACGAAAAAAGTAAATAATTGAATTTAGCTATATGAACTTCAAATCAGTTTCAACATTCGTACTGTCATCAGTATTGGTTCTTGGTTTCACCCAGTGCTCACAGCAGGCAGCTGCTCCCCAGCAGCAGGCTCCCATCGCTGTTTCAGGCCTCAAAATCGCCTACATCGACGTTGATTCACTCCTGGCCAACTACACCTTCTATCAGGATCTTGCCGAGGAGATGACCCGCAAGGAAGAGAACTACCGTCTGGTACTCACCGAGGAGGCCACCAAGTGGCAGAAGGATGTTGAGGATCATCAGAAGAAAATCAGCAACGGCGTTTATTCATCTGTTGAGCGCGCTCAGTCTGAGGAGAACAGACTTGCCAAGAGACAGCAGGCTCTTCAGGAGAAGAGTGACAAGTACACTCAGGAACTCCTTGCCGAGAGAGACGCCAACTCTCAGAAGATCAGCGAGACCGTTGACAACTTCGTAAAGGAATACAACAAGACTCACGGTTACAACATGATTATCAGCAAGGCCAGTCTGCTTTATGCCGATGAAGCCCTGAACATCACAGCCGAGATTCTGGAGGGTCTCAACGCCGCATACAGCCAGTCAGAAAAGTAAAAGACAGAATAACCAAAGCAAAAAAGGTCATCCCGAGCAAGGATGACCTTTTTTATTTATCTTTACAACAAAAATATTCATCTTATGAGAGATCTAAAGTATATCCTTGCAGCAGCCGTTCTGGCCTGCGTTCCTTTCACAGTAAGTGCACAATTCATGTTTGGAGGCGGCAACCGCGCAGCCCAGGACAGTCTTCGCAAGATAGCGGCAGCCGATTACGCCGATATGCTTGCCAAAGTCGGTGTAGACCAGCCCCGTGAGGGCCGTCAGCCCAACAGCCAGGATGAGAGCAAGCACCCCAACTATGACGAACTCATAGCCAACCCCTACCCCTTCTATCCCGATCCTCTGGTAACAGAGAGCGGCAAGAAGGTCAAGAACGCCAAGATGTGGACTAAGGTACGCCGCCCGGAGATAGTACGTCTCTTTGAGGATAACGTCTACGGCCGTATCCCCGAAAACACCCCATCAGTAAAATGGGAGGTTACCAGCGAGGAGAAGAAGGAATTCGCCGGCACACCCGTAGTGGTACGTATGCTCAAAGGCGTAGTGGACAACTCCAGCTATCCCGCAATCACAGTCGAAATCCAGGCCAACGTAGTCTATCCCGAGGGTAAGCAGAACCTGCCCGTAATCATAGAGTTCGGATTCGGAGGCGGTGATCCCACCCGTGTACGCGCCGGCAGCACCTCATGGCAGCAGATGGTAATCGAACGCGGTTGGGCAGCAGCCACCATCAACCCCTCTTCCATCCAGGCCGATGCAGGCTCTGGCCTTACCAACGGCATTATAGGACTCTGCAACAAGGGTGAGTTCCGCCAGCCCACCGACTGGGGCTCACTCCGCGCATGGGGATGGGGCCTGTCACGTCTGATTGATTACTTTGAGACCGATAAGACATTCGATGCCACCAAGTGCGCCATCGAGGGCGTATCACGCTACGGCAAGGCATCACTCGTAGCAATGGCTTTCGAGGAGCGCATTGCAGCAGGATTCATTGCTTCATCAGGCAAGGCCGGAGCAGCAGGATGGCGTCGTGACTGCGGCGAGAGCATCGGCAATATAGTATCAAACGAGGAGTACCACTGGGTATGCGGTAACCTCATCAAATACGGCACCGATCCCCTGACAGAGAATGACCTCCCTGTCGATCAGCACGAACTCATCGCCCTTTGCGCCCCCCGCGCCTGCTTCATCTCAACCGGCAGCTGGAACGGCGACAAGTGGCAGGATGTTGTGGGTTCGTTCATATCGGCCTCAAAGGCATCACCCGTATATGAGCTGTTCGGCTACAAGGGCGTAGGTACAGACCTGTTCCCCGGCATGGATAACGGCCTGATGGACGGTCGTCTGACCTACCGCCAGCACCATGGCGGACACGAGGCCGGACCTAACTGGCCCTTCTTCCTGGACTTCTTTGAGCGCGAGGTCGTTAACAAATAACGCACCTGTTCGTCTATTAAGTAGAAACACTTAAAGACTACGACGATGAAAACAAGAATGATGATGATCAGCATTGCAGTTGTAGCGCTTCTGCTTTGCACCGAGAGTGTTCAGGCTCAGTCCAGAGTAGCCCGCAGAGACAGAACCGAGCGCGTAAACAGCCGTCACATCGACCGTCCCGATCCTCGCCGATCACGCGATGTGTTTGCACCCGGTCCCGAGCGTCCGCGTATGAAAGTAGTTGACAATGAGGTGATACGTTCGTTCGACCGCGAGAGATATGATTCCAATCGTCTCAAGATGGCCGATATGATATTCAGCACAGATGGATATATGACCACAGCGCAGATTACCCGCGTGGCCGAGACCTTTGACTATGACAGCAACCGCGTGAAGTTCCTCAAGAACGCATATCGCAACTGCGTAGATCCCTACAACTACTACATGGTTCTGCGCACGCTTGACTACAGCAGCAGCCGTGAGAATATCATAAACTACGTACTTGATGAGAAAGAGCACATGCTCCGCCGCACCGATATGGTACGCAAGGTCAGCTCATCGGACATGACAGCCATTATCAAGGCTCTCAAGAACGAGAGTTTTGATTCAACACGCGAGAAACTGGGAAGAATGATAGTTTGCGGCAGCCTGCTCACATCACGTCAGATTGCGGACATGGCCAAGACTTTCACATACGACAGCAGACGTCACGATTTCCTGCTCTACGCATACGATTTCTGTTCCGATCCTCAGAACTACACGATAGCGGCGAATACGCTTGAGTACAGGAGTAACAGAGAAGATCTGATGAAAAAAATATCACGGCGTTAACCGTGATATTTTTTTTTATTACTTGCTGAAGAAGTCTTCCAACGCTTCTTCAAGTTCATTATCTCTTAGGTTCCGGCCGATGATCGTGCCCTCAGAATCAATAAGGAATGTTGAAGGTATTGCGGTGATTGAATACTTTGCGACTGCAGAGTTCTGAATATCGTCTTCGCCGTTCCAGAGTTGAATCCAGTTCATTCCGTTGGCCTTTACAGCCTCGATCCACTCATCGGTACCGTCATCAACTGATACGCTTACAATCTCAAATCCCTTTGACTTGAACTTCTTGTAGGCAGCCTTAAGATTGGGAATCTCATTGATGCAGGGAGTGCACCAGCTTGCCCAGAAATCCAAAAGGATGACCTTGTTCTTGCCTACATAGTCAGACAGGTTTGCCTTACCCTCAAAGCCGTATTTCTTGTCCAGGATGGGAGCCTCGAAATCAATGTAGGGGTGTCCCAGGCTGGTAGCCAACTGAGCCTGTGTCATGGATGTGAGCTGCATCAGCATGATATCCTGACCGAACTTGGGAGCGAGCTTCTCAAGAAGACCCATGATAACCTCCGGCTCAAGCAGGCTGTAGTTATCCATGAGCTGCTGATAACCGTAGAACTTGTCGGCATTCTCCTCAATGCTCTGGGCCAGAAGAGCGGCGAAACGCTCCTGAAGGTCACCCATCTGCTTATAGAATATGCTAGCATCGCCACCTGAAGCAAGAGTAACCTGAATTCTGTCCTCAAGCTCATCGGCCTCATCATTGAATACCTCAGTATCGTCATAGAACTTCTGGAAGGCATCGTTGTTGGGCGCACCGGCCAGGTACTGATTTCCGCTCTCCACGTCAATCAGGACAGTGATGTTTCCTCTCTCAAGGAATAACTGGCAGCCTCTCATCTGATCTTCAATCTCAAATGTGATGACAGCCACCTGAGCGGTATCGGTCTCACCCTTGAAGGTAAACTTGCCACCCTTGACCACGGTTGAATCCAAAGTGTTCAGACCGTCATACTCAAGTGTGCTGAGTACCATAACGCAGCCGTCCTCTACACCCTGAATCTCTCCCTTTATCTTGTATGAATCTTTACCGCATGAAACCAGCAGTACTAAAGCCAGTAAGGCAAACAGTATCCTTTTCATAAATTTACTTGATTAAATATTGTGAGCTGATTGACTCGTTACTGATGACCCTGCGGATAGTCTCGGCGAACATCTGTGCTACAGAAAGCTGCTTGAGTTTCTTGCAGGGGATTGAGTTACGGTAAGGTATGCTGTTGGTGAAGATAATCTCCTCGAGCTGTGAGTTGTCAACGCGTACGGGAGCGTCACCTGACATCACGCAGTGTGAAGCAAGGGCGCGTACAGACTTGGCACCAGCCTCCATCATAACGTCACCGGCCTTGCAGATTGTACCTGCAGTGTCAACGATATCGTCAACA
>Ga0310696_10010487_pt1 | contig 10647 bp, 6 predicted proteins | sample AusTroGonzalo_MG_4_FD_203885 | JGI IMG/M metagenome (GOLD analysis project Ga0310696, IMG submission 203885) | Bovine rumen microbial communities from tropical cattle in Woodstock, Queensland, Australia - Gonzalo_02 (v2) (version 2) | ecosystem: Host-associated > Mammals > Digestive system >... | reverse complement strand
ATACAATCAGAGTGCGAAAGGAAAGCAGGGAGGAAAAGCTGCTTAAACAATGAAAGAAAAGGCTTTCCGGACTTTTTCAGCGGGTGTGAAACTGTTTGACAAGAACAGAATCATTTATTATAATCATTCAGTATTGTAACAGACTGAGTCATAGTTTTTGGTCCGGTAAAGCGGGAACATTAAAAAACAGGCAAACGGTTGTACGAACATTTTATTCATCCGGGAAGCCATAAAAAACAGGCAAGCGGTTGTACGAACAACCGGTTCAGGCGAAGAAATAACTTCATTCTTTGGAGGTGCTGGCGTTGGAGAATGCAAAAAACGTAGCCTGGAGGAAATGGATTGTTCTGGGTGTCGTGGTTCTTGCCCTGGTTCTCTGGTTCGTGCTGTCAAACGGAAGTGAGAAATTTCAGGACAAGTACGCGAACACGCCTGACCTGGACGATCAGCTGGCTGCGTTCAGCAACCGGGACCGCTATACGGACTATCTGAAAAACTATGAAAAACTTGCGACCCCCGCCGGAAATGTATCCGTGGACATTCTTTCCGCGGAAGCTGGCGAGGGTATTTCTGTCGTTCCGGAAGGATTGCGGACGGATAACAACAGCACCGCCGTCTGGCATGTGGATGTTCCGGAAGAAGGCCTGTATCAGCTGCAGATCAAATATATGACTGTGGAATCCCGCGGCGTGGACATGGAACGAATCCTGCGGATCAACGGGCAGGTGCCTTTCAGCGGAGCTGACCAGCTGATTTTCTCCCGCCTGTGGAGAGACAGCGCCGCGCCCAAGCGGGATAACCAGGGGAACGACATCCGCCCCTCCCAGGAAGAAGTGTTTGACTGGCAGACGGTTTTCTGCCGAGACTCTCTCGGATATATCACCGATCCCTATCTCTTCCATTTTGAAAAAGGCGAAAACGTCATCAGCCTCGAAGCCATCAGCGAACCGATGATTATCGGCGAAATGACGCTGACCGTTCCGAAGTCCCTGATCAGCTATGCCGAATACAGTGCGCAGTTCGAAGGAAAAACGGACAATGCCCCGAAGGATTTTGAAACCATGACGCAGGGCGAAAGCGCCGTCCTTCGCTCTTCTCCCTCCCTGTATCCCCGGTATGACCGGTCTTCTCCGGGCACGGATCCCTACAGCGTATCCGCGATCCGGCTGAATTACATCGGCGGAGATCCCTGGCGTACCGCCGGACAGTGGATCCAGTGGGAGTTTGAGGTTCCCGCGGACGGCTTCTACAATATTACCGTAAAAGGACGGCAGAATTACGCCCGCGGGTGCATTTCCGGCCGAGCCTTTACCCTGGACGGGGAAACCCCCTTCTCGGAAGCGCAGATTATCGAATTCAGCTATGAAAACAACTGGAAATACCTGACCCTCTCCGACAAGGACGGAAAGCCTTTCCGCTTCTGGCTCACCGCCGGAAAGCACACGGTTCGCCTGGAGGCGACCCTGGGATCCATGGGCGAAGTCCTCGCCGACATGCAGGAACGCATTACCCATCTGAACAGCATCTACCGCAAATTCCTGGTGCTGACCAGCGCCAGCCCCGATATCTACCGTGATTACAAGCTGGCCAACGTATATCCTGACGAAGTGGCCGCGCTGGGCGTAGAAAGCAAAGCCCTGTACCGCCTGGTGGACCGGATGGTGGAAGTGACGGGGCAGAAGAACGACAAGGCCGCGACCATGCAGACGCTGGCCATGCAGCTGGAAGACTTTGAGGATGACCCAGACAAGATCACCCAGCTCTTCACCAACTTTAAGGACAATATTACCGCGCTGGGCACCGCGATGCAGTCCCTGAGCGAAATCAAACTGGACGTAGACAAGATTATCGTCACCGCGGACGGGAAGGCTCCCACGAAGGAGAACGAAGGGTTCTTCGCCCGGATGCTTCACGAGTTCCGCTCCCTCTATACCAGCTATGTGGTCAACTACGACGCGCTGGGCGACGTTTATGAGGGCGCCGACGCACTGAATGTCTGGATCGTGACCGGCCGTGACCAGAGCACGATCCTGAAGACCATGGTGGATGATACCTTCACACCGAACTACAACATTCCGGTCAACGTCAAGCTGGTTGACCCCGGCGCCCTGCTGAACGCGGTGGTGGCCGGCAACGGCCCGGACGTGGTGCTGTCCACGGACACATGGAATCCCGTCAACTACGCGCTGCGCCACGCCATTGAGGACCTGACGCAGTTCGACGACCTGGACGAGGTGCTGTCCCAGTTCTATGAAAGCGCCTACGCAGCTGTGAAGTTTGAAGGCGGTGTTTACGCGCTGCCGGAAACCCAGATGTGCAACGTACTGTTCTACCGCAAGGACATTCTGGAGGAGCTTGGCCTGGGAGTTCCCAACACCTGGGATGAGTTCATTGCCATGCTGCCCACGATTCAGGGCGCCAACCTGAGCGTAGGTATTCCTTATCCGGATATCACCGCCCCGAACCTGGCTACCTATTACGCCATGCTCTATCAGCAGGGAGGGGCCATCTACAGTGAGGACGGAAAGAAGACCGTGATTACCAGCGAAGCCGGTGTCAAGGCCTTTGAAATGTACACTTCCCTTTATAACGACTATGGCCTTCCCGTTGTGTTCGACTTCCTGAGCCGGTTCCGCAGCGGTGAAATGGTCATGGGTATCTTCGACTACACAATCTTTAACACCCTGATGGTTTCCGCCCCGGAAATCCGCGGACTGTGGGATATCGCGGTGCTGCCCGGCACATACCGGACGGATGAAAACGGGAAGGAATATCTGGACCGGAGCGGCCACTCCCAGGGCGCCTGCTGCATGATGATCGCGACAGACAACGAAAAGATCAAGCAGGAAGCCTGGACGTTCATGAAATGGTGGGTGTCCGCGGACGCCCAGGTCCGGTTCGGGCGTGAGATGGAAAGCCTGCTCGGTTCTTCCGCCCGGTACGCTACCGCAAACATCGCCGGCATCGAACAGCTGCCCTGGAGTGAAACGCAGCTGACCGTGATCCGGGAACAGATGAAGTGGGCGGTGGGTTACCGCGAGGTAGCCGGCGGATACTACACGAACCGCCACATCACCAACGCGATCCGGAAGATCATCAACGAGCATACGGACCGCCGCGAAACGCTGAATGACTACGCGAGAACAATCAACGAGGAAATTACCAAAAAACGCCTCGAATTCGGATTACCGGTGGATGAATAAGAAAGGGGGGATTCAAACGTGAGCAGTTTCGCCGCCAAGTATGTTAACCTGAAAAAGCGCAACACACTGATTGCATGGGAAAAAGCCAAGAGAAACAGGGTATGCTATCTCTTCCTGCTGCCATACGCCATTCTCTTCTTCACTTTCTTCATTCTTCCGATGATCACGTCGATCTTCTACTCGTTCACGTATTACAACATTCTGGAACCCGCGAAGTACATCGGGCTGCAGAACTACATCAACCTGATCCTGCAGGATGAGGTGTTCCTGACCGCTGTCAAGAATACCTTCCTGATCGCCGTGATTACCGGCCCCCTGGGCTATATCCTTTCCTTCGGGTTCGCCTGGTTTATCCACGAGCTTCCCCGCTGGATCCGGACGTTCGCGGTTCTGATCTTCTACGCGCCCAGCATTTCCGGCAACGCGTACGCTGTGTTCAATATCATTTTCCGTGGCGACTCCTACGGCTGGTTCAACGCGCTGCTGATGAATCTGGGCATCATCAAGACACCGCAGCTGTGGCTGACCAATCCCGCCACGATTATGCCGGTGCTGATCTTTGTTATCCTGTGGATGAGCATGTCCACCGGATTCCTGGCCTTCGTCGCCGGCCTGCAGGGTATCGACCGGAGCCAGTACGAGGCCGGTTATGTGGACGGTATCCGCAACCGCTGGCAGGAACTGTACTTCATCACCCTGCCAAACATGAAACCCATGCTGCTCTTCGGCGCGGTTATGGCGATTACCCAGTCCTTCAATGTGGCGGACGTTCCCATGGCGCTGGCCGGCTTCCCCTCCACGGACTACGCCGCGCATACCGTCGTCGTTCACCTGTTCGACTACGGTTATACCCGGTTTGAAATGGGTTACGCCTCAGCCATTGCGACGCTGCTGTTCCTGGTGATGATCCTGTGCAACAAGCTGATCCAGAACGCGTTAAGGAGGGTTGGCACATGAGCGTAGTAGCGAATAAGGCCAACGGCCACCGGATGAAAGGCACCAGCGGACGCAAACGGCGGCCGAACCGCTCCATTGCCGGCGATATCGGCGTATGGCTGCTTCTGATCATCGTTGCCATTATTATGGCGCTGCCGCTGGTTCTGGCGATTTCCAACTCTCTGAAGCCCCTGAACGAACTGTTCCGGTTCCCGCCGACGATTTTCCCGATCCATCCGACGCTGGATAACTTCAGCGATCTGACGGTGACCATGGGACAGAGCTGGGTTCCCTTCAGCCGTTACCTGGTGAACACCGTGTGGATTACCCTGCTGGGAACAGCCGGGCACCTGCTGATCGCTTCCATGGCGGCGTTCGTGCTCGCCAAGTATGATTTCCCCGGCGGAAGGACGTTCTTCAGCGTGGTCGTGGTGGCACTGATGTTCAACGGTTACGTCACCGCAATCCCGAACTTCATCACCATGAGCAAGCTGCACCTGATCGATACGATCTGGTCTGTCGTGCTCCCGGCGTTCGCATCCCCCATGGGACTGTTCCTGATGAAGCAGTTCATGGAAGGACTGCCGTTCTCCCTAATTGAATCCGCCAAGCTGGACGGCGCGCGCGAGTTCCGGATTTTCTGGACGATCGTGATGCCGAACGTGAAACCGGCCTGGCTGACCCTGATCATCTTCTCCGTGCAGGGCCTGTGGAACAACCGCGCTTCCGCTGTGATCTACTCCGAAGGGAAGAAGACGCTGGTATACGCGCTGCAGCAGATCCAGGCAGGCGGTATTGCCCGTACCGGACAGGCAGCAGCCGTTATTGTGGTCGTCATGATTGTTCCGATCATTACCTTCGTTCTTTCCCAGAGCCAGATTCTGGAAACCATGGCCTCTTCCGGCCTGAAGGATTAAGGGGGATGACGATATGAGAAGAAAGATAATCGCCTTCCTCGGAGCAATAACCCTGGTGCTGTGCTGCATCGCTCCGGCTCTGGCCGCGGACGGATACAAATATTCCTATACATATACATACGATTACTGGGAAGATTTCCGGGAATCACCGGACGCCTACCGGGTAAAGCAGATGATTTCCACGGGCGACTTCGCGGACATCGGCGGCATGAAGAATCCGCAGGGCTTGTTTGTCCGCGGCGAGGACGTGTATATCGTTGATTCGGGAAACAACCGTATCCTTCAGATCCGACTGAAAGAAGAGGGCGGATTTGAGCGCGTGCGGGTGATCGATTCCTTTACCGGCGATACAACCCCGCTGACATTCAACAGTCCCCGGGATATCTATGTGATGGAAGACGGGACGATGTTTGTCGCGGACTTCAACAACAAACGCGTTGTACGGCTGGACAAGGACCTGAACTGGGAGCTTTCCTTTGTGAAGCCGGATGACAACAACTTCGACCAGAACGCCGATTTCCTCCCCAAGAAGCTGGTGGCGGACGTGGTCGGACGTGTATATGTGCTCAGCCAGAACGTCAACAAGGGTATCGTCAAATTTGAGGCGGACGGTCAGTTCAACGGCTTTATCGGCGCCAGCAAGGTCCGCGTGAATCTGTATGAACAGATGTGGAAGATGATCGCCACCAAGGAACAGCGGGCACGGATGAACAGCTTTGTTCCGACGGAATATGACAATATCGCGCTGGATGAGGACGGATTCTTCTATGTGGTTACAAAAACCTTCCAGGAGAGCGATCTGCGTACCGGTAACGCTGATCCGGTGCGGCGGTTGAACGCCATCGGGAACAATATTCTTGTACAGAACGGCGCTTCCTGGGTCATCGGCGACCTGGAGTGGGCGGCCGGCAATACCAATCTGACTAACCGCGGCCCCAGCAAATTCCAGGATATCACGGTCCTGCAGGATGATATCTATATGGTGCTGGATTCGACCCATAACCGGATTTTCGGTTATGACCAGCAGGGCAATATGCTCTGGGCTTTCGGCGGCGTCGGAAACGCGGACGGATTCTTCAACCGCCCCGTTGCCATCGAGCACATGGGTACAGATCTGCTGATCCTGGACGAGGGAGGCGCGTTCGGCGGTTCCCTGACGGTTATGACAACCACCGAATACGGCCGGATGGTTTACGAAGCCATTCACCAGTACAGGACCGGCGCTTACGAAGAATCCGCGAAAACATGGACCGAAGTGCTTTCACGGAACGGAAACTACGATTCCGCATATATCGGTATCGGACGCGCACTTCTTCAGCAGGAAAAATATGCGGAAGCCATGGGCTACTTCAAGGCGGCCATGGACGACAGGAACTACTCTGAAGCATGGCGGCTGCGGAGAATGGAACTGGTAGAACAGAACATTGTTCCGATCTTCATTGTTGTCGCTGCGATCCTGGCTCTTCCGCCGCTGTGGCGCCGGATCCGCAAGATTAAGTGGGAGGTGAAGATGTTCCATGAGTGAACTGACCGCAGGACGCGCCTTCACAAGCAAAGCCTGGTGGCAGCGCCTGGGAGGCTCCGTAAAATACTCCTTCCATGTGATGTTCCATCCGTTTGACGGATTCTGGGACCTGACCCATGAACACCGCGGAACTTTAGCAGCAGCAAATCTGTTCGTGATTTTACTGCTGGTGGGCAGGCTGATGACACTTCAGTTCACGAACATGATGTTTCTGAAGGTCTACTGGCCGCGGGTAAACATTTTCCAGCAGTGCGCCTCGCTGTTGATGCCCCTGGGTATCTATTGTATCTGCAACTGGGGTCTTACCACTCTGTTCGACGGCAAGGGCAAACTGAAGGACGTTTATATCGCGACCGCGTACGCGCTCGTTCCCTACATCCTTGCGATGTTCATCTCCATTCCCCTGAGCAATATCCTGACCATGGAAGAGGGGAGCCTCCTCTCCGTGCTGGAAGGGCTTGGCCTGATCTGGTCAGCGCTGCTGCTGGTAATCGGGATGGTTCAGGTACATGATTTCGGCCTGGGCAAGACGCTGCTTTTCCTGGTTATGACGGTTGTAGGCATGGCAGTGGTGATTTTCCTGCTTCTCCTTTTCCTGACGCTGGTCAGCGACGGCATCGGATACATTATCTCCATGTACAAAGAAATCAACTTCCGGTTGAACTAAGGAGGCGGACGAATCATGCAGAGAAAAAGGAAATGGATTCGGAGAACCGTCTTCTGGACAGTGCTTATCGCGTTAATCGCGCTGTTTGTATGGAAAGTGGGTATTCCGCTTTTCAGCGATGATGAGAATACCCGCGTCCATTCGGTAACGCCGTACGGATACGACGGTTCCACCGAACACCTGATTCTGGAAAACGACAACCTGCTCTTTGATATGGATCCGGCGACAACACGCTTCACCGTTACGGACAAACGAAACGGCGCCGTCTGGGAATCCTCCCCGGCGGATGCAGATTCTGATTCGATAGCTCAGCCGGTTGAGAAAAACAGGCTGCAGTCGGAGCTTACGCTGGTATACAGTATCTCCACCGGTATGGAAACGATGCTGACCAGCCACGAATACAGCGTTATCAACCAGGTGTACGAGATTGTTAAAGAGGGAGATGCTGTCCGGGCCAACTTTTCCGTCGGCCGTATCAGCAGAACCTTCCGGATTCCTACGGCGATCACAGAAGAACGCATGGAGTCCTTCCTTTCCAAAATGGCTTCCAAAGACGCACGCGACGTTAAGGAATATTACGAGAAGAAGAGTCTTGAAAAGCTGAAGAAAAAGGATGATCCGGAAGAACTCAAGCGGATGTATCCCGATATTGAAGGGAACACAATGTATGTAATCCGCGATACGGTCAAGGATCACCTGAAGCAGAAAATGGAAGGGATCTTTGAAGCGGCGGGATATACGCAGGAAGAATACGAATACGATATGTCCCGCATCAACGTGGAAAAAGCCACAGCCAGCGCAGCCTTCAACATCTCCATCTACTATACGCTGGAAGGCAACGACCTGGTGGTTCGGATCCCCATGGAAGAAGTGGGATACAACGACGGATACCCCATCAAGTCCATTTCCCTGCTGCCCGGGTTTGGCGCAGGCGGGCTGAACGATCAGGGATTCATCCTGGTTCCGGACGGAAACGGCGGTGTGATTCGTTTCAATAACGGAAAGGTTGACCAGAACACCTATTACGGAAATCTGTACGGCTGGGACTGGGCGTCCCTGCGGACGCAGGTCAATAACGAGACCTGCTGCAGCTTCCCTGTGTTCGGCATTTCAAGGAACGGCGCTTCCTGCCTGTGCATGATCGAAGAAGGCGCCCAATGGTCTTCCCTGACAGCGGACATCGCGAAACGGCTATCGTCCTACAACACGGTATATAATACATTTACTTTGATTCACGGCGATCCGTACGACGCGTCTGACAGGGATATCAACGCGAAGTACCTGTTTGAAGAGGAAATACCCGAAGGGAACCTGACGCAGCGGTACCGTTTCCTGGTGTCGGATGACGTGAGCGGGATGGCCGGCGCTTACCGTGAATACCTGCAGAACGGGATCCTGAAGGAGCATGCGGAAGTCGAAGAGAACGCTCCCGTGTACGTGGAACTGCTCGGCGCTGTGGACAAAGTCCAGCAGCGGCTTGGCATCCCGAGCCTGCTGCCGGTGGCTATGACTACCTACAAGCAGGGTACGGAAATCCTCAACCGGCTGACCGCAGACGGGTTTACCGATTTCTCCATAGGGTTTACCGGGTGGATGAACGGCGGCCTGAACCAGAAGATCCTGAACAAAGTGAACCTGATGGGCGAACTGGGCAGTGAAAAGGACCTGAAGGAATTCCTGGCCAACGCGAAGGAAAAGGGGATCGCCGCTTACCTCGACGGCCTGACCGCGTTCTCCCGCAACAGCGGCATCTTCGACGGCTTCCTGTATGTACGGGACGCCGCCAAGATGACGACACAGGAAATCGTCAGCCTGCTGACTTACTCAACCATCTGGTACGGTCCGGATAAGAGTACGCAGGAATATTTCCTGCTGAAACCGGCCCTGATGCAGAAACACGCGGAGGTGCTGAGAAAGGCCGCGGAGAAGTACGGTGCGGCCGGCGTGGCGTTCCGCGACGTGGGCTCCATGCTGTCATCGGACTACGACCGGAAGCATCTGGTGACACGGGCGCAGAGCCTCAAACTCCAGCAGGAAATTCTGCAAAATGTACGAACATCTGGCCAAAAAGTATTGACAAAAAAAGGTTTTGATTTTACACTCAGTTCAACTGATCTGGTTGTGGATATGGACTTTGACGGAGGGAACTACGGAATCATTGACGCATATGTTCCCTTCTATCCCATGGCGATTCACGGCCTGGTCAACTACACCGGAAAGTCCATTAACCTGAGTGACGACCTGGAGACGATGATGCTCCAGACCGCTGAATCGGGCGCGGGCCTGTATATCACCTTCACCGCCGAAAGCGCGAGGAATCTCCAGAATACCGTATATTCCTCCTACTATGGGGCGGACATCGAACTCATGTACAACCGGCTGACAGAAATGTGGCGCAAGTATTCGGAAGAAACAGCCGGCCTGAACCGCGTTCCGATGACGGACATCACCCGTGAAGGCAGCCTTTCGGTGACCACATATGAGAACGGAACCAGGATTTACGTCAACTACGGCGAAACAGCCGCGGAAAAGGACGGAATTACGGTTCCGGCGAGACAGTATGTTGTCAGGAAGGAGGGCACGAAATGAGCGAGCTGCAGCGAACCGCCAAACGGAACCGCCGGCTGACGATTAAAACCCGGCGCGCCATCAGCGGCTATCTGTTCATCCTTCCGTTTATTCTGGGTTTCCTGCTTTTCATGGTTCGTCCGCTGATCAATTCACTGTGGATGAGCCTGTGCACGGTGGATATCGATCCCACCGGTTTCCACAACACGTGGAACAACTTCGCGAATTACACCAAGGCATTTACGGTTGACCCGGACTTCACCCGGATGCTTACGGAAGAGTTTACCAAGATCCTCAGCCATACGGCGGCGATCCTGGTTCTCTCCCTGGTGGTGGCCATCATCCTGAACCAGGAATTCAAAGGACGCGCCTTTGTCCGGGCAGTATTCTTCCTGCCGGTGATCCTTTCCTCCGGCGTGCTGGTAGGCCTGGAAACGAACAACTCCCTGATGAGTTCCATCGCCAGCGCTATTGAGAAGAACTCCAACTTCCAGATGTCTGATACGGTGGTTCAGATTCTGAGGCTTTCGGGGCTCGGGGCCGGCATTCTGGACGTGGTTGTGGACATCATCAGCGAGGTTCAGGACATTGTGATGTCTTCCGGTATCCAGATCATCGTCTTCCTGACCGGACTGCAAAGCATTCCGGACAGCCTGTACGAAGCGGCTGACATGGAAGGCTGCACCAAGTGGGAATCCTTCTGGAAGATCACCTTCCCGATGATCAGCCCGCTGCTGATCGTGAACATCATCTATTCCGTGATTGACTTCTTCATGAAGACAGACAGCAACATCATGAACAAGATCCGGGATACGATGGTTATCTACCTGG
>Ga0310696_10010486_pt1 | contig 10648 bp, 9 predicted proteins | sample AusTroGonzalo_MG_4_FD_203885 | JGI IMG/M metagenome (GOLD analysis project Ga0310696, IMG submission 203885) | Bovine rumen microbial communities from tropical cattle in Woodstock, Queensland, Australia - Gonzalo_02 (v2) (version 2) | ecosystem: Host-associated > Mammals > Digestive system >... | reverse complement strand
GTCGTGGGGGACCATCATCCGCAGCATCTCCGATGCGGATGAGCATGTCAGTGCCCTGCGCATCTACCGGCTGACCATCACCGGCTACGCCCTGAACTACGCCACACCCGTGGGCGGTCTCGGCGGCGAGCCCTACCGCATCATGGAACTCTCGAAGGACATCAGCAAGCAGCATGCCACCTCGTCGGTCATCCTCTATGCCATGATGCACTTCTTCGCACATTTCTGGTTCTGGTTCACCTCCATCTTCCTCTACCTCGCCCTGGCAGCCATCGGCGACCTGCCGATGACACCGGTCCTGGGCTTCCTCTTCGCCCTGGCCATCCTCTTCTGCCTGGCAGCGTTCTACGTCTTCTCGAAAGGCTATCGCAACGGACTGGTGGTGAAGCTCATCCGCTGGATCGGCAAGATCCCGGGCCTCAAAGGCTGGAGCAGGCGGTTCCTCGAGAACCACGACCAGTCGCTGCATAACATCGACGAGCAGATCGCCGCCCTGCACAAGCATGACAAGCGGGCCTTCTACAAGAGCCTGCTGCTGGAATACCTCTCCCGTGTGGTGCAGAGCCTGGAGATCCTGTTCATGCTGCTGCTCTTCGGCATCGACTGCGGCGGCGGCTTCTCCGGCATCACGCTCTCCTTCCTCCATGCCATCCTCATCCTGTCGTTCACGACGCTGCTGGCCAACCTCATCGGTTTCCTGCCGATGCAGCTGGGTGTCCAGGAGGGTGGCTTCGTCATCTCCATCGCTACCCTGGGACTGTCGGCAGCCCTGGGCATCTTCGTGAGCATTATCTGCCGCGTCCGTGAGATCATCTGGATCCTCATCGGACTCCTACTGATGAAAATAGATAAACAAACATAAAATACAGAATAACTATGGATAGTCTGAATTTTCTCGACAGAAACGAGTTTAACTTTGAGCCCAGCCAGAAAGTGGTTGATGCCATCAAGAATTTCGACCCCAAGACGCTGTGCTTCTATACACGCATCTACGACCAGGGCAAGAAGAGCGTCATCTCAGTACGCCTCAGCGAGATCTACGGCGTGCCTGAGGAGCAGGTGCTCCTGACCTACGGCGGCGAGGACATGCTGAAGAACGCCATCCACTACTTCCTGATGCTTGGCGACAACAAGAAGATTCTCATCCCCGAGTTCTCGTGGTGGTACTACAACCGTGTGGCCAGCGAGTGCGGCGGCACCTTCGAGATGTACCCCCTCCACGAACAGGAGGACACCTTCGCCTATGATGTCGAGGAGGTCATCGCCTACACCAACCGCATCCATCCGCGGATGCTGCTGCTGGCCTCGCCTAACAACCCCACGGGCAACTGCCTGACCTCCGAGGAGATCGGCCGTATCATGGAGCATATCCCCTCCGACACGATGGTGCTCATCGACGAGGCCTACGCCAGCTTCATCTCCAGCGATACCGACTACATCGCGCCGCTGGTCAACAGGTACGACAACCTCATCATCTCGCGCACCCTCTCCAAGTTCTACGGTCTGCCCGGCCTGCGCTGCGGCTTCGGCTTCATCGGCAAGGGGCACGACCAGTTCCTGAGCTACGTCAACAAGTATCTGGGCTACAACCGCTTCTCAGAGGCAGTGGCACTGGCCGCCCTCGAGAGCGACGACCACTACCGCCAGGTGGCCAACGACATGGACTGGGGCCGTCAGCTCTACAAGCGTGAGCTGGGCCAGCTCCCTGGCTTCAAGGTCTATAAGTCGGTGGCCAACTTCATCCTCATCAAGTATCCCGAAGCCTACAAGGAAGCCCTCCAGAAAGCCTTGGCCGCCGAGAGCTACAAGATCAAGTTCATGTCCGACAAGGGTCTGGAGTCGTGCGTCCGCATCACCCTGGGCCGCAAGGAACAGACCCAGGCTGTCTGCGACATCATCCTGAAGGTTGTGAAGGGCTAATATATATTATAATATGATAGGTGTAATTCTTGCTGCGGGGATGGCCAAGCGCCTGCGCCCGCTGACCGACACGATGCCCAAGTGCCTGCTGAAAGTGAACGGCCGCACCCTGTTGGAGCGCATAGTCGCCGCCATGTGCCAGGCCGGCGTCACGGAGTTCGTCGTCATCACCGGCTACCGAGGGGAGATGATCAGGAGCTTCTTGGAGAACATCGGCTCGCTTGGAATCGTAGGCAATCCCGCCTTCCGCTTCCTCCATAACGCCGACTACGAGCACAACAACAACATCTACTCCCTCTGGATGTCCGGCCAAGAAGTCCGCGGCAAGGAATTCCTGCTGATGGACAGCGACATCTTCTGCGACCCTGCCGCCGTCGTCCGCATCGCCCAGGAGCCCGGGTCGGCCCTGGCCGTCAACCGTCACGAGTGCGGCGAGGAGGAGATGAAGGTCGTGGTCGATGCCGACCTCCGCATCACGGAGATCAGCAAGACCTGCCGCCCCGAGGATGCCATGGGAGAGTCGGTGGGCATCGAGAAGGTCACCGCCGACTACAGCGAGGCCCTCTTCCGCGAGCTCGACCAGATGATCCTTCAGGAGCAGCTCATCGACATCTTCTACGAGCGTGCCTTCGAGCGGCTCATCCCCCAGGGCCATACCTTCAAGGTCGTTGACACCACTGGCTATTTCTCATACGAAATAGACACGCCGGAAGATTTCCAGCGTGCCCAACAGTTAGGGGCCGAAGCCCTTATCTCCTGACGCCTTTCACACCGCCACCGCGATGTCAGGATGCCACAGCACGGTCTGCCCGCTGTAGAGCGACGCCTGCACGTCGATGATGCGCTGGTTGCTGCTGCCACGGAACAGCAGGTCCGGGTCGCGCAGCTTCTGCACGAACGGGCCATCGACGAGCACGTCCAACTGCTCCAGCAGCTCGCGCTGCTCATCGTGGATCAGCGTCTCGTAGGTGAATCCCGTAAAGCACCAGATATCCTTGTTCGTCCGCTTGTGTATCTCGCGGGCCAGTTCCGCGAACTCCGCAGCCTGGTACATGGGGTCGCCGCCTGAGAAGGTGACGTTGGCGAAAGGATCGGCCTCTATCACCCTCATGATTTCCTCGACATCCATCTCCCGCCCCTGGTCAAAGGCCCACGACTGCGGGTTATGGCATCCCGGGCACTTATGTCTGCAGCCCGCACAATAGATGGACGTCCGGAATCCCGGACCGTCCACCATTGTATCCTCAATAATTGATAGAACTCTTATCATAATTTATAGTTTATTGTTTATTGTTTATAGATGATTACATTGGAGGCGGATTATCCGGGCTTGTCAGCTAATCAACTATAAACTATAAACTTTAAACACTAAACATTAAGCACTAAACAAATCCTGATTCCCATCATCAATATGCGTCACGCGGTCGTTCAGCTCCGCCAGCTTACCACTGTTCCAACGGTCGGTCGTTCCCACCAGATAGCCGGTGATACGCTGCAGCTTGTCGATGTTCTTCGAGCCGCACTTCGGGCAGACCTCCAGATGGTCGTCGGCATTCTCGTAGCCGCAGTCCATGCAACGGTTGCGGTTGTGGTTCACTGAGCCGTAGCCCATGTCCAACTGGTCCATCATGTCCACCACGCTCATAATCACCTGCGGGTTGTGGGTGGCGTCGCCGTCGATCTCCACGTAGAAGATATGTCCGCCGCCCGTCAACTTGTGATAGGGTGCCTCAATCTCGGCCTTATGACGGGCAGAGCACTTGTAGTACACGGGCACGTGGTTGGAGTTGGTGTAGTAGTCGCGGTCGGTCACGCCCGGGATGATGCCGAACTTCTTGCGGTCCTTCTTGGTGAACTTACCGCTCAGGCCCTCTGCCGGAGTAGCCAGCACCGAGTAGTTGTGATGGTACTGCTCGCAGAAGTCGTTGATGCGCTGGCGCATGTAGCCCACGATCTTCAGGCCCAGTTCCTGGCTCTCCTGGCTCTCGCCGTGGTGCTTGCCCGTCAGGGCCACCAGACATTCTGCCAGTCCGATGAAGCCGATGCCGAGGGTTCCCTGGTTGATGACACTCTCGATGGTGTCATTAGGCCCCAGCTTGTCGGCACCGATCCAGAGGCTCTTCATCAGCAGCGGGAACTGCTTGACGAAGGCGGTCTTCTGGAACTGGAAGCGGTCGTCGAGCTGCTTGGCGGCAATCTCCAGCATACGGTCGAGCTTGGCAAAGAACATGTCGATGCGCTGCTGCTGGTCGGGCTCGCCCATACATTCGATGGCCAGCTTCACGATGTTGATGGTGGTGAAGCTCAGGTTACCGCGGCCGATGGATGTCTTCGGGCCGAAGCGGTTCTCGTACACACGGGTACGGCATCCCATCGTGGCCACCTCGTGCTTGTAGCGCAGGGGGTCGTCGGCCTTCCATTCCGGATCCACATTGTAGGAGGCGTCAAGGTTCAGGAAGTTGGGGAAGAACCGGCGTGCCGTCACCTTGCAGGCCAGCTGGTAGAGGTCGAAGTTGCGGTCCTCGGGCAGGTAGTTCACGCCGCGCTTCTTCTTCCAGATCTGAATCGGGAAGATGGCCGTCTCGCCATTGCCCACGCCCTCGTAGGTCGAGAGCAGGATCTCACGCATGATGCAACGGCCTTCCGCGCTCGTGTCCGTACCATAATTAATAGAGGAGAACACCACCTGGTTGCCGCCACGCGAGTGGATGGTGTTCATGTTGTGGATGAACGCCTCCATCGACTGGTGTACGCGGCCCACCGTCTTGTTGATGGCATGCTGCTGGGCACGGTCCTTACCGGTCAGCCCGTCAAGCGGCTTCTTGATATAGTCCATCAGCGGCTCGTCGTAGAGGTCCTTGTACGACTCCCCGTTCAGGTCCTCCAGCGCCTTCAGCTCCTCGATGTAGCTCATGCGGACGTAGGGTGCCAGATAGAAGTCGAAGGCCGGGATGGCCTGACCGCCGTGCATCTCGTTCTGGGCGCATTCCATCGAGATACATGCCAGGACCGAAGCGGTCTCTATGCGCTTGGCGGGGCGGCTGGCTCCATGTCCTGCTATGAAGCCACAGTTCAGGATGTTGTCTAAGGGGTGCTGCACGCACGTCAGCGACTTCGTGGGATAATAATCCTTGTCGTGGATGTGCAGATAGTTGTGCTCCACGGCGTCGCGGCTGTCTTCAGAAAGCAGGTAGTCGTCAACGAAGGGCTTCGTGGTCTCCGAAGCGAATTTCATCATCATACCTGCGGGCGTGTCCGCGTTCATATTGGCATTCTCACGCGTCACGTCGTTGTTCTTGATGTTCACAATGTCGAGGAAGATCTCTCTCGTCTTGGCCTTACGGGCGATGGAGCGCTGGTTGCGGTAGGCAATGTACTTCTGGGCCACGTCCTTGCGGCTCGAATTCATCAGTTCCACCTCCACGGCGTCCTGTATCTCCTCCACCGTCATCCGGCTCTCGCCACGCTGTGCGATATGGTCGGTGATTTGATACAACAGGCGTTCGTCCTCACCCTGGTCGGTGTGAAGCATCGCCTTTCGGATGGCAGCCATGATTTTCTGCTCGTTAAAACCCACAATGCGCCCGTCGCGCTTTACTACTGTTTGGATCATATTTCTTAAAAGTTTTTAGTTTATGCTTTCTGATAGATAGCATTCCGAACTGTTTGGCCGAAAACAGTGCAAAGGTACTACAAATAATTGTAGGTTTTACATTTTGGAAAACAATTCGCTCGTTAAAAAATATTAATCGCCTGATAGTCAGACGATTAAAAATAGAAAACGGAAACTTTTAAAATAGTTTTCCGCCTATCAGTTATCCGTTTTGGACAACAATGCCAGGGCATACATGCGCATTTGCTTCACCATTGCGAGCAATCCGTTGCTACGAGTCGGCGACAGATGTTCCTTCAGACCGATGGCCTCGATGAAGTAGAGGTCGGCATCCAGGATCTCTTTCGGGGTATGGTCGCCGAGCACCCGGATCAGCAGCGACACGATGCCTTTCACGATCAGCGCGTCACTCTCCGCCCGGAAGTGAATAACAACCCCTCCCTCGGAAGGGGAGGTCTCCGCCACCAGCCACACGCGGCTCTGGCAGCCGTCAATCAGGTTCTGTTCCGTCTTGTATTTCTCTTCCAACGGCTCCTGCTCGTTGCCCAAGTCAATCAGCAGCTGGTACTTGTCCATCCAGTCGTCAAAACCGGCGAACTCCTCGATTATCTCGTCTTGGATCTCATTGATGGTCATCATTTCTTCTTGCATTTCATTTCACGGCGCAAAGATACGAATAAGTGGGCAAATAACCAAATTTATTGGGGTTATCGAAGCAATTTGTGCACTTTTTTATCTCGACAGGCTTATATTCTCGATAATTTTATCTAAATTTGCGGCAGATTTCAAAACCAAACATATTTCAACCAAAAATGAAACTGAATATGAAGAGTATAAACCGATCCAAATCACTGATGGTACAGACAACCATGATGTTGCTGTTCACACTGTTTAGCACCAATGGAGCGTGGGCACAGGATAACTATAGCGGTAACTGCGGAAAGACAGGTACCGATGGCAGTGATGTGACATGGACCTACAATCCCGACTCAAAGACGCTGACCATCAGCGGCACGGGGGAGATGGTGGATTATGCTAATGCAGATAGCCAGCCATGGAAAAGCTATCGTAATGTCATCAAGAGCATTGTTATAGGATCTGGCGTGACGACTATCGGCAAAAATGCCTTCAATGGCTGTACTGGCGTGACAGTGACAGTGAATGCCGAATGCATCACCGTAACGGTGATATGACGGTGGGGAGTATAATCGCGACCACGCTGACCGCCACAGGCCACACCCTCACGTTGACCGGCACGGGCAGCAATATCAGAACAATGGACCTCGGCTCCCTCATCGTGAACGCAAATGCAGGAGGCAACGTGGGTGCGCTGACGGCGGGAACAGTGAACGTCACCGGCGGCACCCTGTCTCTCGGTGGGGATTCAGATTTAGGGGGGGCCACCATTACGCTGGCAGAGAGCGGCGTGATCAAGACCAATACCGGCGTCCTGACCGTCGGCAGCGTTTCCGGCGCCGGTACCATACAGGGCTATGGCGGCGTGGTCCTGGGGTCATCAATCAACAGCCCGAATCTGGACATCATCGCTGAAAACGGCGACATCAACGCGACCGCCGGCGGCGTCACCAATGCGAATTCCATGACGGCGACGAACGGCAATATCGTCGCCAACGGCAAGAACATCACCGCCGGAACCATCTCGGCGAAGGGCAACGTGACGGCTAATAACATCACTGCCGGAACCATCTCGGTGTCCGGCATAGTAACGGCCGCGACTGTTGCCGCCACCCACATTTACTTCAATGACGTGACGCCCATCAAAAATGACCCGCTGCTGCGGGCAACCAAGATTCTTAACGGCTCCGGCTTTACGACGCTCCATCTCGAAAATATGAGCCTCACGTCGGCTCTGGAACTGGATAAGTCATACCCCCTGATCCAGCTGGACAATGCGTCCATCGGCGCGGAAAACGGCCTCACAAAGCTTTCCTATAAAGACGGCAACGAGATAAAAGAAGTATCGTTGCCAAATTCCGCCGAGATTACCATCATCTCCAATTCCATCAGTGAGGAGCTCACGAACACCACCATCAACGCGAAAGATTCCCATACGATAAAGACGGATACAGACAAAAAGACTATATCTTACACGCATTACAGCCCCATGATTGAAAACATCAACGTCCGTCAGGTGACGGAAACGAGCGACCTCATACCGAAGGGCTGGAAGGCGGCGGCCGGCGGCGTCACCATCGAGACCGAAAACATGACGCTGCCGACGGATATGGTGCCCGGCGACTCCCGCACGATCATCTGCGGCAACACAACCAACGGGAATGCGGATTTCTTCAAGACGCTTAGCAGCAACGGCAAATTGGCCATCACCGGCGCAAACCTATATACCGAGTCAAGTAGCGAAGAATCGAACTACGTGAACGGTTCAAAGCTCTCGTGGACGAATAAAAGAGGCGTAACGTACGATGCCGTCAGTGAGGATATTCGGTATATAGCGCCGTATTACCAGGTCACGAAAGTGAATCTGGGAGAGTACGAATACAAGAAAGGCACCACCGCCCGGACATTTGACAGCGAAAAAGTAACAATCGGAGAGAAGAGCGCCTACCGGTACAAATTTGACAGTTTCGAGGTGGATGCAAATAATCTGAGCTTCAAGTATAACGGCGAGGATAATAAAGTCGCGCCCGATCGATTCGGCAATTCCACCAATATGACGCTATTCGCGACGAACTATCCGAACGGATCGACGAATGCTATCATGAACGCATCGAGCAAAACGCTGACGAGCGAATTCACGGGGGAGAACGGCGTCACCGTTTCCGCTTCCGCCACGGGAAGTATCACCACGAACTCATCAGCTGAAGGAACCCACTTGCATTTCTCCCTGAACGCCCTTACAATCAGCAGCCTGTCGATCGGCGACGTGGACTGGACAAAGGATGCCGACGCCATGCCGGCGTAGCTACGCTGGCATCACCTGCCTGGGCAACGCTATCATCACATTCAAAAATGAAAACGCAGTAACGGGAGGGTCTAACAGCCCCGCCATACAGGTTGCGAAGCATGTAGGTGAGGGAGAGGGATTCACCCTGACCATCCAGGGTGATGGATCGCTTACTGCTACTGGTGGCAGTGGTGCTGCGGGCATCGGTAGCGGGGAAAATGGCAGTTGCGGCAACATCACCATCAACGGCGGACAGGTAACTGCAAAAGGAAACTATGGCATCCGTGCTGATGCCGGCGACATTATCCTCGGCTGGAAAAACCCCGGTGACTTCATCTACGCCAGCAGCTACAAAGCCGGCAGCAGCAAAAACGTGAAGATCGCCGACGGCCAGTCCTTCACCTACGTCAATACCAACGACCTCCTCAGCGGCACGCTCAGTGCAGATCAGGTTACGGCCATCGCGGGTAAAACGCTGACACCCGTCAGTGACAAGATCACCGTTCCTGCCTACAGATGGGCCACCTATTACAGCGACCAGCCCCTCACCCTCGGCACCAATCAGAGCGGGGCTGAGCTATATACCATCAGCAGCGTCACCGACACCGAAGCCGTGCTGAGCAACAAGATTGAAGTGGCTCCAAAGGGAACGCCGCTGCTCGTCTATAACGGCTCTGACAAAGATAAGGTCATCATGCTCATCCCAAGTCTGGAGCCCGACCTGGCCTTGACCGTCGCCTCTGAGTTCAAGGGCACCACCACCGCCAAGGCGTTCGACGAAGCCTTTATGAGCGACAAACAGTGCTATGTGCTTGCTGGCGGAAAGATGTTTGTCCGCGTCGAAGGCGCTGGCACGATTGCTGCCCACCGCTGCTGGTTAGAACTGCCGAACAACAATGCGAACGCCGCCCGCAGCCTCGTGATCATCGGCATCGACGACCAGCCCACAGGCATTGATCGAATTGACAATTCACAATTGACAATTGACAATTATTCTGGCGCGTGGTACACGCTCGACGGTCGGAAACTCGACAAGATGCCGACGAAGAAAGGCGTCTATATCCACGGAGGCAAAAAAGAAGTGGTTCGCTAAGGAGAGATTTTTATTCTAAGGAGATAAGGAGAAAAGGAGATGCGCCATAGCGCATGATAAAAAGACTCTGAGAACTCTGCGACTCTGCGCGAGATATACGAGATATAAGGTAAACAAAATGATCCTGCACCTGACGCACTTCATGCACCTAATTTAGAGGCTCCGCTTGGAAATTTAGAGCCTCCGCTTGGAAATTTAGAGCCTCCGCTCGAACAATTGGAGCCTCCGCTCGAACAATTGGAGCCGCTCATTTCTCAGGTGCACGAAGTGCGTCAAGTGCACCCCGTTTTTTATACCCTAATAGTGTTTTTCCCCGGCGGCAGCAAATTTTTCACTCTTCACCATTCACTATTCACTTTTTTTTTCGTATCTTTGCACCGGAAAATTATATGGAGCTAAAGAAATATAAATATCAAAAGCAGATTGACGAGTTGCTGGCACTAGGGTGTCAACTTCCAACGCTCTATGCTCCAAAGGGTGTGGAAGCTTGTCGTTTTGTCTTCTCTGATGCCAGTCATCAGAACCATGTGCCTCAATATATGGTCAATCCAAAGCGGATGTTGCAGGATGTAGCTAAAGGAAAGGCAACGACATCATTGCTAAGCCTTTCGTGCTTTGCCACATCGATCAAGGCTGAGACCTTCTATACAAACCTCAGTAAGGCTTTCAGGAACATCTCCGCATCAATAGGCGACTCTCTGGCAGAAGGTAAGCTGGAGAATGATGACGGCATGAAAACGGCAACAGGCGATAACGGGCATTTTGATCTCTACGAATATGAGGGGTGTGACTTGAACCGAACCTTTCAGATAACCAAAAAACTTATGCAGCAATGAAGACGATAAAAGGATTTGATATACAGTTTGATTTCAGCAGTTTCAAGAAGATTGCTGACCTGATCTATTTCGAGGGTCCGTTGCTCTCCCATTACGTGAGCAGCAAGGGTGACGACTACCTGTTCTATTGGGTAGATAAGGACGAACAGGATAATCGCTGGTTGGTTCTGCGTGTGAGTCTGTCAAGTCTCCAGAAGTATATGGCAAAGGATATGTCGTTGCGGGAGTTGATAGACAATCCTAATGATGGCTACCTCTATCTG
>Ga0310696_10010485_pt1 | contig 10649 bp, 3 predicted proteins | sample AusTroGonzalo_MG_4_FD_203885 | JGI IMG/M metagenome (GOLD analysis project Ga0310696, IMG submission 203885) | Bovine rumen microbial communities from tropical cattle in Woodstock, Queensland, Australia - Gonzalo_02 (v2) (version 2) | ecosystem: Host-associated > Mammals > Digestive system >... | reverse complement strand
TTATTCAGCAACGACAGGTTCTTCTGTCTTTTCTTCTTTTACTTCAACACCTGCATCTTCAGGTTTAATTGTTTCGATTTTCTTAACTTCATTTGCTTTATTTTCTCTTAAAGTTTTACCTTCGAGAACAGCATCTGCAAGTTTAGATGCAACGAGCTGAATAGAACGAATAGCATCATCATTTCCCGGAATTATGTGGTTAATTCCTGCAGGATCTGCGTTTGTATCAGCTAAACATATAACAGGGATATTTAATTTGTTTGCTTCCTGAATAGCGATTAATTCTTTCTTCTGGTCAACAACAAATATGATATCAGGCAATCCTCTCATTTCCTTGATACCGCCTAATGTCTTGCTCAATTTAGCTAACTGTCTGTTTAACTGAGCCTGTTCTTTCTTAGGAAGTTTTTCAGCGTGACCGCTGTTGATAAAGTCTTCCAATTCTCTGAGTTTGTTTATTCTTGCTCTTATGGTTTCAAAGTTTGTTAACATACCGCCTAACCATCTGCGGTTAATATAGTATGCACCTGCTCTTTTTGCTTCTTCAGCAACAACGTCTGCTGCCTGTTTCTTTGTTCCTACAAAAAGAACGTTTCTTCCTCTTGCTGCGTAATCTCTTACTGCTTCATACGCTTCATCGAGTAAGGTAGTTGTTTTACGTAAATCTATTACATAAATTCCGTTTCTTGCTCCGTAAATATACGGTTTCATCTTTGGATTCCAGTTTTGTGTTTGGTGACCGAAATGAACACCAGCTTCTAAAAGTTCAATAATTGATGCAGTTGGCATCTTGCTTCTCCTTTTTTTCTTGTAGTAATACCCATTACACCGTTCCATCTTTATGTAAAGACTAGGGCGAACCTATCGAACCAGTGTAACTTCCTGCATCATATTACAAACAAAATAAAAAAACAAATATTTGTAATCAAATTATAAGTAGAGTAAAATTTTGTTGAGGATATTATGAACGATAAAATTATAATTCAGGGTGCAAGAGAACATAATTTAAAGAATATTTCGCTTGAAATTCCAAAGAATAAAATGATTGTTTTTACCGGTGTTTCAGGCTCAGGAAAAAGTTCTTTGGCTTTTGATACGATTTTTGCGGAAGGTCAGAGACGCTATATGGAAAGTCTTTCAAGTTATGCGCGTCAGTTTTTGGGACAAATGGATAAGCCCGATGTTGACTGTATTGACGGACTTACACCTGCTATATCTATCGATCAGAAATCGACTTCAAATAACCCCAGATCAACCGTCGGAACGGTTACGGAAATTTATGATTACTTGAGACTGCTTTATGCAAGGGCAGGAACACCTTTCTGTCCTGTTTGCGGTTCTCCTATAAAACCTCAGACCGTTGATGAAATAGTTGAAAATATTTTAAAACTTCCGGAAGAAACTAAAATTCAGATTTTAGCACCGGTTGTAAACGGCAGAAAAGGGGAATTTACCTCACTTTTTGAAGAACTGAAACAAGAGGGTTACATAAGAGTTAAGGTTGACGATAAAATTTATAATCTTGACGAAGACGAAATAAACCTTGCAAAAACAGTGAAGCATACGATAAGTGTTATTGTTGACCGTTTGATTGTAAGAGAAAATTCACGTTCAAGAATTGCAGAGAGTGTTCAGGCAGGTTTAAAAAGGGCTGACGGAGTTATAGTTGTTGATATTCCTGACGAAAGACAGATAGTATATAGTGAAAAACTTGCGTGTCCTAAGTGTAATTTGAGTTTTGATGAACTTGCTCCGCGAATTTTCAGTTTTAACAGTCCTTATGGTGCCTGCGAAAAGTGTGACGGCTTGGGTGTTGATTATCAGATATCCCCTGATTTAGTCGTTCCCGATAAAACAAAATCTTTATCAAAAGGTGCAATTTACCCCTGGAGCAGAACTGCAAACGGCTATTATACCGATTTGATAAACAGTGTTTCCGAGCACTACGGAATTAATCAGGAAATTCCGTTCGGGGAATTGCCTGAGGAACATCAAAACATAATACTTTACGGCTCAAAAGAGCCTATAAAAATCAGAGTAAAACGTTTTGGAAGACAGACATATCACGCAAAATATATGCGGTTTCCTGGGGTTATCCCGTATTTAATGAAACACTACAACGAAACTACAGGTGATTATTGGCGAGCAGAAATCGAAAAATATATGATTACAACTCCCTGCGAAGCTTGTAAAGGTGCGAGATTAAAACCGTTCCCGCTTGCTGTAAGGATTTGCGGTAAGAATATATTTGAATTTTGCTCAATGACAATCGAAGAAGAGTATAAATTTATTACTGATTTATATTTGGAACTGACAGATTTTCAGTTAAAAATTGCAAAGCAGGTGCTTGACGAAATAAGGGCAAGACTTAACTTTTTATGTGATGTCGGATTAGGATATTTAACACTTTCAAGGGCATCAGGAACTTTATCCGGAGGAGAAGCACAGAGAATAAGACTTGCAACACAAATCGGAAGCGGTCTGTCAGGTGTTTTGTATGTTTTAGACGAGCCGTCAATAGGCTTGCACCAGCGTGATAATGATATGTTGATAAGAACACTCTTAAAACTTAGAAATTTGGGTAATTCTCTTATTGTTGTCGAACATGATGAAGACACCATAAGAAAAGCAGATTATATTGTAGATATAGGCACTTATGCGGGTGAATTCGGCGGAGATATAATTGCATACGGTCCGTCTGTTGACGATATTATCGCGTCTAAAAAATCAATTACGGGAAAATATCTTTCAGGTGAAAAATTTATTCCTATTCCCGATAAATTAAGACAGGGTAACGGAAATTATCTGCATATAGAAAATGCTTACCTGAATAATTTGAAAAACATATCACTTGATATTCCGTTAGGTAAAATTTGTGTCCTTACAGGCGTCTCAGGCTCAGGTAAATCGACTTTAATGCAGGATTTGATATATGAGTATGCAAAACACAAATTGGGCAGAGAAAAACCTAAACCTCAGGGTGTTGAGTTAATCGAAGGATTCGAAAATATAGATAAAGTTATTGATATAGACCAATCTCCGATAGGCAGAACTCCGAGATCAAATCCTGCAACATATACTGACGTATTTACACCGATAAGAGAATTGTTCTCAAAAACTAATGAAGCAAAACTCAGAGGCTATACTCCGGGCAGGTTTAGTTTTAATGTTAAGGGCGGACGCTGTGAAGCCTGCTCAGGTGACGGCGTAATGAAAATAGAAATGAACTTCCTGTCGGATGTTTATGTAAAATGTGATGTCTGCCACGGTCAGAGATATAACAGAGAGACGTTAGAGGTTAAGTATAAAGGCAAGAGTATCTATGACGTACTTGAAATGAGTGTAAAAGAGGCTTTGGAGTTTTTTGACAGTGTCCCGAAAATTAAAAACAAACTTCAAACTTTAAATGATGTCGGTTTGGGGTATATAAAGTTAGGACAGAGTGCAACGACATTATCGGGTGGTGAGGCGCAGAGAATTAAACTCGCATCAGAATTAAACAAACGTTCAACGGGAAAAACTTTATATTTGCTCGACGAACCGTCAGTCGGTTTGCACTGGTATGACTTGGATAAATTGATTAAAATCATTCAGAAACTTGCGGATTCAGGAAATACGATACTTATAATTGAACATAATTTAGACCTTATAAAAATTGCAGACCATATAATAGATTTAGGTCCTGAAGGCGGAAATAACGGAGGGTATGTTGTAGCACAGGGCTCTCCTTACGACATAATAAATACCCCGGAATCATACACAGGCAGATATTTGAAAAATATCTTTGAAAAAGCGGGTAAAATATAAGAAAAACTGCAATTTTACGGAGCCTCAGAGAAGATTAACTTCCGAGACCGTGTTTATTCGGTTTTAGCTAATTAAAAGAAGTTAGTAATTGAACCGTTACCGCTTATACCGAGAGTTCCGTACATCTTGTTATATGCATTCTGTAAAGAAGTTATCAGTTTTTCCATAGATGCAAATTTAGTTTCCAAACTTGATCTGTAATTTGATATTCTTGTCTGCGCGGAAGATATCAACGTATCATAACGGCTGAGCTGGTTTCCGTACATAGCATTTCTCGTAGCAAAGAAACCACTTGAAGCCATTGTGCTGAACATTAAACTGCTCAATCTTGTCATTACGCCGTTTGAGTAATCTGAATTTGTACCGAGCATAAACTTCTTAGCTTCGGCATTATTTGTAGTTACTGCTTTATGAAGTTTATTAAGGTCTAATGATAATAAATTTGTATTTGAATTAAGAGCTGCGCCCGGAGCTGCTGTTGTGATACCTAATTGAGCAAGCATTTTGTAGTCACATCCCGCAATTGAGGTTGAACTCATCAAAGTGTTTTTCAACTGCGTAGCCAATGATTTCAAACCTACATCACTGTGGAAGATGCCTGATGTGCTTGTAACATCATCTAATTCGGTAACGAGCTCGTTGTACTGATTAACAAAGTCAAGAACGGATGCTTCAAGGTATGTTGTATCGTTTTCGACGGTTAATCTGTCAGAAACAAGTCTGTTGTTGACGGAATTGCTTACGGATTTGAGGTTTATAGTAAGCCCTTCAATGTGGGTTATATCACTTGTAACTGTATTTGACGACGATGTGTAAGTTTTACCGCCGGTAAAGTGGTAATAACCGTTAGTACCGAGAGTCTGAGCAGCCGGAGAGTCAATTCTCATAACAGTTAAGAAATGACTGCTTCCGTCAGAGAAGGTTATTTCTTTATCTCCTTCTGTTCTTGAAGTAATTGTTAATTTTCCGGTTTGTGAATTCCAGTAAGCATCAACACCAACAACATCGTTGTTGTTTATGTCACTGATTATGTCGCCTAATGTTGTAGAATCGTTGATAGAGAAGTTAACACCGTTAATAGTGAAAGTACCTTCTTCAATCTTCATCCCTTTGGGAGAATTAAATTCAGGTGCATGAACAAGAACTGTATCTAAGTTTGCTCTGCCATAGTATTCTGTCACCGTACCTAAAGTCTGATCTGCTTCTGTTTCGTGCATAGCAACAACTTTTTCTGTAAGTTTTACTATATCTGTAAAGTTGGAAGTACCACGAGCAACAGAAACTTCCGGTCTTGCTTCTAATTTTGAAGTTATTTTAAGTCTTATATCATTGGGGTTTTCCTGATCTATAACTAATTCCACATTTGCAAAAGCAAGGTCGTTATTGTTAATTTCGTTAATTAAACCGCTTAGTGTTGTATTATCATCAATAGTAAATTCTACCCCATTAACATAGAAAGTACCTTTTGTAACCATGTCAGTAGAATTGAACAGATTACGTGTGGTTGTCATTGAAGCCCATGAGTCAAATGAGTTTACCTGAGTGTACGCATCAAAATTAGTTGAATATGATACATTTTCAATTGAATGTGTCATATTGTATACTTCGGTGAAGTTGGAATCTCCCTGTCTCATTGTGAAATTGTGATAATTTGGAGAAGATATAGTAAATGTGCCATTATCATAAGTAGCAACAACGCCGATTTGTGCGGTATTTATGTCATCAATTAAATCCTGTAATGTTGTATCTGCAGTCAAGGTGAATTCGTGATTATTTATAAAGAAATTACCTGCTGTAATACGTTCTGTGAAATCTGTTGTGTTTTCACATACCAAACTGGATGCATTTGCTTTCCATCCAGATTCTTCTTTTATGCCTTGTCCTGTTGTATTCGTTTCATAATTTACGCCGTTGATTGCGTTAGGCGCAAGTAATCCTAATGATTCTGCCGCATTTCCGGTGTTATCAAAAATTGTTATTGGCTGATTTAAAACAGTTGAGGTTAATACAATTCCGCCGCTATCATATGTTGCAGTAACTTTAGTTGTTCCGCTCAATGAATTTATGTATTCTATTGCAGTTGATACGGTATCTGTAGCGTTCAGGGTTTTTGTCACTACGCCGTTTATTGAAATAGTACCCCCTCCTTCAAAACCAAGAGAATCTAATCTTGTATTTTGAGTAAATGAACCATATGTTGCAGTAGAATATGATAATCCGTCCGGATTTGAAGATGAACTTCCAATTCCTCGGCTGTTGTGTGTATTATCAGCATATGTACAATCTGTATATGTGTTGGTGCCGTTATTGACTTGACCGATGAAGCCGCCATTGTATGTACTTTGATACCACCAGCCACTTCCGGAACTGGTTGTTGTGTTATATGCTCTTACATTATCAAAGACTATTGAATTATTATTGTTACTATAGTTGTTGCATGAACCCAATACACCACCAACAGTAGAGCCTGTTACAGATCCTAATGCAAAACTGTTAGTGATAGTCATAGAACCGCTTGTGTTGTTGTTACTAGCGCTACTTTGTCCTGCAATACCACCTGCGTTAGTCCCTCGGACACTTCCTGAAAAATATGAATCGCTTATATTATAGTTGTATCCTAATCTGCCAACCAGACCACCTGCGGTTCCTGAAGAGGATACAGTACCCATCGCATAACAATTTTCTATGCTTGAATTTTCTAATCTTGCAACTAACAAACCTGTATATGAACTATATGATCCGGAGTTGGTTATAGATGAATTGATAATAGCGGTATTAGAAATAGTCGCACCGTTAACGTTACCGAATAAACCCATATATCCGGAACCGGATACAGTTAAATCAGAAATTTCATAACCGTTTCCGTTAAAGTCACCACTAAATGTCTTGCTTGAATTACCAATTGCAGTCCAGCTGATTCCGTCTAAACTAATGTCATTTGTTAAAACAAATGTTAACCCGGAACAATTGTTTGCAGTAGTGCCTGAACCATTAACGAGATTTGCAAGAGCGCGTAGTGCGTGTCCGTTAGAAATACCGATTACTGTTGAACCATTGTTTATCGCAGAAGTTAATGATGATAGTGCTTCAGTTGCGTTTGCGCCTCCAATAATAATATCAAGGTCTTCATCCTCGATTCTGTCTACAGTATTAACAAAATCATCCTCTCTTACATAACTGCTGGTAATTGTACTGTAAGTATCGGTCCAACCCATTACATTTGTAAAGTTTCCTGACGTTGCGTTTATAGTAATAGGAGAATTGCCTCCGGCTGTTTTTGAAGTCAAAACAAGGCTTGCTCCATTGAAATTTGCATATAGGTCAGAATTTGCGTTTTCTATGGCGTTGCAAACCTCAGTTATAGTCATGTTGGCGGTTATTTCAATATCATTGCCGCCATTTATACTAAAGACACTATCCATAATACCAAGTTCGCTCATTTTTGATGCATTGGTTGCACTGTTTTGTCCAACCGTTAATGTTTGAGAGGTCCTTGTGTTGTAGCTTATTGTCTCTGATTTACTTATATCTGCGGAAATGCTGCATGTGTCAGGGTCAAAGGCTTCAGGATTTATTTCAGTTGTTTCTATAACTGTTTTATTAAGATAGCCCATTTTGTATGCAAAATCCCCGAGAGAATCCTCGATTGTTAAATTAACACCTGCCCTTTCAGAGCTTATAACAAGTTGATCGTTAATAACATCAGCGGTTATTCCGCTTATTTGATTCATTCTGCCTAAAACAGAGTTCAATGTTTCTTCAGCATTAAAGCCGACAAGGTATCCGTTAATTCTTACTTCATAATCTCCGGTTAATCCAAGAGATTCTCCGTTAGATTTTTCAAGTGATGACATGGCAGACGTTAATGAAGCATTTAAATCTATTGAATGAGCTGAATTATAATAAGATGAATTGCTTGCATTTATTCTGTCTGCAGAAGTTAATTCTGTAACTGCTCCTTGTGTGATTTGTGTTTTTGCAGCATCAAGTACTTGTGATTCAAGCGTGTAAACCTGTTTTGTGAAACCGAATACGCCTAATAATGAAGAAGTTTTATCCCCGATTTTTGAATTAAAATCTATCATATCAGGGCCTTCTTCGCGGGACGTAATTTCAAGTTGGTTGGTTTGGTCATTATAACAAACTTTTACTATTTTATCTTTGGTTATGCTGCCATGATCGTATGCCTCATAAATAGCATGATCGATGTTACTTATAAGGCGGTCTATTGTATCATCACTGGTATATCCGATACTGACTCCGTTAATTTCAAAATATCCGCTATCAGTTATACGTAAATCAGACAGTTTAGTGTCGGAACCTTTAAAACTTCCTTCGCCTCTAAATAGCTCTGATAGATCTACGGAAGTTGCGGTTGTATAGGTTCCCTCTGTTTTTACTGTTTTTTCCGGACTGACTTCCGATATTGATGTTGCGGTAGTATTCATACCGCTCAAATAAATGTTTTCACTACCGTCAATATTTATAATTGCGTTTTGTCCGGTTTGCTGAGCTAATGCAGAATCTAAACCGAATGCGTGAGCAAAACCACAACCGTGGTCATCGATTATGATGTGCGAATAGCCTTCCATTGTAGCTGTTAATTGTAACTTGCCTGTTGCATCATCCCATACTGCAGTTGCCATCGCTTTGTCGGGATCACTGTTGATTGTGTTTACTATATCAGCTAATGTTGTTGTATTTGTGATTTCAATGTCTTTGAAATTGATGGTCAAAGTACCGGTTGTTACTGCGTTCCCGTTAGAATAAATCTGATCCTCAGCCCTTTGTACAATACGTGTATCAAGTCCCATTGCAAAGAAACTGTTGAGTGATTTGAAGTAAAGCGGACCGCCGGGTTGATCCTGTGCCTTGTCAAAATTTAATCTTGATGAAAAATTTGACGTATCAACAGACGATGTAACCCTTAAATCTTTACCGTTAGTGCTTTTTAAAGAAATATAACCCTGCGAATCAACCGAAAAGTCAACATCAAGATGCTTTGTTTGAGTCAAATAAGTGTTGAATTCATCGATGGACATAGTTCTGTCAACATCAACAGTGGTACTGTTATCTCCAACCCAAATCGTTAAACTTCCGTCCTTTACTCCCAAATCTGATAGCTTTGTATTTCCTGAAATGTAATTAGAAACTCGACCTAATGAAGTTGCTACTGTTGCAGTGGCTAACTGACGAACGTAAATGTTGTAGCTTTTGCAATCTGCTTCTGATGTAACAGTCGCCGTAAATGCCTCTGAACCGTTTGTATCTACACCCTTTTGCACAAATAAATCTGCACTACCGCCAAATTTGGAATCTGTAAGCCTATCCAATGCAGTCTGAACGTTGCTGAACAAGGACTGAATTTTGTTGATTTCAGCCTGTTCCGAAGATATTGAACTTTTTTTGGTCTGCAGACTGGTTACACTTAATTGTCTTATAGAGGTGAGGGCCTCTATCCATGATGCAGTGTCCAATCCTGACGCGAGTCCACTAAAGGATATCGTCATTAATTAGTCCTCTATTTTCATTTCAGTTTGCAAAGGTAGTGCTATCAGATATAAATATTATATACTATTTTGTTATTTTTTTCAAGCCTTTTTCGGTGCTTTTGTAAACAAATATTTCTGATTTTTACAACTATTTTTATACTTTGACAGTTAAAATGTTTTTATTGTCTTCATACCTGTAATTAATTGATTTTGCATAATTTTTGACGATAAAAATTCCGAAGCCTCCGGGTTTTCTGTCCGGCGGAAAATCTGTTGTGTTTGGATCAGGCTTTGCTAACGGATCAAACTGTCTGCCGCTGTCGGTAAATTCAATTGTTACGCCGTTAAATTCTTTTTCAATGCTTATGTTTATATATCCTTCAGAGTCGGGATATGCATAATTAGAGATATTTGCGTAAAGTTCTTCCGAAATTAAATCTAATTTGTATTGCAAATCTGCGGGGATATTAAATTTTTTGCATACATTCTGAAGCCATTCCAAATATTCGGGATAAGTTTCTACAGAGGCTCTGTTTCTGTATTCTTCTCTGTTTGTTTCCTGTCCGTTATACTTTAATAACAGCATTGTCATATCATCACTTTGAGGCATATTTTCCGTAAATTCCTTAACTTTTTCTTTTATTCCGGCTCTTAATTTTTTAATATCGTTTGTACTAATTGTTTGTACGGTATTGAGAAATCTTTCTTCGCCAAACAATTCTTCAGAAGAATTCATTGCTTCTGTTACACCGTCTGTGTATAAAATTATTGTATCACCTTTTGAAAGTTTTGTACTGTTAATTTCAAAATTAGCTTCATTAAATACGCCTAATACAATGTTTGATGCGAGTTTCAGATATTCTGAAGTTCCGTCAGCTTTCTTTAATATCGGAGGATTATGGCCGCAATTAATGAAATTCAGTTCTCCTGTTTCGGTATCTAAAATTCCTGCAAGAAGTGTGACAAAGAATCCCTGTTTATTGTTTGCATATATTTTCTGATTAATTTGCTTCATCATTTCATCGGGAGAATAACCTGACAAAGCGATATAATTAATGAGTGTTTTGGTTGTCATCATAAACAGTGCCGCAGGAATTCCTTTGCCTGAAACGTCTGCTATAAGGAACATAAGGTGAGTTTTATCAATGAAATAAAAATCATAAAAATCACCGCCGACATCTTTTGCGGCTTCCATTCCGGCAAATATATCAAATTCTTTATTGTCGGGGAACGGAGGAAAAACGTTCGGTAAACTTGATTCCTGTATGGCTTTTGCAAGGGACAGTTCTGACTCGATACGTTCTCTGTCTTTTGTTATGTTTTGAATATCGTTGGTCATTTTGTTAAAGG
>Ga0310696_10010483_pt1 | contig 10650 bp, 4 predicted proteins | sample AusTroGonzalo_MG_4_FD_203885 | JGI IMG/M metagenome (GOLD analysis project Ga0310696, IMG submission 203885) | Bovine rumen microbial communities from tropical cattle in Woodstock, Queensland, Australia - Gonzalo_02 (v2) (version 2) | ecosystem: Host-associated > Mammals > Digestive system >... | reverse complement strand
CTTTCGAAACGATCCATCGTCTTCGATAGCTTCGTTCACCACATCCCAACCATGCACCTGACCTTTAAAGTGACCTACCACAGTCTTGATGTGCTTGATGAGTCGTGCTTTCAGTACCTCCTTTGATGCAGGGCTGGCAGCATATCCATTAGTGAACCACCAATCGGGAGCCTGCGAGTGCCACACCAAACAGTGTCCGATTACTTTCAGCTTATGTTGTTCGCAGTAGCTCACAAACTTATCGGCCACACGGAAGTCAAAGATTCCTTCTGCCGGAGCCAACGATTCTGGTTTCATACAGTTTTCAGCCACTGCACAATTGAAGTGCTTATCCGTGATGACATCAGCCTCAGGCACCTGTCCATCACTCTGCCACTGGTTGATAGCAGCACCAATCAAGCAATATTTACCTATTGCATCTTTCAAGCCCTGTTGAGCCATCGATGCCAAAGGCATCATGGCCAAACAGAGGGAATATATCTTAATTTTCTTATTCATACGCATTATTTATTGTTACGAGCTTCGATTTCCTTATTAATCTCGTCAAGTCTCTCATCCGTCAAAGGATATCTGTAAATCAGAAGTCCTACTACGACCAAAAGTATTGCTGGAATGATGCAAGTGAACACCAGAATGGCATTCTGTGCAATAGCAGAATAATTCGCCAACTTCGTGTAGTATGCATTTACAGGTGCGCTGATAAAGGATGCCAAGAACACCACAACAAAGATGCTCAACACCAACTGAAGGCACTTGTTTGCCTTGAATTCTTGCCACATTTCTCCAAATGTCACAGGTTTCTCTGGAGTTGTAGTGATATTCTCCTTGCTTCCCATAAAGCAAAGCATCAAAAGAACAAATCCCACGAGAGCAAAAACACATGTAACCGTAAACCATGCACTTGGCTCAATCGGCAGAGCAGACTCTTCACTAGCAAAGTTAAAGCCAATCCATCCCATTACCAAAGGAGTAATCCAGCCTGCGATAGAGAAACCAGCCTTGAAAGCAACACCTGCAAGTGCATTCACAGTGGCAGCAGGTCTATTACCTGTACGATACTCTGCTTCGGTGATGACCTCAGGTACCAATGCCCACATCAGAGAACCAACCAGCAGACCGACACCTGTCATAACCTTTGCAATCTGAACAAGCGTATTAAGTTCCTCGACATCAAAGAACTTACCTATGGTGAACAGAATGGCAAATCCTACAAGACCGATGGCAAGCAATGTATAGTAAAGTCCTTTCTTACCCAACCATTTCTTCAGTGTGGGCAGCAAGGGGAGGATAATAAAGGCAGGAATGGTACCAATAGCCATGAAGATAGCCTGGTTCCAGTCGATGGCCATATGCACACACATTGCGAGTCCAATAGGGAAACCTGCCTGCACAACAATCTGACCGATATTGGCACATACCATTCGTGTAGAAGTCAGAATCAGCACTTCGTCATTATCACGAGTCATACTGGCCATGATAGAGCCGTAAGGTATGTTGACAACAGAATAAATCATGCTCAGCACTGTGTAGCTTACTGTTGCATAAACCAATTTCATTCCCATGGACCATTCTGCCACCTGTGGAAGCATCAACAAGCAGGCAGCAATGGTGAGAGGAATACCACCGTAAAGAAGATAAGTGCGATACTTGCCTAACTTCGGATTGCGATTGTCAATGTAACGACCTACTACAGGACTCCAAAAACAGTCAATGAGTCGAACGGTAAGAATAAGTCCACTGACAAAAGCAGGATTGAGTTTCAATACTGTAGTCAGATAAATCATCAGGTAGCATGCTACCGTCTGGAAGATTAAGTTTTGGGCCAAATCACCCGAGCCGAAGCCAATGCGCTGCAGCCATGAAAGTTTGTAAAAACCTTTAGTTTCAGTTGTTGACATAATTATTTAAATTTTAGTGTTTCCAGTTTGTTTAGATTTTTGAATGCAAAAGTAATATTTTTTTATGTAAACGACCGCCTAATATGTTGCATATGCTTAACAAAATGTTTCATTTTGAAACAAACAGCAAAATCCGTCATGGTTTTGTGACGAAAAAGTGCTACTTTTGCCGTTGTTATGAAAAAACTACTTGTCCTATCTATTGCGCTCGTAGGCGCACTTACAGCGGTTGCCAAGGTGCAGCTGCCTCAGCTTTTCCAATCAAACATGGTGTTGCAACGCGGCAAGCCAATCCCCGTATGGGGTACAGCCGACGCAGGTGAACGCGTTGTCGTTTCATTTAAGAAAAAGGTATATGAGACCACAGCCGATGCACAAGGTCACTGGCAGGTAACGTTGCCTCAGCAGAAAGCGGGCGGTCCCTTTCAGTTGACCATCAACGACCAGACACTCGACAATGTACTCATTGGAGATGTATGGCTGTGCTCGGGCCAGTCGAATATCGATGTAACCATTGAGCGCGTATATCCCCAATACGGGAAGGTTATCGATGACTATGCCAACGACAAAATACGCATGTTCCGCGTACAGACCGACGTAGACACGCATGGGCCGAAGCAAGACATCCGAAAGACACCTATCAATTGGCGTTCCGTATCAAAGGACAACGCATGGTTGTTCTCTGCCGTTGGCTATTTCCTGGGACGCGAAATGTTTGAGAAGACAGGAGTACCGCAGGGTATCATTGTCAATAGCGTGGGGGGTACGCCCATCCAGGCTTGGCTCGATGCCGACACCCTTCGTCAGCGCCACCCTCGCGAATTCCAACGTACCGAGTTCTATCAAGACGATGAGATGGTTCGCACCATGCAGCGTGCCAACGGAATGGCACAGAACCGTTGGAATAAGTTACTGACGGAAAGCGATCCCGGATTGAAAGACAACTATACGGCCCGCGAATATGACGACAGCCAATGGAAAACACAGTCGGCTTTCACCACCACCGCCAACGGTCGTCAGGTAAGTCAGAATCTCACCCAGAACTTCCGCTACACAGGTTCTTTCTGGGCTCGCCAGCATATCACTATCGATGCTGCCCATGCTGGAAAAACATGCCGACTGCTTGTAGGAACGCTCTACGATGCCGACCAGACCTACGTTAACGGTAAGCAGGTGGGATCCACTGGCTATCAATATCCTCCCCGTCGTTATCAGATTCCTGAAGGTTTACTGGTTGCAGGCGACAATGCCTTGACCGTTCGCTTTGTAACCAAGGGAGGAGCCCCTCACTTCATTCCCGAAAAGCCCTATAAGCTGATCTTTGAAGACGGCACTGAGATTGCGCTGTCCGACCAATGGCGTGTACACGAAGGTGCCCAGATGCCATCAAGCCCTGGAATGGATGCCGGCGGCCAGAACCTGCCCTCAGTGCTTTACAATGCCATGCATTATCCCTTGGCACCCTATGCCCTTTCGGGAATGGTGTGGTATCAGGGTGAGTCAAACACTGGCGACGGTTATCACTACGGCCAGTATCTGAACGAACTGATTACTGGTTGGCGACAGTTGTGGAAGACTCCTGATTTGCCCTTTGTTGTTGTCCAACTGGCTAATTTCATGGATCCTTCCGACAAACCGCAGGATACAGGGTGGAGTCAGGTTCGTGAGGCCCAGCGACTGGCTGCCAAGCAACAGCCTAATGCAGCCTTGGCCTGCATTATCGACCTTGGCGAAACGGTCGACATCCATCCGTTGCGCAAGCGTGAAGTGGCCCAACGCATTACCCGCTGTTTCGACCATCTGATTTGGAACAAAAAAGTAACACTGTCGCCTGAAGTCAGCAATGCGCAAGTCAACGGCAAGCAAGTAACCCTCCAGCTCGACCAGCCCTTACAAAGTGAAGGAGAGCTCTTTGAGTTTGAGTTGGCAGGTGCCGATGGTCGTTTTGTCATTGCCCAGGCTACAGGCAAGGGCTCGCAGATTACCATCGAGTCATCTATCGACCAACCCAAGCGTGTACGATATGCTTGGAAAAACAATCCGCTCCGAGCCAATGTCTTTGGTCAGAACGGATTGCCAATGTCACCCTTCCAAATGGAAGTGAAATAAGTGGAGCTATTACTGAGCCCTCCTACACTCTGATTCGTTCATAAAGAGGTAGGAGGGCTTATAGCCTCCAAAGTCCACTACGATTTTTTCGAAGACGATACCTGGATGACGCGGAACCAGCGTCAGCTCATGTTCCTTTTGCTTTTTGTCAACGGGTAGCGTTACCACTTTCTCTACAACACGGCGTGCAATAGTTGGATAGAACTCCGAATACATATAGGGCTGTCTATCCACAAGCGTCTTATTGAAATTCACCGTTTGTGGTGTCGAGTTATCAAGACTTACCGTATATTCAAAACCGCCTACATTCAGGAAATCGAGCGTCGACTTCACAATCACATGCACCTTCACCTCTGCAGGAGCCTCCTCAGGCAGGGAGAAACGATAGGTCAGCGACGCATTGTCTACAGGTTGGACATAAGGAGTCAGTGCGACAGCACTACGCGTACGACCATAATAGGGATATATGGTCCATTCGGTACCCTCGGCAGCTGATGCCTTGAAGTAATGTTCGGCATCCATCGACACGAAACCAGCGCTATGAGCAAAGGTATAGCCACCATTCGCCGCCCCCTCAGGCACCTTTGTAGTAGCAGGTAACTGGTCACGACGGAAATTATCGTTCCAAGAGCGGTAGCCAATGTGTTTCTGCGTCATCATGCCGTCCCATTTACCGCCACTCATCACCTTATTATATGCCAAGCACAGCAAAGAGTCACGACGGAAGCACTCCCCTACTCTTTTTGCCCACTCATTCGCATCCGGATTGCCCTGCTTTGCCAAACGCTGGTTCATAGCCTGTGCATAGTACATATCATAGAGATTGGCCATGGCCTGCACTGGGAAGAGTAACAGTTGCTGATACGCATCACGAGCCTGTACAGGAACCTGCTCATAAAGGCGCAAGGCACGAAGCTCCAGTCGCTGATAGTCATCCGCCACTTGTTTCCATTCACCGGTCTCTACGTTATAGGTTCTAGCATCCAGCATCTCAGGAGTTACGCGAGCCATGTATTGGCAATTACGATTGAAGATATCAGCCGCCTCGGCAGCGATTGCATCACCACAGACAGAACGGAAGAATGCCTGCGTATGGTCAGTGACATTCTGGAGATGATACTTCTTCGGATTCCAAGCCATATCCATGAAAAGCTGAATCGGGTACTCCATAGGCTTCAGGTCGCCCACATTCAGGATCCACATGCGTTGGATTCCATAATCATACGCCAGTGAGAGTTGTTCAAACATCTGCTGAGTCTGTGTTACATTCAGCCATTTGGTATTACGAGGAGCACCCACATAGTCTACGTGGTAGTAGATTCCCCATCCACCCTTATGCGCACGTTCTTTCTTATCAATGGGTACACGGCGGATATTTCCCCAGTTGTCATCACACACCAGCATGATCACATCATCGGGCACGCGGAAACCAGCATCATAATAATCCTGTACCTCTTTATATAAAGCCCACACTTGTGTTGTCTTTTCGGGCGACTTACCCGTCACCTCTTTGATGATTTTCCGTTGGTTGGCCACGATACGCTCCATCAGTTTCGTGTCGGCCTTGTCGCTCATGGCCTCATCGCCATCACCACGCATACCAATGGTCACGATGTCCTCAGTACCTTTCATGCGCTCAATGCCTTCACGGAAGAAACGGTCCAGATTCTTTTGGTTCGTCTGATAGTTCCAAGCGCCCCACTCTCCACGCTTACGAGCATACTCCTGATGGTTGCGAGCCATCGGCTCATGGTGACTGGTACCCATGATAACGCCCATGCGGTCGGCTGTCTTTCCGTTTTCAGGATCATCGGCATAAAAAGCCCATCCCCACATGGCAGGCCACATCATGTTGCCCTTCAGACGCAGGATTAGTTCAAACACTTTCTCATAGAAACGGTGATCACCATAATCGGTGCCGAAAGTATTCTTTACCCACGAGGTCAAACAAGGGGCCTCGTCATTGAGGAAGATGCCACGGAACTCAACGGCAGGCTCGCCATCAGTAAACTCGCCTTTTTTTATATAGGCCTTTTCGTGCTGCTGAACAGGCACGTCAGCCCACCAATTCCAAGGCGACACGCCCAATTGACGGCTCAACTCATAGATACCGTAGATGGTGCCGCGACGGTCACTACCAGCAATCACCAGCTGATTGCCACGGGTGGTAATGATAAATTTCTCGCGCTTGCCCTTCAAGTCGGCTAACTTCAAGTCGTCTATCTCTTTGTTCTTACCGATAGTACCAATCAAAATGTTGGCCTGATCAATACCGATGGTACGTTTGAGGTCGGTCTTCAAATTGCGAATGGCAATCTTCACGCCTTCATCATCAGCCTCACTATAGCTGATGGTACCTACGGTAAGAGGTATGGCATCGGCCTCAGGCGAAAATACCACAAATGTATCTGCAGCCAATGCCACGTTAAATGCGTTTACGGCAATGCAGAGTGCGAATAGTTTTTTTAGCATAAGTCGAATATTTAGTTATTGAATGGTGACAATAGTTTTCTGCAAGTTTTTCTCATCAGAGCTGGTACCTACCATAATTTCGTACTTGCCAGGCTTCACGCGCATAGTATTGGTTTCAGGATCCCAGAACTCAAAACTCTTACGGTCGAACTGGAGGGTGACCGTCTCTGTCTGACCAGCCTTCACATCGACACGCTGGAATGCACGAAGGCTTTTCAATGGTCCCTCGGCATCTTGTAGATTGCGAATATATGCCTGCACAATCTCCGCACCATTGCAGCGCCCCGTATTGGCAACAGGGAAGGTGATAGAGAATCCAGACTGTCCGGGCTGTCCAGAGATTTTTGCCTTGCCCAACTCAAAGGCGGTATAGCTCAGACCGTAGCCGAAGGGGAACAGGGCATCGTTGAAATAGCGATAGGTACGTCCTTTCATCGAATAATCCTCGTAATCAGGCAGTTGGCTGCTGTTCTTATAGAATGTGACAGGCAACTTGCCACTGGGGTTATAATCACCAAAGAGCACATCAGCCACAGCCGTTCCGCCCTCCTGACCGGGATACCAAGCCTGCACGATTGCATCGCAGGTCTCGGTCTCAGGCTGTAGCGCGATACAGGAACCAGAGCAGTTCACGAAGATGACCTGCTTGCCGGCTTTCTTCAAGGCCTTGAGAAAATCGCGCTGTACCTTAGGCAGTTCGATATGAGTACGGTCGCCGCCTTTGAAGCCATCGATATCCACCGGCATCTCTTCACCTTCCAAAGCAGGCGAGATACCACCCACGAAGATCACCTTGTCAATGCCTTCCAGCTGATCGATGACTGCCTGATAGTCAATGGGATATTCTTTGGCGATATTGATAGCCAGGTTGGCATTATAGGTAGGCACATGTGCAAAACGCACCTCAATCTGGTAACTCTTACCCTTCTCGGCCTGAAGTACGATATGATTGGGCGTGGTGCGCCAAATGCGGTGGCGGAACTTACGTTCGCCGTCGATATACAGTTCAAACTGTCCGCAGGCATCCACGTCCACCACATATTCGCCTGCCTCATTAGGCGTAAAGACGGTTTCGTATTTAGCCGAGAAGTCCTCCAGCTGCACGCCAGGGGCGAAGTTATGCATACCGAAGGTAGTGACAGCCAGCGGCTGGGTGTAGTACTGCATGGTAACGGGCTTGCCTTCCATCTGGCGGTTATTCCAGAACGTACCCTTCATACCTTTCTTACCTTCAAAGCTACATTGTGTAGCCAGCAAACTCTCCAACACCTTATCGTAGGTCAAATCACAACCTTGGACATATTGGAGTTTCGAGTTTTTAGATTTCAGGTTAGAGCGTTTCACCTTCATTTTTTCACAGATACCGTCAAGGATGGTGATGGTGTGATTCGGCGTACCGTTGTAGTTACCCCACATCATCGGGGTGTTATCGGCATTGGGACCAACGACGGCAATCTTTTCCTTTCCTTTCTGCAAAGGCAGTATATGGTCTTTATTCTGAAGCAAAACGATACTCTGACGAGCCATTTCCAAGGACAGATTAGCCGATTCCTTGGTCGACATGGCTGAGAACGGAATCTTCGACCATTCCACCAACGAGGGATCATCCATCTCTCCTAGGTCGAAACGGCCTTCGAGCAAACGAATCACATGCTTATCGACCTCGGCCTCCGTCATAAAGCCACGCTTTACGGCCTCAGGGATGCTACGGTATGCATAGCCATAGCCACACTCCACGTCAGTGCCGGCGATAGTGGCCTTCGCCGAAGCATGGGTGGCATCCGAAGACGACTTGTGCGATTCATAGAAATCGCTCACTGCACCACAGTCGCTCACCACGAGATACTCAAATCCCCACTCATCGCGTAGGATGGTCTGCAACAGGCGCTGCGAACCACAGCAGGGATCATCGTCCAAACGCTGGTAAGCACACATCACCTCGCGCACTTTGGCATCCTGTACCAAAGATTTGAAAGCGGGCATATAGGTTTCCCACATATCGCGGGGCGACACATCGGTCAGATTGGCCGAGTGGCGGGTATATTCCGGACCGCTGTGCACGGCATAGTGCTTGGCGCAGGCCCACAACTTTCTATATTTTGCCTCCTCAGGGCCTTGCAGACCTTTTACCACCTGCACGCCCATCACCGAGGTCAGGTAGGGATCCTCTCCATAGGTTTCCTGTCCCCTGCCCCATCTTGGGTCGCGGAAGATATTCACGTTGGGTGTCCAAACCGAGAGGCTGTGGAATTTCTCATCCTCTCCACCATTCTGCATACGGTGATTGTACTGGGCACGGAATTCAGTCGAGGCCACATCAAAACATTTGTAGAGCAGTTCGGGATTCCACGACGAAGCCATAGCAATGGGTTCGGGGAATACCGTCACATTGCCCATATTAGCAGCGCCATGTAGTGCCTCGCTCCACCAGAAGAACTTCTTGATACCCAAACGGGGAATTGCAGGACTCTCGTCAAGCATCAACTTGGCCTTCTCTTCCAGTGTCAAGCGCGAGCAAAGATCCTTGGCACGTTCCTTGGCCGACAGCGACGGATTTTGGTACGGCAAAGTCTGAGCTACACAGGCACAACAGCCCATAACAAAAGACAAACTAAAAATAAAGCGTTTCATAAGTTATTGGAATGATTCATGAATTTTGCCACAAAGTTACAAATTTCATAACATTGCTATTTGTGTTTTTGTCGCAATTGCTTTTTATCACGTATCATCTCCGCAACATGAGACAACCTTTATAAAGCCATTATGAAAATAATTTTCTACTTTTGCAAAGCAAACATTGACTAAAAACAATTTTATGACAAAAACCCTAACCTGTGCTTTGCTGACAATTCCACTTTTTGCAGCCGCACAAAATCCAATCATCCGTGATCAATTTACGGCCGATCCTACCGCGCGCGTGTTTAACAACAAGGTGTATCTCTACCCTTCCCACGACATTGTTCCCCCACAAGGTCAACGTCAGGATTGGTTCTGCATGGCCGATTACCATGTATTTTCGTCTGAGAACCTGACCGACTGGCAAGACCATGGCGTCATTGTCAGTCAGACCACTGTGCCCTGGGGCAATCCCAATGGCTATTCGATGTGGGCTCCCGACTGCGTGTACAAGAACGGCAAGTATTATTTCTATTTCCCCAACGCTCCGAAGAACGGACGTGGCTTCAGCATTGGCGTGGCAACCGCCAATAATCCTGAAGGTCCTTTCACCCTGGAAGAGAACCCCATCATGGGTGTGAGCGGCATTGATCCCTGCGTGCTCGTCGACAACGACGGCCAGGCCTATATCTATTGGTCGGGCATGGGCATCCGCGGCGCCAGACTGAAAGACAACATGAAAGAGCTGGCCGATGAGTTGCAGGAAGTGAGAATGGCACCTCCGGGCGCACAGAACGGACAAGGCATGCAGCGCCAGCCGGCCCGCATGCTCGTAGGTGGCGTAACGATGGAAGGCCTGCCCGATGGTTTCAAGGAAGGTCCGTTTGCCTTCCGTCGCGGCGACTGGTACTACCTCACATTCCCCTGGGTACGTGGCAGCAAGGAGAATGGTGCAAACCCCACCGAGACACTGGCTTATGCAATGTCGAAGAGCCCGTTGGGGCCTTGGGATTTCAAGGGCATCATCATGGCCGAGCACGCCAACACTTGCTGGACCAACCACCACAGCCTTGTAGAATATAAAGGCCAGTGGTATCTGTTCTATCATCACAATTTCTTCTCACCGAAGGACGACAAGCGCCGCTCGGTATGTATTGAGAAAGTGACGTTCAATGCCGACGGCACCATTCAGGAGGTAAAGCCCACCAAGCGTGGCGTAGGCATCAACCAGGCTACTGAGAAGATTCAGATTGACCGTATCAGCGCCAGTAGCGCCGGTGTAACCAGCGAGGCAGTCGATACCACCAACTATCTGCGTGGCGAAGGCATCACCCTGCCTACGAAAGGCAGCTGGGCCCTTTATCAGGACGTTGACTTCGGTTGCATTACCGACGGCTACCTGATTCTTTCTGCCAAGGCCAGCGACGATACCGAGTTCTGCATCCGCGAGAAGAGCGCCAAGGGCAAGGTGATTGCACGCTTCAAGATGGCAGTTAGACCGCCAGAGCCTCCCGCAGGTGCAGCCAACAATCCCATGATGGCTCGCATGCGTCGT
>Ga0310696_10010482_pt1 | contig 10652 bp, 5 predicted proteins | sample AusTroGonzalo_MG_4_FD_203885 | JGI IMG/M metagenome (GOLD analysis project Ga0310696, IMG submission 203885) | Bovine rumen microbial communities from tropical cattle in Woodstock, Queensland, Australia - Gonzalo_02 (v2) (version 2) | ecosystem: Host-associated > Mammals > Digestive system >... | reverse complement strand
CGGCTTGAAGGAGGCAACTCAAATGAAAATGTTCGAACTGCTGCCGAGACCACTCGGATCCATCTTCAGAAAATTGACTCACCTGACTTGCAATTCACCAACGATTTTGCGCTCCGATGACTTTTGCGCGGCAGTCCGGCGTCCAGCCCTCCTTGATCCGCAGATGCCCAGGGTGGGGCGGCTAAAGCGTTCCGAATATGCGGTCGCCGGCGTCGCCGAGCCCTGGCACGATGTAGAAATGGGAGTTGAGCCGCTCGTCCTTCGCGGCCGTGAAGACCGGTACGTCCGGATGCTCCTTCTCGACCTTCGCGATCCCCTCGGGCGCGGCGATGAGGTTGAGGAAGACGATGCGCCTGTAGCCGAGCTTCTTCAGCTGCGCGAACGCGTCGCACGCGCTCCCGCCTGTCGCGAGCATAGGGTCGATCACGATCGCCAGCTCGTCGTTCTTCGCCGGCGGGACCTTCGCGTAGTAGGGAACCGGCTCGGCCGTCGACTCGTCGCGCTGCATGCCGAGGACGCCGACCTTCGCGTAGGGAAGGACGTGCAGCATCGCGTCCAGCATGCCCATGCCGGCGCGCAGAATCGGGACGATCACTATCGAGTCCTCGATCTTGACGCCCTTCGTCTTCGCGACCGGCGTCGTAACGGGAATCTCGACCGTGCGCAGGTCCCTGAGGCTCTCGATTGCAAGGAACTCCGTGATCTCGTTGACGAGCTCGCGGAACTGCTTCGGCTTGGTGTTGATGTCGCGCATCAGCGTGACGCGATGCGCTACTAGCGGGTGGTTGAGGACTGTATGCATGGAGGAGTGGGTGAGTGGGTGAGTGGAGGAGTGGGTGAGTGTGGGAGTGGGTGAGTGTGGGAGTTGGAGTGGGCTGGCCGTGCAGGGCGTGTAGCGGGGGTTGGGGAGGGGTGTCGTGCATGAGGGTCAGATTCTGCAGCCGAGGGAGAGGAGATTCAGGTACCAGTTCACGAGCTGGGGGCCGAAGAACATCCACGCCAGGCACCCCATGCAGATGTACGGACCAAACGGTATCGCCGTGAACTTGCCCAGCTTCGTCTTTGAGAGCGCAATGAGGGCGATGCCGACGAGGCTTCCAAGGACGGACGAGACAATGAGCGTGACCATGACGGCTACGGGCCCGAAGAGAGACCCCACCGCACCCATGAGGAAGACGTCGCCCATCCCCATGGCCTCGCGCTTGAACGCCTTCGTGCCAAGCCACCGGACAAGCCAAAGCAGCCCAAAGCCAAGGACAAGGCCGGAAACAGACCAGATGAGCGGAGTCAGTTTTTGCCACATCGACGCCCCCGCTCCATCTCCGAAGGCGAAGTTGAAGCAAGTAAATGCAAGTGACTCCGCGATGCCGAGAATCATTCCTCCAACGGTCGTGAAGTCTGGAAGAAGCTGGTGGTCGAAGTCTATGAACGACCCGGCGATCATCAAGGCGATCCATATCCACATGACAACGACGTGCGCCGCCGAAATGCACAGCGGCACATTCGGAAGCCACAGCCACAGGAATGCCGCGAGGAAAAGGCATCCCCCAAGAGCCTCGACGAAGATGTACCGCGGCGAAATCGGCGCCTTGCAGTTGGCGCACTTCCCGCGCAGCGCAAGCCACGAGAGGATCGGGATGTTCTGCCACCACTTGATCGGCGCGTTGCACTTCGGGCAGTGCGACGGCGGCGAGACGATCGACTCGCCCCTAGGCGCGCGCCAGATCACCACGTTCAGGAACGAGGCGATGCACGCCCCCAGCCAGAAGCTGAAGAACGCCAGGATGGGCGCGAGGTCGCGAAGCAGGATGGCATCAGGGTTTCCCATGGCGATATTATAGCATATTGAAGAGGAGATTCCGACGACGGGCGCTGGTCACAGGCCGGCGGAGTGAAAACCGGGCAGGAAGGACTGGGCTACAGGGCCGAAGCTCCTGCGGTGCTCGGGACAGGGTCCGAGCCTTTCGAGCGCCGCGAGGTGGTCCTTTGTCGGATACCCCTTGTGCCTGGCGAAGCCGTAGCCGGGATAGAGGGACTCGAGCCGCAGGCAGTCGGCGTCCCTCGTGGTCTTCGCGAGGATGGACGCGGCTGCGACCAGCAGCGACTTCGCGTCGCCCTTCACGAGGTTCTGCGACGGACACGGCAGGCCCTTCACCGGGAGCCCGTCCACAAGCGCGCATGCGCCCGCCACGCCCTCCGGCATCCGCGAGAGGACGTCCGCCACCGCCCGGCGCATCGCGAGGTGCGTGGCGTTGAGGATGTTCAGCCTGTCGATCTCGGCAGGACTCGCGCTGGCGACGGACCAGATGCAGCCGGGGGTGGACCTGATGGCCTGCGCGAGCGCGTCTCGGCGCCTCCCGGTGAGGCGCTTCGAGTCGTTAACGCCGCTCCAGGCCCCCGAAAGAAGCTCGCCGGCGAGGCCGAGCGGCACGTACACCGCGCCTGCGAAGACGCCCCCCGCAAGAGGGCCGCGCCCCGCCTCGTCCACGCCGACGACCGAGCCGCCGAGGCGGCTCTCGTACTCAAGCGATACGGCCAACTCAGTCCGCGCCCAGGCAGATGCCGGTCTTCGCGAGATCTGCCGCGTCCACAGCGTACACGGGGTCGATCTCGATCGGCATGCGCCCGTCGCACTCGACCCCGCACTCGGCGAGCCAGCGGCGCCACTTGGCCTGCATGTCGGCCTTGCACGTCGCGGGCGAGTCGGACCCCTCGGCGTTCTTGACGGGCGAGAACTCGTCCTTCTGGTCGAATGCGAGGAACGCGGCGACCCTGGCGTTGGGCAGCACGTCGAAGATGAACTTCTCGAACTTGTAGCCGTTGGGCTCGGAGGGCTTCACGACCTTGCCCTTCTCGTCGACGAACTGTATCTTCTTGAACGCGAGGTGGAGCGGCATCGCCTTTGACGCCTCGCGGTCGAGGAACGCGCGGTCGAAGACGTGGATCGCGGGAGAGCCGTAAAGGAAGTAGAGCTGGCCGTCCTTGCCGCGCCTGTTGCACTGCTCGTCGGTCATCTCGGTGTACTCGACCATGCGGAACGACTTGCCGAACTGCATCGGCACCCCGACCTTCTCCTTGGGGTCGCGCTTCGCGCAGAGCTTGAGGGAGTACTCGGACTTGCTGAGGACGTGGTAGCCGACGAACGCGGGGTCGGCTATCTCGACGAGCGGATTGTCGACCTGGAAGAAGAAGACGGACTTGATGCCGCGCTTCTTCATGTCAGCAAGGGCTCCGGACGCCTTGAGCGCGGCGAGAAGCCCGCCGTGCCCGTCGGGGCTCATGAAGACGTGCCCGGGCTCGTCGAGGATGATCTTCCCGTCCTTCGTCATCCCGGGCCACATGCCCTGCTTGAAGAAGAACACGTCGTCGGGGTTGAGGCCGAAGTACTCGTTCTCCTCGAAGCACGCCTTCGTCGCGTCGTAGTTGGCCTCGCTGGTCATCACGTAGAACGGGATGGTCGCGCCGTAGCGGATGGTGCGCGCGACGATCTTGCGGGCGTGGAAGTAGAAGAGCGGCGCGCCAGTGAGCGGCCCGATGGAATAGCAGCCCTTGGGGCCGTCGTACCCGAGGCGAGACCCCTGCCCGCCCGCTACGAGAAGCGCCGCGACGCGCCCGGCCCTGAGCTCCTTCTCGCCGGCCGCGACGGCCTCTGCGAGCTTCTTGCCCTTCAGCACCGCCACCTTGGGCGCCTTGCCCTTCGAGCTGTCGGGAACCTCGGCGCCCTTCTTCAGGGCCTCCTGGCAGTACTTTACGCTCTTCGGGTCGATCTTCGCGACCTGTTCAAGAAGCGCCTCGCGCTCCTTCTTCCCGAGCTTCTTCCAGTAGGCGAGCACGTGCGACTGCCCGCACTTCGCAAGCATCTTCTCAGCTTCCGCGTAATTCATTGTGGTCAATTCCTTTCTGCGCAAGATTATACAAAAAGGTCCGCCCGAAGGTCAAGCGCGCGTTTTGGCGGCGACGAGGCGCTAGTCGACGGTGAATCGGACCTCGGCGACCTCGCCTGCGGCGGTGGAGCATGCCAGGACGTGCTCACCCGGCTGGACGTCCGCCACGAACGGCGCGCCGCCTTCGGACTCGCCCGCCGCCGCGCCGTCGAGGAACCACCAGAGCCTGCCCGCGGACGCCGCGCCCACTGCGCGGCAGACGACCCCCTGCTGCGGCACGCCGTCAACCGCGCGCAGGTCCGCCCCGTCCTCCGGGGACGCGATGGCGAGCGCCGCGCACGGCTCCTCCAGCCGCCCGGGGAGGCGCGCAAGAAGCGCCTGCACGCCCGCCGGCTCGCGGAACCACGGCCCCCCGTTGCCGGGGTAGAGCGTCCGGGCGATCTTCCACGCCAGCGGCGCCGCGGCGCGCGCGCCGACGATCTTCGAGTCCCCGAACCCGCCGCTCATCCGCCCGCACCAGACGCCCACGACGTACTCCGGGTTCCAGAGGACCGTCCACGCGTCGCGGTACGCGGAGCTGGTCCCGGTCTTCCACGCGAACCTTGGCAGCTCGACGTCCACCACGTGCCCAAGCGCCGCGGCGCCGCGCTCTGCGCCCGAGAGAGCCTGCGTCACGAGGTACGCAGCCTCGGACGAGACGGACGTCCCCTCCGCGCCGCCGGCGCCGAGCGCGGCGAGGGAGAGCCTGCGGTACGCGCCGACAAGCTCGACCAGCGTCACGTCCGCGCCGCCGATCGACAGGCCCAGTCCGTACGACGCGTAGTCCGTCCCCATCGTTGCGAACCCGAGTTCGCCGAGGAGCGCGCCGAAGCGGTCCACCCCGACCTTGCGGCAGAGGCGCACGAACGGGACGTTGAGGGACATGACGAGCGAATCGCCGAGCGAGACGTCCCCGCGGAACCTTCCGTCGAAGTTCGCCGGACGGTAGCCCTTCACCGCCAGCGGCTCGTCGGGAATGGACGTGGCGGGCCCGGCGAACCCCGCGTCCATCGCAAGCGCAGCGAGGAACGGCTTGAGCGTGGAGCCCGCGGGGCGCGCCCCGAGCGCCGCGTTGAACTGTCCCTCGTCCTTCGCGAAGTAGTCTCCGCTGGACGCCATGGCGACGACGTCGCCTGTCGCGACTTTCATCACGACGACCGACGCGGACCGTCCGTCCACCCTCGCCGCGTCCGCGACCGCCCTCTCGCACGCGCACTGCACGTCCTCGTCCAGCGGAGTCACGACGTCCGAGCTCCCCGGCGCGAACGTGGCGGCGTACCAGTCGCAGTAGTGCGGATGGCGGAACGGACGCGGAGCGCGGCGCACCTCGGGGACGACGCCTTTCGCGCCCTCGGCCTGCGCCTCGGTTATGTAGCCGAGCTTCACCATCCTGGCGAGGACGTAGTCTCGCCGGGCGAGCGCCTTGGCGAGTCCGCGGTCGGGACGGAAGCGCGACGGCGCCTGCAGCATCCCCGCGAGGAGCGCCGCCTCGCCGAGGCCGAGGTCCTTCGCGCCCTTCCCGAACCAGCCCATCGCCCCGGCCTCGATCCCGACGAGGTTCGAGCCGAACGGCGCGCGGTTGAGGTACTGCGAGAGTATCCACGACTTGGACTTTGCGCGCTCCATCTTCACGGCGCGCACGGCCTCAGCCCACTTCTGCGCGTAGGACTTCCTGTGCGGACGTATCAGGCGGACGGCCTGCATCGTTATCGTGGACGCGCCGGATACGCGCCTTCCGCCGACGACGTTCTGCATGAGCGCGCGGAACGCGCTCAGCGGACGCACCCCGCAGTGCTCCCAGAAGCTGCCGTCCTCGGACGCGACAACCGCCTTCGCGATCCAGTCCGACGGATCCGCCTCGTACCACGGACGGCAATCGACGTCGCCCGGACCAAGCGAGACGCGCATCACCTCCCCCGAGGAGTCGCGCAGGACGACCCCTCCGGGGTACGGGCCGCAGTCCGCCTCCGTCCAGTCAATCGCGAACCACGACGCGGCCAGGGCGAGTGCGAGCGCGCAGGGAAGGCTGATACATAGCCTCCGCAGCCACGCCAGGCAGGACGAACTCGCCCGCCGAGACGACCCTGAGGGGATAGCAGAACTTGACTTCATCGTTCTTCTCCATGTGGAACTTCTTCGAGAACACCAGCATCCTGTCGTCGCGCGCGTCAGAGCGCATCACCCACCCGTCCGCGCCCGGCGGGAGCCAGGGGTAGACGGACGGGTCGAGAGCCGAGTGGACCGGCTCCATCGCGCCCGCGAAGAGGTCCTCTACCACGAGGTCGGAGTAGTCGCGCGAAACGTCCGAGCGAATCGTCAGCTCGACGAACAGCAGGTCGCCCCGCGAGAGGCGCGACATGTCCGCCGCGCATCCGTCGGGCCCCAGAAAGCGCCTCTCGACGGATATGTCGCTCGCCTCGTTTGTGACGGACGAGACGTCCGGCAGCTCCAGCGCGCGCCAGCAGACGAAACGCGTCCCGGGCGCGGTGCGGGACTTCCTGTAGTACGCGGCGAGCGCGGCAAGCGCGTGCGCGTTCTCCTCGGTCGTCCCCCAGGCGAACCTCTGCGGGTCTCGCTTGGACGCGAGGTACGCCGCGAGCTCGCGGACGCGCGCTTCCTCGCCACCGAGCTCCAACAGGGCGACGAGCGCGAAGGCGGCCTCCTTGACGGACGCGGGAGCGGACGCGCTCTTGAGCAGCTCCGTCGCGCGGAACCTGTCGCCTATTGCGGCAAAGGCCCTGGCGAGGCGCGCGCGGGAGAGGAGCGAGAGCGACGCCCTGTCGTCGTAGAGGCGCAGCATGCGGTCCCGCTCGGGTTTCCCGGCGAGCGCGAGCGTGTGGCACGCGTAGGCGGATATGGAGTTCGTCGGGGACATCGCCCACCTGGACAGGAACTCGACCACCTTTGCCTTCGACGCGGGGTCCACCTTGACGCCGGACCTCTCGGCGGCGACGAGGAAGTGCGACGCGTAGAGCGACACCTCCCTGTCCCACGGCGCGTAGTTGCAGTCCGGCCACATGACGAAGTCCGTCTTCCTTATCATCGAGCAGACGCGCTTCACCCCGGCGGCCACGTAGTCGTCGACGTTGGTGTGGACGGACGAGCCAAGCGCGGAAAGGACGTCCCTTGCGGCGACAAGCGGCATGATGCGCGAGGAGGTCTGCTCCAGGCATCCGTGCGGGTAGTCGGCAAGCCACTCGAGCGCGGACCTGAGTCCGGCCGCCGGGCTCTCGAGTATCTCGTACTTGAAGCGCGGCGACTTCTCGCGCCCGTACGTCGCGCCGGGCGCGAGCTCCTCGACGCCCGCCGTCTCGCGCCACGCGACGGCCGGCCTTACGGGCAGGTGTATCGTGTCGGAGTGAGACTCTCCGAGTCCCTTGACTGAGAACGTGACGTCCATCTCGCCCGGCTCGGCCGGCGCCGTGACGTCGAACCGCAGGAGCGACGTGTCGCCGCGCGGGATCCTGACGGACCCTGCGAAGCGCGCGCCGCCACGTCCGGCCACCACGACCTCGTACCCGACGTCGCCATCGCCGTCCGTCGTGTTGGTTATGGGAAGCGTCGCCTCGAACACGTCGCCGGGCGCGACGAAGCGCGGCGCGTCGGGCTGCATGACGAGCCCGGGCGCGACCTTCGCGCGGCACGAGCCGGCGCCGGTGGCGCGAGCGTCGTACGCGACCGCAGTTACGCGCACCTCGCCGACGAACTCAGGGAGGACGAACCTGGCGGACCCCTTGCCGCCGTCGAGGGGGACGCGTTCGCGCCAGACTGACAGCGGACGGAACCTGCGCGTCGGCGTGGGGCTGACGCGGCCGAGCATCTCCGCGCCCTCGCCGCCGCCCGTCTTCGCGCCGCTCGCGCGGAGCTCGTCGTCCCCAAGGACCGGCAGGAGCCTGTGGTAGAGGTCGTAGAGCGGCGTCCAGGCGCCGCGCGTCGTCGCGAAGCGGCCTATCGGGTCCGGCACGGGCTCGTCCGTGAGGAGGTTTATCCCCTCGTCCACGACGGTCACGACGGCCACGGCGCCTGTCGCCGCGTTCCAGACCGCCGCCACATCCACGTCGACGACGTTGCCTGCCGCGACGTCGACCTTGGCGGACACCTTGACGGGCAGCTCGTCCTCGGCACGGCGCACGGAGAGGCTCTTCTCGCCGTGGGCCCTGACGGACATGCCGCGCCGCCCTCCCGTCGCGCTCTGCACGACGGACACCTTCACGTCTACGCCAGGAGCCCAGTCGGCCTCCATGGGCGGGAGCTCGATCTCGCCCGTCGCGCCGACAGTCACGACTTCGGTGTAGATGAGGTCGCCCCTGAACAGGCTGACGAGCGCCGTTCCCGCAAACGGGGACTTGACCACGAGGCGCGGCCTCTCGCCGGGACGGTAGAAGTCCTTGTCAGCGGAGAGCGTCACGGCGGTCGGGCTCGAGAGCGACGCCGCAACGGACTCGCCGTCGCCGCCTCCCAGGAAGAACGCCGTGCCGAAGGACGCGCCCGTCGCGGGATCCTCGACGGTGAGCACGTAGTCGCCGCACTCGTCCGCCGGGATCTCCAGCACCGCGTCCGCGCCGTCCGGCGCGACGACGGGAATCGCGTCCGCCACGACATTCCGCACTCGCTCGCAGTCCCACGTCGCCCATCCGTCGTCGCGGCGGCGGTATGTGTAGACGCAATCGACGCTCTCGAGCTTCGCGACGAGCTTGCGCTCGCCGGCGGCGCGGGTTCCGTCCGGCATGACGCATGCAAGGCGGACGGAGGGGCGTCCTGTCTCCGGCTTCGCGAGCCAGCGTCCGGACATCGCCGCGCCGATGTAGAACGGGTAGTAGTGGAGGACGCACGAGGCGCGCGCCGTCGCGGGACGCCCTCCGTCCTCGAACACAGTTCCCTCCCCCGTCGCCTTGACTGCGGCCTTGGGCTTGCCCGAGTCCGCCCAGAGCGGGGCCTGGAAGCGCGCCTTCCCGTCGGCGTCGAGGCGGGACGCGGCGAGGCGGCGGAAGCTAGGCTTGAGGCCGAGCCCGTCGTTGCCGAAGAGATATCCCTTCCAGCCGGACGGACGGAACGGGACGTCCTGGAACACGACGGCGCCCTCGCACCTGAGCAGCTTGGCGGGTCCGCCGTAGAGATGCTCCGCCGCGACGCCGAAGGCGAACTCGCCGGGGGCCACGTCCTTCTCCGCGGCGATTTTGACGCGGATCTGCGGAGGCGCGAACTCCTCGACCTTGACCTTCCTCTCGCCGAGCGTCGAGCCGTCCTTGCCGGGCGTCTTCAGCACGATGCACCAGTCGCCGCTCGGCTGCTCGGCGGGGACGGAGAAGGAGTCTGTGGAGACCGCGCCGAACTCGTCCGGCATGAGCGTCTTCCTCGCGAGCGGGTTGCCGTCCGGGGAAAGGAGGACAGCCTCCACGGGGAACGGGCGCGGCGCAATTCCCTCGCCGTTGCGCAGGATAGCGTGGAGGAAGATGCGCTCGTCGTGGCGGTATATGCCGCGCTCGGTCCACACGAACGCGGCACTTTCGCCGCGGGCGAGGAAGTCCGGCCTGTCGCCTTCGCCGAACCCGGGCTCGTCGACGGACATGGAGCCCCTGAGGGCGATGAACGACCTGTCGCTGCCATCCGGGGCCGAGGCGACAACGGCGAAGGGCTCGCCCTTGGCGACGGACTCGAGGCGGCAGAGTCCGTTCCCGTCGGCGCGCCCCTTCGCGACGAGCGCGTTGGCAGTCGAATAGGCCTCGAGGATGGCGTTCGCAACGGGGCGCCCGGTGGCGAGCGAAGTGACCCACGCGAGCAGTCCCGACTTGGTCTTGCGCACGCTGAGCCCCAGGTCCGTCACGCATACGACGCGGTACCTGTTGGGGTTGTAGAGCTCGTCGTGGCGTCCGTACTGCCCGTTCAGCCTTCCCCAGCCGTCGTCGTTCCTCTCGCGCTCGCCCCTGCGCACCGTCACGAGGAAGACGCCGTTGGACGCCGCTCCGGGCGCCTCGACGACGACGGGGACCGTGGACCTGACGTTGGGCTCGCCGCGGACGTCCGCCTTCGTGGCGACGGGCTCGGCGGAAAGGTCCTCCACGAACTCCTCGTCGGCGAGCCAGTAGCCGCGGCGCACGTGGCTGTAGGCGCGTTCCTCCAGGGCGAGCATCTGCACGATGTTGGCGGACGGGACCTGGCGGACCTCGGCGTAGACAGACTGGACGTTGACGCTCGATATGGCGACCGCCCTGCGTCCCAGCGGCGGCAGGTAGCGCCCCTTGTCCGCAAACGAGACCTCCGGCGCCTCGTCCTCCCTCTCGAACACGTGGACGAAGTCCTCCTGGAGCGGCTCCGCGGAAGCGGCGGCGCCGGCCTTGCGCCATGCGGGGAAGCCCTTGCGGACGCAGACCGCCACGTTCGTCCTGTGCATGAAGTCGCCTGTCACGACAAGAACGGGGACGTGGCGCTCCACGGCCGGGTCCCACGGGGTCTCGTACCCGAAGGAGACGGACCCTCCCTCGAGCGGCTCGACGGTGACGTACTGGCGGACGACGGACATGTCGGGCCGCTCGCTGAGGAAAAGCCGCAGCTGGTCGTGTCCCTCGTAGCCGACCTTCCTGACGGACATCCGCCGGACCTCATTCGTGGGCGCCGCGGAGGGCGCTGCGGAGGGGGCCGCGGAGGGCGGCTTGTTGACGGCCGGGCGGGACGCCGGTTCCGCAAACGCGGTTTTCGGTTCGACTTTGGCCAGCTTCCTGCCCAGGACGA
>Ga0310696_10010481_pt1 | contig 10652 bp, 8 predicted proteins | sample AusTroGonzalo_MG_4_FD_203885 | JGI IMG/M metagenome (GOLD analysis project Ga0310696, IMG submission 203885) | Bovine rumen microbial communities from tropical cattle in Woodstock, Queensland, Australia - Gonzalo_02 (v2) (version 2) | ecosystem: Host-associated > Mammals > Digestive system >... | reverse complement strand
CCTGCCGGCAGCCATAAGCTCAACTCAGCCATCGCGCAGGCCTATTATGCGAAGGAGCAAGGCATCACAAACCTTACTACCGAGACCGGAGCAGGCCAGTGGGGAGGCGCCCTGAGCTATGCCACCAAGAAATTCGGCATCGAGTGCGCTGTTTACATGGTCAAGGTGAGCTTTGAGCAGAAGCCCTACCGCCGCTCCATCATGCAGACCTTCGGCGCTGCCATCACTCCTTCGCCCTCTATGTCAACCAGGGCCGGCAAGGACATCCTGACCGTCAATCCCAACGACCGCGGATCTCTCGGCTGCGCCATTTCAGAGGCCATTGAGCTGGCTGTCAGCACTCCGAACTGCAAATACGCCCTCGGCTCCGTGCTGAACCATGTATGCATGCACCAGACTGTCATAGGCCTCGAGGCTGAGAAACAGATGGCCCTGGCCGGCGAGTATCCGGACATAGTCATCGCCTGCTTCGGCGGCGGCTCGAATTTCTCCGGCATTGCTTTCCCCTTCATGCGCCACAACATACAGGAAGGCAAGAAGACCCGCTTCATCGCTGCCGAACCCGTTTCCTGCCCCAAGCTCACCCGGGGCAAGTTCGAATATGACTTCGGAGACGAGGCCGGAATGACTCCGCTGCTGCCCATGTACACGCTCGGACACACTTTCAAGCCTTCATCCATTCATGCAGGCGGTCTGCGCTATCACGGTGCCGGTGTCATCCTTTCTCAGCTGATGAAAGACGGTTTCATGGAAGCAATGGACATCGAGCAGCTCGATTCATTCCATGCAGGCGTCCTTTTCGCAAGGACGGAAGGCATCATTCCCGCCCCTGAAAGCTGCCATGCCATCGCCGCAACTGTCAAGGAAGCGCTCCGCTGCAAGGAGACAGGAGAGAAGAAGACCATTCTTTTCAACCTTTCAGGACACGGCTTCGTGGATATGGCTGCGTATGACAACTACTTCTCAGGCGAAATGCAGAATTTCCATCTGAGCGACGAGGACCTCGCCAAGTTCATCGTGTCTGCTGACGAACTTAACAAGTAGGCGGCAAGCTCTTTCATAAGTCGGTTGACTTTTGTACCTTAGCGGATTACAAACCTGAACCGACTTATGAAAAAGTTTTTGATAATCCTTTCAGCGGCGGTTCTGGCTTCATGCCAGAGCAAGCCCGTAATAGACGTGCAGGCTCATCGCGGCGGTGCAGGGCTGATGCCGGAGAACACGGTTTCAGCCATGAAAAACGCGCTGGACCTGCACGTCAACACTCTTGAGTTCGACCTGCAGCTCTCGCAGGACGGCATGGTTGTCGTTTCTCACGACAGTTATTTCCATCCCCGTTATTCAATCCGGCCTGACGGCACGTATATAGAGGAAGATGACCCCAAGGAATACCTCTATACCATGCCTTACGACAGTATAGCCATGTATGAGGTGGGTCTTCGTCCGGTGGAACGCTGGCCGGGTCAGGCCAAACTGCAGGAAGTGAAACCTCTTGCAAGCGACCTTATAGATTTCTCTGAGGATTATGCAGCGCAAATCGGCCTGTCGCCTGTCAATTACAATATAGAAATCAAATCCTGGCCCGGAGAAGGGGAGGGGAGCCTGTGGCCGGACTACAAGGTCTTCTGTGACACATGTATCCCGCTTCTGCTCTCAAAGAATCTTGGGAACAGGCTCATCGTGCAGTGCTTCGATACGCGTGCCCTCAATTACATGCACGAAAAGTGGCCCGAACTCATCCTGTCCTATCTGACTGAAGACTATGACGGCGGCGACATAGAGAAACTGCTCGGCAACCTTGATTTCACCCCTCAGTGGTGGAGTCCGGAGTCGAGCGTGGTCACCCCCGAGAACGTTTCCTGGTGCCATTCTCGCGGCATCGGTGTTGTTCCGTGGACAGTCGATGACCCCGCCGAAATGCTCCGCCTGGTGGAATGCGGGGTTGAAGCCATTATTTCCAATTATCCTGACATCCTCATTGAAACAGTACGATAATGCTTAAGTTTCTCAAGCAACCCGAATACAAGCCTGCGCAGACCGGCCCTGAGGCCGACGCCAAATACAAACGGCTGAGACTGCAGGTCTTCATCGGCGCCTTCATCGGCTATGCCGGATTCTATCTTGTCCGCAAAAACCTCTCGATGGCAATCCCGGCCATGGTGCCGCTCGGCTTCCAGAAGACTGAACTTGGCTTCGTACTGGGTCTCAACGCAGCTGCGTACGCCCTTTCCAAATTCCTTAACGGCAGTGTGTCAGACCGCTCGAATGCAAGGGTATTCCTTCCTCTCGGCCTGATACTGACAGCAATATCGATGTGCTTCATGATAGTGCCCATCCAGTTCATCGGCGCTTCCAACAAGGCTCTGGCCATCCTCGTGATGGGGGTGTTGAACTGTCTGGTAGGCTGGTTCAACGGTATGGGCTGGCCCCCGTGCGGACGTGTCATGACGCACTGGTTTTCTCCCGGAGAGAGGGGAACCATGATGAGCATATGGAACTGCGCCCATAATGTGGGAGGGGCCCTTGTCGGCCCGATGGCCACATACGGGGCGGCATGGTTCGGCAGCTGGTTCTACGGCACTCACGAAGAGCTGTATTTCCTTATCGGCACCTTCGCCTTTCCTGCTGCGGTGGCGCTTTTCATAGCCCTGCTGGCATACGTCCTGCTTCGCGACACTCCGCAGTCCTGCGGGCTGCCTTCAGTCGAGTCGTGGCGCAACGATTATCCGAAAAACTACTCCGACAAGCACGAGCAGACTCTTACTGCAAGGGAAATATTCTTCAAACATGTCCTGAACAACAAGTTCCTCTGGTTCATCGCCCTTGCGAACGCCTTCGTGTATATGGTACGATACGGCTGTCTGGACTGGGCTCCAACCATCCTGACGGAGAAGGGCATCGACATCAAGAGCGCAGGCTGGGCATACTTCGCCTATGAGTTTGCGGCAATCCCCGGAACGCTGCTCTGCGGCTGGCTGTCCGACAAACTGTTCCACGGCCGAAGGGCGCTGCCCACCATTCTTTTCATGGCGCTCGTGATGGTTTTCGTCGTTCTCTACTGGCTTTTCATCGACAATCTGACCGTCGTTATCGTCAGCCTTATCGGCATCGGCTTTTTCATTTACGGTCCGGTGATGCTGATTGGCGTTCAGGCCCTGGATCTGGCTCCGAAGAATGCCGCCGGCACTGCTGCGGGCCTGACCGGTTTCTTCGGTTATTTCCTCGGCACTTTCCTGCTTGCGAACACTGTAATAGGGCTTGTAGCCCAGAATGCAGGCTGGAACTGGACCTTCGTGCTGCTCATTGCGGCATGTCTGCTTGCCATTCTCTTCATGGGACTTACCCTGAAGGAGGAAAGGCGGTGATTTTGATTATTTACCCAAAGTGCATATATTAGACTAAACTTTTTTATAAACTACATCATGAATAAACTGAAATTCCTGCTTACCGCTGCACTCCTGTCTATGGCGCTGATGACTGCCTCTGCACAGGAAGATATTGTAAAAACCGGCCTGAACTTCGGCCCTCTTCCGGCTGTCGGCTATTCGTCCGACCTCGGCTGGCACTACGGCGCCCTTACTGACATCTACTGGTACGGCGACGGCTCCAAATATCCTGAGTATGTTTGGAAAGCAAATGTCGAAGCCTCATGGTATTCGAAAGGCAATGCAGTATATCACGCTTTCTTCGACAGCAAATACCTGCTCAACGGAGTAAGGCTTTCAGCCGACATTTCCTATTTCGGCAACAAGACCGACAATTTCTACGGATTCAACGGCGCTTCATCGCTGTATGTTCCCGAGCTTGACAAGATTGTCAACGGTCAGGGCCTTTACCTGATGCGGCGCGACATTTTCCGCACAATCCTTATGCTGCAGGGCCGCTTCGGCGAGAGCAAGTGGGGATGGGCAGGCGGTGTGACCTACTGGAACGTACGTACAGGACACGCAGTTAACAAAGGGCTGACTCCGGCGAACGATTTGTCCCTCTATGACCTCTATGTGGCACATGACATCATTCCTGCCGCCGAGGCGGCCGGAGGCCAGCACCTCGAGTTCAAGGCGGGCGTGGTATTCGATACACGCGACCACGAGAACAACCCCTCGAGGGGTACAAACATCGAAGCCTATATCTATGGTTCTCCCGACTTCATTTCAAAACATGACAACAGTTACCTCAAGCTTGCCGTTCACCTCAAGGAATTCGTTCCCATCGGCAACCGTATAGTGTTCGGAGCCCATCTTGCTTTCCAGGGGCAGCTTGCCGGCAGGACTCCGTACTACATGCTGTCCACCATTCAGACCATCAACCTGAAACAAATCCGTCCGGAAGGTCTCGGCTCCACCTGTACAGTCCGCGGTACCGTTTACAACCGTTTGCAGGGCAACGGTTATGTATGGTCAAACCTCGAGTTCCGCTGGACCTTCGCCAAATTCCACTGGATCAACCAGAACTGGGCTCTCGTAACCAACCCCTTCTTCGATATGGGTATGGTAGTGCAGCCTTACCGTCCCGAGCAGATGAAAACCCTGCTCAATGACAACAACGTAGTCGCCATAGTTGACGACAAGCCGCTCACTGCCGGCCAGCTTTACACCCAGAAGTCTGAGTCACTCCACATGAGCGCCGGTATCGGCCTCCATGTTCTCATGAACCAGAACTTCAACATCAACTTCGAGTTCGGCAAGTGCTTCGACATCAACGACGGCAAGGGTCTCGGCATCAACGTCGGGCTTAACTATATCTTCTAAGCCATGAAGAGACTGTTCCGGGCTGCCGCCGTCTTGCTTGCGGCTTTTGTGCTTACAAGCTGTATGGCTGGTAAGTATTTGACGAATTATGCGCTGTCACCTACCCCTCACGGGGTGGATGACATAGAGCGTACCCGCTACAAGGCGGATTCTCTGATGCCGGGCAGCACTGCATGGTACGACAGTCTCAAGGCTCAGGGCATACTCAAGGACACCACTATAACAGGATACCGCGGTTTCAGGGTGCATGCCTGTTACGTGCCTGCCAAGGACCCCGACACCGCCCAGGGCACAGCCATCGTGGTGCACGGCTACGGAGACAACCATTTCGTCTTCCTGTATCTCGTCCGCATGTACCGCGACGAATTCAACTACAACGTTCTATTCCCGGACCTGCAGTACCACGGCTATTCAGAGGGTGACCACATCCAGATGGGATGGTACGACCGCTTCGATATCATGAAATGGATAAAAGTGGCGCATGATGTCTTCAAGGATGACTTTATGGTTCTGCACGGAGTTTCGATGGGCGCCGCCACGGTCATGATGACAAGCGGTGAGGAATTGCCGGAATATGTCCGCTGCTTCGTGGAGGACTGCGGATACGCCTCGGTAGTGAAGCAGTTCAACAGCAACCGCAAGCAGAACTTCGCCTTCATCCCGCCCGATGTGCTCCAGAGTGCAAGTCTCGTAACCAAGAAACGATTTGGATGGAGCTTCTGGGAGGCGTCTTCTGTAAGACAGGTCGCAAAGTGTGACAGACCCATGCTCTTCATCCACGGTGACCATGACGACTTCGTGCCTTTCTCCCACCTATATCTGGTATATGGAGCCAAGACTCAGGGCTACAAGGACATTTGGGTCGCTGAAGGGGCTGTCCATGCCAACGCATATGCAAAACATCCCGAGGAATACACCGCAAAAGTGCGGAGCTTCCTCGAGACAGTTCGCGAAATGGACAGATAAACTGTCAGGACAGAGGTTCGATGAACGCGTAGTCCACGTCAGGCATGGCTCCGCGGTCATTGGCAAGCCGGATGCAGTTAAGCCCGGGCTCCAGACGAACCGTCAATTCGATATCTTGCCATTGGGGTGACGCGCTCACCCTGATGGCTTGTGCTTTATCAGGGTTGACTGAAAGGTATATCATGCTGTTCTCAGGGCTCAGGCAGCGCAGGGTCAGGCGGTATTCTCCGCCCTTGCGGCTCCATACATCACGCCACTGAAGGTCGTTGGTGGGCTTGAATCCCAGTTGGGTGACTGCCACGCCGCCGGAACATTCCGGGACAGGGGTATAGGTGGCTGTCTTGAAAGCCTGGTTGTTGTACAGCTCCTGATAGTCGCTCAGCCATGCGGTCTCAGCCTCGTAAAGGACGCGTTCCAGACGCTCTGAGGCATCAATGCGGTAAATGCGGGTGCCGTGAGCCGGGACGTCAGCCTCGAGACGGTCGGAAACAGTCCCGACATCCTTGCGGGCGAAAAGGTCACGGACTGAGGCGGGACCGGCCAGATCAAGGTCCTTGAGGTCGATGCCCATGTGGCACGGCTCGTTCGCCGGATTGTAGAAGGCAACTGCGCGGACCGTGCCGAAGCGTTCCTCGATGTCTTTCACCAAAACATAAGTTTCTCCGATATGCTGGACTACGTAGGCCTGAAGTCCGAGCGGATCCTGATCGAGAGCCAGCAGGTCTCGGTTGGTGAGCAGCTCGAAGGCTTCTGTGCGAAGGGTGGTCATATCGCAGCCTATCAGCAGGGGAGAGGACATTATGCACCATATTCCGAAGTGTGTCATGTCTTCCTCGCTGCTCAGCGAGCGGCCGACTTCGAGCATGTCCATGTCGTTGTAGTGTCCTCCGCCGGCGTAAGCGGAAAGATAGAGGTTCTGGCTTATGATGTTCCTAACTGAGAACCAGCGGTCGGCGATGTCATGTGACATGCGCCATGAAGTGGCCACGTCACGCACCCAGACTCCGGGGAAATCCCAGCGGCAGACGTTCAGCCGGACATCCTTGCGACCGGTGGCGTCGATGGCGCGGCGGATGGCGGTATAGCGCTCCTGCGGGTCAAGGGCGAGGCGGTCGGAATTCTGGGGAGCGTTTCCTCCGCAGAAATCCACCTTGATGAAATCGAAGCCGAGCTCCTTGAAGAAGAAATCGGCGTCCTGCTGGTCATGGCCGTACAGCCCCACACCACGGGCGATGGTGTCGCCGTTGTAGTAGCTGCCGCAGGTATTCGCTCCCGCGTCGCTGTATATGCCGGCCTTAAGGCCGAGGGCATGGATATGGTCGACAACCTTTTTCATTCCGCCGGGGAAACGGGTGGGGTGGATAAGCAGCTGGCCTGTCTGCTGGTCGCGGCCTCCGAAATAGCCGTCATCTATGTTGATATGGTTGTATCCGGCGTCAGCCAGACCTGTTGAAACCATGGCATCCGCCTGACTCATGATAAGCGAGTCGGAAATGTTGACGCTGTAGGTGTTCCAAGAACTCCAGCCCATGGTGGGAAGCTGTATCTGAGCTGTGCCGTCATGCCTGGGAGATGTTGCGCATGCTGTAAGCAGAAGCATTAAAATGATTGGTGCGATATTTCTTTTCATGGGAAAAAATGATAAATTTGCGGCTTCTATTTTGGTATAGATGCTCAAATTTAAGATATTTTTTGGCATTTCAGCCGTATTGGCGGCATTGACTTCCTGCTCTGACAAGGAAATCATCCCTGTGGAACCGGATTATACCCTCGACACGTCATGGTATGTCACAGACCGCGGCGGCGAAGCTGACCTTTTCTATATCAGCTCTACCGAGACCTTCGATTACGAAGTTGACGGGTCCGCCGTCCATTTTGCATGGGCGGCAGATTCGGCTGCATGCCCCGGCATGCGGCAGGAAATGGAAGGAGTTGACCGTCTGCTTTCCGGAAAGCTGAACTTTTATTCTCCCTTCTATCGGCAGATGACGATGGAGACATATCTTGACACTGCGCTGATCGGCAGCAGATTCCCTGTGGCAATGAACGATGTGCGCAATGCCTTCGGCTACTATCTGGAAAATGAAAATGAAGGCCGTCCCTTTGTTCTGGCTGGTTTCAGTCAGGGAGCTGAAATTCTGGTGGAGTTGCTCAAAGAGCTTCCTGAAAACCGTCAGAATCAGATGGTGGCAGCCTATGTGCTTGGCTGGAAGATTACTGAAAGCGACCTTGCGGCTGCGGATGCAATCAGGCCTGCGACCGGCTCGGATGACACAGGCGTTACGATATGCTACAACTCCGTCAGGGACGCAGGGGCTGCAAATCCGCTCCTGAGCGAGGGGAACTGCGTGGCAATCAATCCTGTCAACTGGAAGACAGACGCCACTCCGGCCGCTCTTTTTGACACTCTGACAGTTACTCTCGACCCTGCAACGAAGCTCCTTTTTGTGGAGGGCTTCGAGGGGACAGGATATGCGTGGAAGCCATATTTCAAGGACGGCTGCTACCATACTTTCGAAATCCGCTGGTATGCAGACTGCCTGAGAGAGAATATTGACGAACGCTGCGTAGCCTTTGATATTCAGCAGCCATTAACATCTGTTGAATGAAAGTTTTATTTGTCTGCAACAACGCTTACAATCCGGGGAACGGACTCAGCGCATCAGCGCTCAATACGATTAAAAACCTGAAAGATCACGGGGTTGACGCCCGCCTTATGGCTGTGCGCAATTCAGACCCGTCCGGCAACCAGCCCGATTTTCCGCTGGAGCATTTCATATTCCCGATTTTCGAGCCCATCGTCCGTGCCAACGGCTTCGCATATGCCAAGATTGACCGTAAGATGATAGAAAAAGCGGTGTCATGGGCAGATGTAGTCCATTTCGAAGAGGCTTTGTTTCTGGAAAATGCCGTACGTAAAATTGCTGTTAAGCATGGCAAGGCCTGCACGGCCACATTCCATCTATATCCCCATAACATCCTTGCAAACCTTGAAATGGGCAAAAACAAGCTGCTCAACAAGCTTATTCTGAGAAGCTGGAAACGCAATGTCTTCGACTATTGCTCTCACATACAGTGTCCCACGAAATCTGTGAGTGAATACTTGAGCAACAATGGTTTCAAGGCGAAGCTGCATGTCATTTCCAACGGTATGGATATACCGGAAGTTCCTGTATCTGTGACCCCTGTCATGCCAGAACCCGTAGCGGACATACTTTGCGTGGGCAGACTGGCGCGGGAGAAAGCTCAGGATACGCTGCTTGACGCCATGCGTTACAGCCGCCATGCAGGCAGCATACGCCTGTTTTTCGCAGGGAAGGGGCCGAAATCCAAGTTATATGCACGCAAGGCGGAGAAGCTCCTTCGCGACGGCGTGCTGAAGCATCCCGTTACATTCGGTTTCTACAAGCGGGATGAGCTGAGGCAAATGGCTGCAGAATCATATCTCTATGTCCACTGCGCCTGGGTCGAGGTTGAGGGACTTTCCTGCCTTGAGGCCACCCGCGAAGGGCTTGTGCCAGTAATAGGGAAGGGGGAGCTTGTAGGTACCACCGACTTCGCCCTGACCGGGGAAAGCATATATCCTGTCGGAGACAGCCGTGAGCTTGCCCGGAGAATTGACTGGTGGATAGAGCACCCGAAGGAACGCAACGCAATGGCTCAGCGCTATGCCGATGCAGCGCGGGAATACGATATAAAAAAGAGCATAGACTCTCTCATAGACATGTTCCGCGAGGCTGTCGAAGATGCAAGACGATGAAGAGGTTCCTTTTACTGTTCCTTGCAGCCATTATGGCCTGCTCCTGCGCCGTAGGGCGATATGCCAGAGGTCCGGAGTCCGGAGATATCGAGGCAGGCTATCAGTTCGACGGCATCCTGAAGGCCGTCAACTATCCGAGCAGCGAAAGCCATCTGACTGAGAGGAGGATGCTGGTCTATCTGCCTGCTGACTATTATGCCGACTCTTCCGCCCGCTATCCCGTATTTTACCTTCTCCACGGTGCGAGGGGCAACGAAGTGACATGGATTGAGAAGTCCAAGGTGATGGAGAGCATCGATTCGCTGCGCAGGGAGGGCCTGATTGAGGATTTCTTGCTCGTCATGCCGAACATGAACCGCTACTACAGCGACAGGGAGTACAACAACGGCCACTGCCTGAGGGCTATGCGAGCTTTCTGGCTCCTGGACGGAGAGGCGGAGCGGCATTTCATGAAAGATGTGGTGGCATTCACCGACAGCACCTTCCGTACTATCCCAGAGAAGTCAGATCGTGCCATTGCAGGAATGTCGAGCGGTGCGCTGCAGGCCGTCTATATGTCGGCAGGCAGCCCGGACGCTTTCGATTATGTCGGGCTCTTCTCCCCCTATACTTATCCCACCTTCGCTGCGTGGGGCCACCTGGATGTGTATGGCGGTCTGAGCCGCAAGCTCAAACGGCAGTTTTCCGTTCCGCCGAAGCGATATGACATTTACATAGGCAGGACCGATTTCTTCTATCCTCACATAAAAAACTTTGACCGCAAGCTTACGGAGAAAGGTTATGCGCATACCCTTACAGTGGTCGATGGGGGACATGAATGGTACAACTGGTCTGACTTTGCAGTGGATTTTATTCAGAATGTATTCATAAAGTATCAAAATGAATAATGGTTTCTCGACAGTCGTGATGCTCGTGTTTTCGAACATCTTCATGACTTTCGCCTGGTACGGGCATCTGAAATTGAGCGAGATGAAGATTTCCGCAAGTTGGCCGCTGATTGCGGTCATCCTGTTCTCGTGGGGTATTGCTTTCTTCGAGTACTGCCTTACAGTCCCTGCGAACCGCATCGGGTTCGAGGGGAACGGCGGGCCGTTCAACCTGCTTCAATTAAAAGTGATTCAGGAGGTTATTTCGCTTACTGTGTTCACCATGATAGTGATGTTCCTCTTCAAAGG
>Ga0310696_10010480_pt1 | contig 10652 bp, 6 predicted proteins | sample AusTroGonzalo_MG_4_FD_203885 | JGI IMG/M metagenome (GOLD analysis project Ga0310696, IMG submission 203885) | Bovine rumen microbial communities from tropical cattle in Woodstock, Queensland, Australia - Gonzalo_02 (v2) (version 2) | ecosystem: Host-associated > Mammals > Digestive system >... | reverse complement strand
AGGCTTCTGCCTCTGCGGTCATATTCCTCATCTGGATATACTAAAGCCACCAATTTACCCTCGCGCATCACTACTACCGACTCTAATATGCCGCCGCGACCGTTAACCACATCCTCCACCTCTTCGGGGTAGATGTTCTGACCGTTTGAACCCAGCAGCATATTCTTGATTCTTCCGCGTATGAAGATATTGCCTTGCGCGTCTATCACACCCAAGTCGCCGGTCTTCAACCAGCCGTCTTCCGTGAACACCGCTTTAGTGGCTTCTTCGTTCTTGTAGTAGCCTGTCATATTGGCTTCACCCTTAACTTGTATCTCGCCTACCACATTCTGTGGGTCGCGTGAATCAATACGTATCTCCATACGATCCACTATCTTTCCGCAACTGTGAGGTACGAACTCACTCCAAGGCGTATAACCAATCAACGGACCGCACTCCGTCATCCCGTAACCTACCAAGAACGGGAAACCGATATCCTTCAGGCATTTCTCTGTTTCCGCACTCAACGCTGCTCCGCCTATTATCAGACTCTCTACCTTACCGCCGAATGCATCCATCAAACCGTCATACACTTTCTTTTTTATCATCTTGCCGAAGATTGGCATATTCCATATCATACGTACAAAAGGATTGCGTACACGGGGACGCAGTTTCTTCTGATAAATCTTCTCTATTATCAACGGTACCATAAAAATAAGATACGGCTGACACTCCTTGAACGCTTTCATCAGCGTCGGAACCGACATTCGGGGTATGAAGAACACGTGGGTGCCGCCTGCTACTTGATACAGGAACTCAAACGCCATTCCGAACATGTGGGCCAACGGCAGCAGTGATACAATATTCTTGCTTGGGTCGTTAGGTATATTCTCATGACCGAATGTAACGTTCGTACTCAGAGAACGATATGTCAGCATCACGCCCTTCGGATTACCCGTCGAACCGGATGTGTAGTTGATCAGCGCGAGGTCGTCAAGGTTGTCGTCCTGATAATGAACGTCTTTTGCGGTATAACCATTAGGGTGAGCCTCTGCGAACATCTTGTCCATGTTCAGTATGGCTTTCTCCACCTCGTCATCCTTTGCGTACATCACGTTGAAATCCATATACGTAATGATGGCGCGTAAATTAGGCATGTTCTCCGCCTTGATTTTCTTTGCCACCATCGGACCTGCCATCAGTATCTTTGCCTCCGAGTGATTGACAAGGTTCTCAATATCAGTCCCTGTGAAATCCGGCAATATGCTTACCCCCACTGCTCCGTACGCTAATATGGACAGGTAACTTACACCCCAGTTACTGCTGTTTACTCCGCAGAAGGCTATCTTGTCGCCTTTCTTTACACCGCATGCCTCATAGACCAAACGCAGTTTCTCCATCAATATGGCTATCTCACCATAGGTGTAACTCGTCTTCTCTCCGAAATCGGTGAATGCAGGACCATCCCAGTTTGTCTGCATTATTCTGTTCACGTATGTGAAAAAGTGTGTTGTAGGTGTCATCTCTTATCTGTTTTTATACATTTCTTCGTAGTATTTCTCATATTCGCCCGATGTTATTCTGTCCATCCATTCCTGATTGTCCAAGTACCATCTCACGGTCTTTTCTATGCCTTCTTCAAACTGGAGGCTCGGCTCCCAGCCAAGTTCCTTTTGCAACTTGCGAGAGTCAATGGCATAACGCATATCGTGTCCCGCACGGTCGGTCACGTACGTAATAAGATTCATATCCTCACCATCTGCGCGACCTAACAAACGATCCACCGTCTTTATCAATACTTTGATAATGTCAATGTTCTTCCATTCGTTGAACCCGCCGATGTTGTACGTTTCCGCTATCGCGCCCTTGTGGAAAATCAGGTCGATGGCACGGGCGTGATCCTCCACGTACAGCCAGTCCCGCACATTCTCGCCTTTGCCATATACAGGCAACGGTTTGCGGTGACGGATATTGTTTATAAAGAGAGGTATAAGTTTCTCAGGGAACTGGTACGGACCGTAGTTGTTCGAGCAGTTGGTCACAATGGTCGGCATTCCGTATGTATCGTGGAAAGCCCGCACAAAGTGGTCGCTGCTCGCTTTAGAAGCGGAATAGGGACTATGAGGCATGTATTTCAAGTCTTCCGTGAAGAACTTCTCCCCATAAGCGTGGTGATGTTCTGACGATGCTTTTGTCGTGAACGGCGACTCGATGCCGTCGGGATGCGTCAGTTCCAACGCGCCATAGACCTCGTCCGTCGAGATGTGGTAGAAGCGTTTGCCCTCGTATCTCTCCGGCTGCGTCTCCCAGTAGAGTTTGGCAGCCTGCAGCATACTGAGCGTGCCCATCACGTTCGTCTGCGCGAACGTGAACGGGTCTTTGATGCTGCGGTCCACGTGGCTCTCGGCGGCAAGGTGGATGACACCTTCCACATGTTCCTCTTCCATCAGGCGGTAGATGGTGGCGAAGTCGCACACGTCCGCTTTCACGAAACGGTAGTTGGGTCTGTCCTCTATGTCCTTCAGGTTGGCGAGATTGCCCGCATACGTCAGTTTATCGACATTGATAATCCTGTATTCGGGGTACTTGTTCACGAACAGGCGTACCACATGGCTGCCGATGAAGCCGGCACCGCCGGTGATAATAATGGCTTTCATAGGGCTTCAGAACTTGGTGTTGCGCATGTCGCCGCTGCGGAGAAACTCCTCGTGCATGGCCAGGGCCAGCGACAGGTTGTGAGGCGTGTGCGCCGTCTTGGCGGAGGCCAGGTAGGCGCGCATCATGTCCTTGTATTCGGGTGCTACGCAGTTGTCGATGATGGTGTGTGCGCGTTGTATCGGGCTCTTGCCGCGCAGGTCGGCTATGCCTTGTTCGGTGATCAGCACTTTCACGCTGTGTTCCGAGTGGTCTAAGTGGCTGACCATAGGCACGATGCTCGATATGGCACCGCCTTTGGCTGTCGAGGGGGTCGTGAAGATGGAGATATAGGCGTTGCGGGTGAAGTCGCCGCTGCCGCCGATGCCGTTCATCATCTTCGTGCCGCACACGTGCGTCGAGTTGATGTTGCCGAAGATGTCGGCTTCCAATGCCGTGTTGATGGTTATCAGGCCCAGGCGGCGCGCCACCTCGGGGTTGTTGCTGATTTCCTGCGGACGCAGCACGATGCGGCTCTTGAAGAAGTCGATATGGTCGATGATGTCCTGCAGCAGGTCAGCACCGATGGTCAGCGAGCAGCCGCTCGCGAACGTCACGCGCCCCTCTTTCATCAGACCGATGACCGAGTCCTGGATCACCTCCGTGTACATCGTGAAGGGGGGGATGTGCGGGTTCTCGCCCAGTGCTTTCAGCACCGCGTTGGCTATGTTGCCCACGCCCGACTGGATGGGCAGGAACTGCTTGGGTATGCGTCCGCCGCGCATCTCGTCCTCGAGGAACTGTGCCACGTTCGCGCCGATGGTCTCCGTCGTCTCGTCCGACGGCGTAAACTTGCCCACCTCGTTCGGGCGGTTGGTCTTCACCACGGCGACGATTTTCTTCGGGTCAACCCTCACGCAGTCCGTACCGATACGGTCGCCCACGTGATAGACGGGTATCTCGCGGCGCATCGGCGGGTCGGCGGGCTCATAGATGTCGTGCATGCCGCGCATCACGGCGGGCATCGCCTCGTTCAGTTCAACTATGATTTTGTCCGCCATACGGCAGATGGTCGGGATGATACCCACGCCTGCCGTAGGGACGATCTCGCCGCGCTCGTTCACCTCGCAGGCTTCCACGATGGCCACCGTCGGACGGGGCAGGAAGCCGTAGCGCAGATCCTGTGCCAGTTCCGAGAGGTGCATATCGAAGTAGTGGATATGTTGGGCGTTCAATTCCGTGCGCATGTCCTTGCTCGACTGGTAGGGCGAGCGGAAACTGATGGCTTGTGCGCGACTCAGTTCGCCATCGCAGCTGTCGCCAGTTGATGCGCCTGTATAAATGCCTATTTTGAACTCTTCACCGCGCTCATGCATCGCTTGAGCCATCTTGGCGATTGCGGTCGGCACCTCCTTCGGAGCACCAGCTGGAGTAAAACCACCCATACCTACTACATCGCCGTTTCGTACAAGTTGTGCAGCCTCCGCCGCACTAATAAATGGTAATGACATATTTCTTCTGTTTTTATGTATTTGTATATGATTGTCTGTTAGATTGTGTATGTCTCTGACAGGTACGCATCCTGTCCTCGGATGATGCAGCCATTGTTGCGGTCATATTGTCATGCGCCTATGCTGTGGTAGCCATAACGCATACCATATAACTTGTTCTTAATAACTGCCCGCAAAATTACTCTATCTTTTTAATATGCACAAATAAAATCTTTTTTTCTCCCTCTCCTTCCAATTTCCAATGCCGTCCGCAGTAGTCGGTCTTACTTTGCGTTTCATTCATGTTCATTTAAGATACCGTCTTGAACTCGGAACAAACTCCCTTTAGTTTATGTGATACGTTTTCACTGGCTAAACATAAAAAACTCGAAAAAAACTCGAAAAAAGGACGAAAACAAATACTTCGGATTTCCGGATCAGTAAAACACATGTCCGTAATCTTTGGCTAACGGATGAAAAATTATTATTACGAGCGGTAAAACGGGTGATGGGAAAAACAGAAAGTGAAAATGATTTGTGCAAATAAAAAAGAAGTTATAATTTTGCGCGTGAAAAGATTTGCGGTGTTTATGAATGTTATAACGGACTCCGCCGACAGACGCACCGTCAGCTTCTCCGAAGGACAGTTATCTGTAATATGAAAGAGTTTATAGGAATAATACCGGCACGTTGGGCAAGCAGCAGGTTCCCGGGCAAGCCGCTGGCAATGATAGGCGGCAAGGCAATGATAGAGCGCGTGTATGGACAAGCACATAAGGCATTGTCACACGTGGTAGTGGCAACCGATGACAAGCGCATACATGACTGTGTGAGCGGGTTCGGCGGCGTTGCCGTAATGACACGCAATGACCATAGGTGCGGGACTGAAAGGTGCATGGAGGCATACGGGAAGATGAAAAACGGCAGCGATTCACCTTGGTACAAGGAGCTGCAGGGACTGCGGGATGAGGATATTGTGATCGTGAACATACAAGGGGATGAGCCGTTCATACAACCGGAACAAGTGCGGTCGCTATGCGGGCTGTTTGAGAATAAAGAGACGGAGATAGGAACGTTGGTCAAGGCTTTTAAGGCAGAGGACGGATGGGAGAAACTGGTTAATCCGAATACACCGAAGGTGGTGTGGTCGGAGGTCACGGGTGAGGCGTTGTTGTTCTCTCGTTCGGTGATACCATATATGCGCGGAGTGGCACAGGAAGAATGGCTGCAGAAGGGCAGGTACTACGGGCATATAGGTATGTATGCGTATCGGGGTGACGTACTCCGACGGATAGTGGATATGAAACCTGTATCGGCTGAAACAGCGGAAAGTCTGGAGCAGTTGCGATGGCTTGAGAACGGAGTGAAGATACGCGTGGCTGTGAGCAATCAGCAGTCGATAGGGATAGACACACCTGAAGACTTGCGGAGAGCGGAGGAGTTTTTAGCAGAAACAACAAATAACAATATGATACTATGAAGAATCAGGTACCGACGCCTCATATAGGGGCTCAATATGGCGAGATTGCCAAGACTGTGATAATGGCAGGTGACCCGTTGCGTGCTAAGTTTATGGCAGAGCGTTTTTTGGAAGATGCGCATCAAATCAATAATGTACGCGGGATGTTAGGTTTCACGGGTACATACAAGGGCAAGCAGGTGAGCGTAATGGGACATGGTATGGGCATCCCGTCAATAGGCATATATTCATATGAGTTGTACAACTTCTATGACGTTGAGACTATAATCCGCGTGGGCAGTGCCGGCAGCATACATAAAGGTCTGAATATAGGCGACTTGGCGATAGCTATGGGAAGTTGCACCAATTCGGGCTACGCCATGCAATATGAGCTGCCCGGGACATACGCGCCTATTGCGGACTTTGACTTATGCAGGCGGGCGGCAGAGGCTTGCGAAAAGATGGGATATCACTATATGGTAGGCAACGTATTCTCGTCTGATACTTTTTATACGGAAAATGCACATAACGACAAGTGGATCAATATGGGTGTGCTGTGTGTGGAGATGGAAGCTCCTGCGTTATATATGAACGCGGCGAGAGCCGGCAAAAAAGCATTGGTAATCTGTACTATATCGGACAATATACTGACGGGGGAAGTGACAAGTGCAGAAGAGCGTCAGACATCGTTCACGCACATGATGGACGTGGCATTCTCGCTGATATAAATGCGTGGGTTGAGAGTCATAGTGGTGCTGGTATGTGCGCTGTTGATAGCATCGTGCAATACGGCTAAGTTTGTGCCAAAGGGACAATACTTGCTCAACAAGACACATATAGTGGTGAACGACACACATGACGTTCAGCCGAACGACCTGAAAGGTTACTTGAAGCAGACCAATAACACAGAGATATTGGGATTCTGGAAGTTGCAGCTTAACATCTACAACACGGCCCCAATCGATACAACGAAGAAAATCAGCCGTTGGTGGGCGCGGACGGCGAAAAAGATGGGCGAAGCACCGGAAGTCTATTCACCACAGTTGGCGGAGGCAAGCAGGTTGGAACTTATAAAAGCGATGCAGGGGAAGGGTTATTTCTTGTGCGAAGTTGATACGGATGTGGTATATAAGAAACGGAACCGCGTGGAGGTGACATACAGGATAGATGCCGGTCCGGCATACCATCTGAGGAATCACAGTTATGACCTTCCGGAATCAGAGGAGATGAGCGATATAGCAGGAGATGAGCGTAGGACGTTGCTTCACACGGGGGACAATTTTGATGTGACAGCGATGGATAACGAACGCGGCAGGATAGTGGGCGGGATGAGAAGAAAAGGTTACTACAACATGCATAAGGACGTATTGGGTTTCACGGCGGACAGTACGGTAGGCGGCAGGCAGGTGGATGTGGAGATGCATCTGGCTAAACAAGTGGAGGAGATGAGTGAGCGGAACAAGAAAAGGCTGTTTACACAATATACTGTCAGACACGTGTGTTTCCATACAGACTATGACCCTGAATTTGCTCCAGATTCGACATTGCTTAACAGGACAGAGGGGAGCGGATATGAATATACGTGGGTTGGCAAGCCTTTGATGCGGCCGGGTGCGCTGAGATATAACTGCAAGATACGGCCGGGGGAGTTGTACAACGAGAGGCACGTGGAGCAGACATACGAGATGATGAACCAGTTGGGTATAGCGAGGTATGTGGATATATCTTTTGATGAGGTTGGGGCGGACTCGCTGGACTGCCATATAGTGATGTCTCGCGGCAAACTGAACTCAGTGTCAGCCGAGATGGAGGGTACATACTCAAACGGAGACTGGGGTATAGCCGCAGGTGTCGGTTATATCAACAGGAACTTGTTCAGAGGCGCGGAAGAGTTGCAGTTGGGCGTGAACGGAAGTTACGAATGGCGCGCGAACGGCGGAAGGGCGATAGAGGCGAAGGCAAATGCGTCGTTGGGATTCTCCAATAGGCTGAAGATAGCGACAAGCTATCAGTATCAAACCCGTCCGGACGAGTTTACACGGACGATAGTGAACGGTTCGCTGGGCTACAGGCTGCCACAAAGAACGCAAGGTTGGAATCATTCGTTTAACTTCTTGGATATAAGTTATGTATATCTACCATGGGTGAGTGAGGAGTTTCAAAAAAGGTTTATCAACAATCAGAATCCGCTCAAATACTCATATCAGGACCACTTTATAGAGGCTATTAACTACAGTTGCAGGTATTCTGGATATAACAGGCTGAGACCGGACCGTTCGTACTCTGCTTTCTATGGTTTTGCGGAAGCGGCAGGCAATGTGCTTCACGGAGCAAGTCTGCTGCTTATGCCAAAGCCTGAAGACGGGGTATATAAGATTGGCAATGTGGCGTTTGCACAATATGTGAAGTTGGATTTGAACTACACATACAACCAGATAATAGACAGCAAGAACAAGATAGTCTATCATGCTGCAGCGGGCGTAGCATACCCATACGGCAACTCGCAAGCCATACCATACGAGAAAAGGTATTTTGGCGGTGGAAGTAACCATGTACGCGGGTGGTTGGCAAGGACATTGGGACCGGGGGCTTATCACGGTGACGGAAGCAGGATAGACTATGACAATCAGGCAGGAGACATACATTTGGACTTGAGTATGGAATACAGGTTTAACGTATGGAACTTCATAGAAATGGCTGCATTTACCGATGCCGGAAATATATGGACCATACGTGAATATGATAGCCAGCCCCATGGTGCGTTCAAGTGGAATGAGTTTTACAAGCAGATTGCGTGGAGTTGGGGTTTGGGGGTCAGGTTTGACTTGAGTTTTCTGCTGTTCCGCGTGGATGTAGGATTTAAGATATATGATCCGACGTTGATATATGTGGATGGTACACAATGGCGTTGGGCGGATGCGTTGGATTTGGACGACGATATAACGGTACATTTTGCGATAGGTTATCCATTTTAGTTGATGTTGCGACGGTATTACATAGCGGATATGATTGAGGCAGGTTGCGATGAGGCTGGCAGGGGACCGTTGGCAGGGAGTGTGTTTGCGGCGGCAGTGGTGTTACCTGCGGATGGGGAGTTGGACAAGGACTGGGAGCGGCTGAACGACTCGAAGCAACTGACCGAAAGGGAACGATATGAGCTGCGCCCGCTGATAGAAAAAGAAGCGATGACGTGGGCTGTAGGTGAGGTGACGGCGGCAGAGATAGACAAGGTTAACATACTGCAAGCAGCGTTATTGGCTATGAGGCGTGCATTGGACGACCTGAAAGTCAGACCTGAGCATATAATAGTGGATGGGAACAAATGGAAACCATACGGTTTTCCGGCTATACCGGCAGATACGGTGGTGAAAGGTGACGGAAAGTACTTGTCAATAGCCGCAGCATCGATATTGGCGAAAACTTACAGGGATGACTATATGAACCGTCTGCACGAGGAGTATCCGCAGTATGGATGGGATAAGAACAAAGGTTACCCGACACAGGCACATTATGCGGCAATAAGAGAGTATGGCATAACTCCATATCACAGGCGGTCATTCAAATTAGACAAATAACTATAAATAAAACAACTATGAATAATCAGGAACAACCTAAGAAGAAAATGAACGGATGCTTGAAGGCAATCCTTATTTGCGTGGGTATTTACATTTTATTCTCGGTGTTATCGGGTATTTTGCTTGGCATATTGATGTCATCGGGGGCAACACTTGAAGACAACACGGTTTATGTGCTTAATATGAAAGGAGTGCTGATGGAGCAAGGTCCGGAAGATAATCCGTTTGCATCTCTGGCAGGTGAGATGCCCGGTTACAATGCGCAAGAGACAGTTGGTTTGGACGACCTCTTGCATAATATACGTATGGCAAAGGAGAACGATAAGATTAAAGGTATCTTATTGAAAAACGGCGAGATGCAGATGGGTTTTGCATCAGCCAAGGCTTTGCGTGACGCGCTGACAGACTACAAAGAATCCGGCAAGTTTCTGCTTGCTTACTCATCGGGTTACACTGCCACTAACTATTACGTGGCAAGCGTGGCGGACAGCCTGTATCTTAATCCCACAGGTATGGTTGATTGGAACGGATTGAGTGCCAACAAGATGTACTTTAAACGGCTGTTAGACAAGATAGGAGTAGAGATGCAGGTACTGAAGGTCGGTACATTCAAGTCGGCCGTGGAACCGTATATACTGACAGGGATGTCGGATGCCGACAAAAAACAGACAATGCAGTATGTGGAGGGATTATGGGACGAATTGGTTCAGGGAGTGGCGGAGAGCAGAAACATATCAACAGAGAAGCTGAACGAATATGCTGATATGTATATGGGGCTGAAACCAGCAGAGACATACGTGGAAAACGGGATGATTGACAGGCTGTTGTACAAAGAGGATGTTGATTCGATACTGATGAAATTGACGGGCGATAATGATTATAACACTATTTCGACATCAGCACTCGCCACTATTCCTGAAAAGACCAATACAAAGGAAAATAAGATAGTTGTGCTTTATGCAGAGGGAGAGATTACCGATGACAATGGTGACGGCATAGTAGGTACAAAGATGTTGAAAGAGATAACTAAGATACGCAAGCGGGATGATGTGAAGGCTGTGGTGCTGCGTGTTAACAGTCCGGGAGGCAGTGCCGATGCAAGCGAACAGATATGGCATGGGGTACAGACGTTGAGAAAGAAAGGTCTGCCTGTGGTAGTGTCGATGGGAGACTATGCGGCAAGCGGCGGTTACTATATTTCTTGCGGCTCTGACTATATTTTTGCGGAACCTGGCACGCTGACCGGTTCGATAGGAATCTTCGGGCTTGTACCCAACTTGAACGGAATACGCAATACAGTAGGTTTGGACATAGACGGTATAAAGACGAACAAGTACTCGGACTTGGCGGCTAATGCCTTTTACAAGGGTATGAATGAGCAAGAGCGTGCGATGATGCAACAGATGGTGGAACGTGGTTATGACCTGTTTACACGGCGGTGCGCAGAAGGCCGCCATACGACACAAGACAAGATAAAAGCAATAGGCGAGGGACGTGTATGGCTTGGCAAGGATG
>Ga0310696_10010479_pt1 | contig 10653 bp, 9 predicted proteins | sample AusTroGonzalo_MG_4_FD_203885 | JGI IMG/M metagenome (GOLD analysis project Ga0310696, IMG submission 203885) | Bovine rumen microbial communities from tropical cattle in Woodstock, Queensland, Australia - Gonzalo_02 (v2) (version 2) | ecosystem: Host-associated > Mammals > Digestive system >... | reverse complement strand
CGTCGCCCTCCAACTATCGCAAGTACGAGCGTGACGCAGGCATGGTGATGAGCGACAACATCTGTTTCCCCGCCAAGTTGATGCACAGCCATATCCGCGACCTCGTGGAGCGCGGCGTGAAGAAGATCTTCCTGCCCTTTGTCATCTACGAGCGTCCCAATGGTGGTCAAAACAGTTTCAACTGCCCCATCGTCAGCGGTTACAGCGAGGTGGTCAAGTCGGTGCAGGGTTCCATGGCCGAATACATCTCTCCGACCATCTCGTTCAAGGACGAGAAGTTGCTGCGCAAGCAATGCCGCGAACTGCTGAAGAGCCTCGGTGTGAAGAGCCGCAAGACGATCAACCAGGCCATCGACCAGGCCATTTATGCGCAGAACATATTCGAGCAAAGGTTGACTTATTTCTGCGAGGATGTGCTTCGTGAAGCGCGCTACAACCATCGTCTCGTCATCATGCTCGTGGGCCGTCCTTATCATAGCGACCCGCTCATCCAGCACCAGGTGGCCGACCTGATTTCGGGCATGGGCATCGACGTCATCACCGACGATTATGTGCGCGACAAGGACATCGACCTCCACGACGTGCACCATGTGGCACAGTGGGCCTATCCCACGCGTATCCTGAAGGCCGCGAAGTGGTGTGCCGAGCAAGGCAACGATGTGCATCTGGTGCAGTTCACGTCGTTTGGCTGTGGTCCCGATGCCTTCCTCGTCGATGAGGTTCGTGACCTGATGGTTCGTCATCACAAGAGTTTGACGCTCCTCAAGCTGGACGATATCAACAACGTCGGTTCGATGAAACTCCGTATCCGTTCGCTTGTCGAATCGCTGAAGCTGGCTTCGGGTCTTGTCGAAAGACGAAAGGCCGAGAAGTTCGTCACCACACCCATCTTCGACGAGACGATGCGCGGTCGCAAGATCCTGGCGCCTTACTTCACCCAGTTCATCTCGCCGCTCCTCCCGTCCATCGTGAAGCTCGTGGGCTTGGATCTGGAGTGCCTGCCTTTGAGCGACAAGATTTCGGGCGATATGGGTTTGCGTTATGCCAACAACGAGGTCTGCTATCCCGCTACTCTCGTCGTGGGCGACTTCGTAAAGGCGTTCCGCGAAGGTCGCTACGATCCCGACAAGACGGCTGTAGTCATGTCGCAGACGGGTGGCCAATGTCGTGCCTCCAACTATATCTCGCTCATCAAGAAGGCGCTCGTCGATTCCGGATTCCCGCAGGTTCCTGTCATCAGTCTGACCTTTGGCGAAGACATGGGCAATGTACAGCCGGGCTTCGATGTGCCGTGGCGCAAGGTCATCGTCATTGCGTTCTATGCCGTCCTCTACAGCGACTTCATCGCCAAGCTCTATTATCCCACTGCCGTGCGCGAACGTGAACCCGGCATTGCCCTGCGGCTCAAGGAGAAGTACCTGCAGCTGGGATGCGAGGCCATCGAGCGTCGCAGTTCAAAGCAGTTGACGCACCTTGCCGAACAGGCGGCTGCCGAGTTCGATGCCGCATGCATCGATCGAGAGACGGCCAAAGTCGGTGTCGTGGGGGAGATCTTCCTCAAGTTCCATCCCTTCGCCCAACTGCATGTCGTCGATTGGCTGATGGAGCGAGGCATCGAGGTGGCTCCTCCCGTCCTGCTCGACTTTTTTGCACAAAGTTTCGTCAATCGCAAGGTGAACCTGGCCACCAAGGTGGAGCGTTCCAACGTGCCCGACTTCATTGTCGATACGGTTTATCTACTCATTCGTCGTCAGTTGGGCAAATACAACCGCATCGGTCGTCGTTTCCGCTACTACCTGCCGTTCCACGACATCATGGAGGAAGCCCGTGTCAGCCAGGAGATTGTCACCCTCTCGGCCCAGTTCGGCGAAGGTTGGCTCCTGCCTGCCGAGGTGGCCGAATATGCACGCCAAGGCATCAACCACGTCGTTTCGCTCCAGCCCTTCGGTTGCATCGCCAACCACATCGTGGCCCGTGGCGTGGAACGTCGCATCAAGCAGGTCTATCCCGACATGAACCTCCTGTCGCTCGACTTCGACTCCGGTGTTTCCGAGGTGAACATCACCAACCGTCTGCTCCTCTTCATCGATAATCTCAAGAAATGATATGAAATCTTCGCTCCTTGCCCTCGTTTCGATGTTGCTCTCTGTCGTGACCCTTTCGGCTCAAATTGCGCCCATCGAAAGGTTTCTTTATGCGGGTCCTGTAGTGTTGCAGGCTCCCGTCATGCTCGACACCATCGATGCCCAGATGAAGGGCTTCGACCCCAAGTCGCTGCTCGAAACCCACCTGTCGCCCGATGCCGTGAAGAATGGTACGCCTTGGCGAGGGAAGGAGCTTCCCGGTGTTCCCGAGGGTGCCGACTATGCCCTTCATCAGCTGGGCTTCACGCTCACGCCCTCCTCTTTTGTCAAGGGAACGCTCAAGTTCGAAAAGGCTCCCGCCAACTATCAGCTTTTTCTCGATGGACAGAAGGCTGCTGCCGGTGAACTGTCGCTCGAACCTGGTGATCACGATTTTGTCATCAAATACCTCAGCGATGCACATGCCGAGCACCCCGACAGCCTGAAGCTGACCTTCGAGTCCTCCTCGCAGGTCCTTATCGGCTTGCCCGACAACTCCAGTCGTCTCTATACCATTACGCGAATGATGGAGTCCCGTCTGTGCTATGGCCTTTCCCTTTCGCCCAAAGGCGACTATCTGCTCATCACCGAAGGCCAGCGTGCACCGAAGCAGAATCGTCGTTGGTATTACCTCCAGAACCTGCTTACGGGCCAACGCATCCAGCTCGGCCAGGATGTGACTTGGATGCCGCGCTCCAACCGCTACTATTACACGCGTACCGGCAACAAGGGTCGCGAGCTTGTTGTCGTTGACCCTGCCTCTGGAGTTGAGGAGGTCCTTTGCAGCCATCTCCCCGAAGGCAACTTCAGCTTTGCCCCCAACGAGCAGTTCCTCGTCTTCTATGTCAGCAAGGAGGGACCGAAGGAGGTCAACAAGGACGTCTATGAGGTACTCAATCCTGAGGATCGTCAGCCCCGTTGGCGCGACCGCTATGCGATGGGCATCTACGACATCCGGTCGGGTGTGCTCCGTCCGCTCACCTTCGGCTACAACAGTTGCTATGTCACCGACATCAGCCAGGATGGCCGCTATGCCCTGCTCAGCAAGAGCGAGCACATGTTCCGTCCGCTTGGCGAAGAGACTGCCGTCGAGCGTCCCGTGCGTCCCCATGAGTACAGCTCCCTTTATCGTCTTGACCTCGAAACCTTGGCTGTCGACACGCTCATCAATAAGGACGGCTTCGTCTATGGTGGCACGTTCTCTCCCGATGGTCGTCAGGTCCTCGTCCAGGGTTCGCCCGAGGCTTTCGGTCGCAAGGGCTGCACCTTGCCCGACGATGTCATCCCCTCGATGTACGACTACCAGGCCTATATCATCGATGTCGATGACCATGAGGTACACACCCCGACCCGCAATTTCGACCCAAGTATTTCGGGCATGGAGTGGAGCCTCTACGATGGTCAGATCTATCTCACTTGCGAAAACCGTGACTCTGTGAGCCTCTATTGCCTTGATCCCGCGACGGGCGACATCCGCATGATGCCCCTCCCCGAAGAGTATGTCAAAGGTGTCACCTTTGCTTCACAGGCTCCAGTGATGGCATGGTATGGACAATCGGCCATGAACAGCGACCGACTCTATACGCTCGACCTGTCGCACATCAGGCTCAACAGGAAGACGGGTCAGCTCTCTTGCCCTACCAAATGCTTTGAGGACCTTTCGGCCGAGACGCTCCGCGATGTGCAGGTTGCCGAGTGCCACCCCTGGCATTTCACCAACAGCAATGGCGATGACGTGCTTTGCCGTTATTATCTGCCCGTCGGCTTCGAAGACGACGCTCCCGATGCCGTGGCACGTTACCCGATGATCACCTATTATTACGGAGGTTGCAGTCCCGTGGCACGTTCCTTCGAGTCGAGCTATCCTTGGCAATGCTGGGCAGCGCAGGGCTATGTCGTCCTTGTTGTCCAACCCAGTGGTGCAGCCGGCTTCGGACAGGAATGGGCTTCGCGTCATGTCAACACGGCAGGCGTCGATCCGGCTCGTGACATCACCGAGGCGGTTCGCGAGTTCTGTCGCACGCACGCGTATATAAATAAGGAGAAGGTCGGCTGCTGCGGTGCTTCGTACGGAGGCTTCATGACGCAGTATCTGCAGACCTTGCCCGACTGCCCCTTCGCCTGTGCCATCAGCCATGCGGGTATCTCCGACCACACCACCTACTGGGGCTATGGCTATTGGGGCTACAGCTACAGCGAGGTGTCGATGGCAAACAGCTATCCCTGGAGCGAGACCGACCTCTATGTCAAGAATTCGCCCATCTACAACGTCGATAAGATTCATACGCCCATCCTCTTCCTCCATGGCACCAAGGACGTCAATGTGCCTATCAACAACTCCATCCAGATGTTCACGGCGCTGAAGCTCCTCGGTCGCGAGACGGCCCTCGTCTGTGTCGAAGGCGAAGATCATGGCGTGGTCGATTACGACAAGCGCATCGCTTGGCTCAAGACCTCCCTCGCATGGTTCCAGAAGTATCTCAAGGACGACTCTTCCTGGTGGGATGCCATGTATCCCAAGAAAGCGTTATAATAAAAACATACCCATAGTTGTTACAGAAAACCCCTTGAATCGTTTGTTTTTGTTCAAAACACTTGCATATCTCACAAATAATCTATTACTTTGCGGTGGTTTTTTTAATTTTTGTCAACTATGCGTAAACTTCATCTCTTCAGCTGCCTGCTGTGCAGCATCCTCGTGCTTGGTTTAGTTTCCTGCAAGAAGCAGCCCGAACCACAGAAGCTCCTCTTCCTCGCCATTGGTCAGTCCAACATGGTAGGTATTGGTGACATCTCTTCCCCCGAAGACACCGTCGTTTCTCCACGTTTCCTGAATCTCGCCTCCACCAACAATCCCGACCGCAAGGTAGGAGAGTGGCGTGTGGCCAAGCCCGGCAACTGCCGTGTGACCTACGATCGCCCCAACTTCCTGTCGCCCACCGATTACTTCGGACGCACCGTCCTTGAGCATCTTGCTCCTATCGACTCGGTAGCTATCATTCAGGTGGCTGTCGATGGTTGCCCCATGCGCCTCTTCGACAAGGACCTTTACAAGGGCTTCGTCGATAGCTGTCAGATGGAATGGATGAAGAACGAGATTGCCTCCTACGACGGCAATCCTTACGGCCGTCTCATCACTTTGGCCAAGCAAGCCCAGGCACAGGGATGGACCATCCGTGGCCTGCTCATCCATCAGGGCGAGACCGATGCCTATGGTCCCCATTGGCCCAACCAGGTGAATAAGGTTTATCAGAACATTCTCACCGACCTCGGCCTCAATGCTGCCGATGTGCCTGTTTTGTGTGGCGAAGCTGTTGGTATAGACCAGAATGGTGTTTGTGCCCATGCCAATCCCACCATCGACCGCATCCACGAATATATCCCGAATGCTTACACCATCTCCTCATACGGCTGCAAGGTGAGCCGCGACAACCTCCACTTCGCTGGCGTGGGCTACCGTCGTCTTGGTACACGCTATGCCATCAAGTGGCTCCAGCTCAATGGTTACGACGTTCCCGATGATGAGGATTCGAAGCTTCAGAGCGAGATGGGCAACCCCGAAGACGCCTTCCGTGTCGATGCCTTCATCCGTGAGGACGGCAAGCTCCATATCGCTTCGCTTGAGCCTCTGTCCTCCATTGATATCGTCAGCTACTCAGGCGCCACTTTGGGCACCGTAAAGGTGGCCAATAACTGGAAGTTCACCGACATCGACATCACTCCCTACGCCGGTGAAGACCGTCTCGTCCTCAACATCCATGCCGCCAATGGCGCTGTGGTCAACAAGCAGGTCAACCGATAGACATCCCCATGCCCGAACCCATCCTCAACGACCATAATAAGCAGGAGTACGAGCCCGCGCACACTGCCGAGCACATCCTCAATCAGACCATGGTGCGCATGTTCGGCTGCGAACGTTCGCGCAACACCCACGTGGAACGCAAGAAGAGCAAGCTCAACTACGACCTTCCCGTCTGTCCTACTGCCGAGCAGATTGCCGAGGTGGAGCGTCGTGTCAACGAGGTCATCGAGGCCGACATGCCCGTGACGATGGAGTATGTGACGCGCGACCGGATCCCGCCAGAAGTCTCCCTTGCCAAGTTGCCCGACGATGCCTCCGAGACGCTGCGCCTCGTCCGTGTCGGCGACTACGACATCTGCGCCTGTCTGGGTTCCCACGTCGAGCACACCCGCGAATGCGGACATTTCCGCATCTCCTCCACCTCCTGGACTCCCCTTGTGCCTCAAACCCCTCAAACCCCTGCCACCGGCTCGTTCCGCATCGTCTTTCGGCTCGATGGTCCGAGCGAAAAGTATTAGGCACAAAATAAGCCCCTCCTGATTCCAGGAGGGGCATTTTAGTTCTCCCCCTGAGCAGGGGGATTAAAGGGGGTCTTTAGTAGGTAATCAGCGGGATAAGCTCCTTGGCCTGTGCAATCATGTCCTCAAGCTCCTTCAGCGAAGGAACGCGGTTGCAGAGGTTCTTCTCCTCGTTGGTGGCAACGAGTTTTGGATGGAGGTTGGCGGGAACGCGATGACGGAACTCCTTCACGGTGTCAACGCCAGCAGCTTCGAGCAGCTCAGAGAACTGTCCGGCGATGCCCTTGATGCGCATCAGGTCGGCGTGGTTGGTCCACTTCAGGATGAGTTTGCGGCTGATGCCGGTCTCCTCAGCTACACGTACGCGGCCGGCAGCCTTGGCGCAATTCTCCAAAAGGTCGTCAGTGGTATTGATACCAACAGCAGCAAGCTTCTCGGCGTAAACCTCGCCGATGCCTTCGATTTGTTCAATCTTGTAAGCCATGTTTGAATGTGTTTAAAAGGTTATTAATTATTATTGTTGGGTAATGATGTTTCTCACTTTCGTTTGACGCTGCAAATGTAACAATTCTAATTCAATAAAACAACTTTTTGGAGAAAAAATTAAGTGCAAATGCCATTTTTTAGCCTAAATACGCATTTTTGACCCAAAAAATACAAAATTCATTTCAATTTATTTTGTCGAATGGAGAAAAATGTCTATCTTTGCGCGCTGATTCCGATGTAGGCACGATAAGTAATGACCGTCAAGGCAAGGTGGCAGTGATGCCAGCCCTCCACGATGAGCGCCATTCGCCTTGCGGAGAAATATTTAAAAAATATTTTTGGTACAATGTACGCTATTGTAGAAATTCAAGGCCAGCAGTTCAACGTAGAGCCCGATCAGAAGATCTGTGTGTTGAACATTGCAGGTGCTAAGGTTGGCGATGAGGTAGTCTGTGACAAGGTGCTCCTCGTTAACAATGACGGTGTAATCACCGTAGGCACTCCAACTGTTGAGGGTGCAAAGGTTGTCTTCGAAGTCTCTCAAGTAGAACTTCGCGGTAAGAAGATCAAGGTGTTCCACAAGATCCGTCGCAAGGGCTTTGACAAGCTCGTCGGTTCGCGTCAGCACTTTACCGAAGTGTTAGTTAAGTCTATTGTTGCATAAGCGAATCCGCTATTAAAAAGAAAGGAAACAAGCACTATGGCACACAAAAAAGGTGTAGGTAGTTCGAAGAACGGCCGCGAGTCACATAGCAAGCGACTCGGTGTGAAGAAGTTTGGTGGCGAAATCGTGAAGGCTGGCAACATCCTCGTTCGTCAGCGTGGCACCAAGCACAACCCAGGCCTCAATGTAGGCATTGGCAAGGACGATACCCTCTATGCTCTCGTCGATGGCAAGGTAGTATTTGCTAAGAAGCGCGAGAACAAGAGCTACGTCTCCGTTGAGCCATTGGCTTAAGCCCTTGGCCAACAGCTTAAAAGAATTACAGGGCATTTGACAACCCCACGGTTGCCATGTGCTCTGTTCTGTTTTTCTAGACAGCCCTTTATTAGGTTTTTTACTTCCTAAATAAAATTCGTGATCATTCGTGGTAATTCGTGTAAAAAAATAGTTTTCCCTCATGTTAACGCTGAAACTCATCACCGAGCAGTACGACCGCGTCATTGCCGGATTGAATAAGAAGCATTTCGAAGGCGCCAAGGAAGCCATCGATGCCGTCATTGCCAAGGACCAGGAGCGTCGCGCCACGCAGAAGACCCTCGACGACAACCTCGCCGAAGCCAACCGTCTCTCCAAGAGCATCGGTATGCTCATGAAGAACGGACAGCGCGCCGAAGCCGATGCTGCCAAGGCGCGTGTCGCCGAACTCAAGACCATCAACAAGGAGCTCGACGACAAGAAGGCCGCCTGTGAGGCCGAGATGGTCGATATGCTTTGCCAGATACCCAACATCCCTTACGACGAAGTGCCCGAAGGCACTTGCGCCGAGGACAACTGGGTGGTGAAGTCCAACCTCAAGGAGTGCGTGCTCGGTCAGGATACCGTCGGCAACTGGGACTGCAATCCCGAAGTGCCCACAGCCAAGGTGCCCCACTGGGAGCTCGCCAAGAGTCTTAACCTCATCGACTTCGACCTCGGTGTGAAGATCACCGGTGCAGGCTTCCCCGTCTATCGCGGTCTCGGCGCCCGTTTGCAGCGCGCCCTCATCAACTTCTTCCTCGTCGAAGCCGCCAAGGCCGGTTATGAGGAGATCATGCCGCCCACCGTTGTCAACAAGGAGTCCGGCTACGGCACAGGTCAGCTGCCCGACAAGGAGGGACAGATGTACCACTGCGAGATCGACGACTTCTATCTCATCCCCACCGCCGAGGTGCCTGTCACCAACATCTACCGCGATGTCATCATCGACGAGAAGGACCTCCCCATCAAGAACTGCGCCTACACCCAGTGCTTCCGTCGCGAAGCCGGTTCCTACGGCAAGGATGTGCGTGGTCTGAACCGTCTGCATGAGTTCTCGAAGATCGAGATTGTGCGCATCGACACCCCCGAGCACTCTGCAGAGTCGCATCGCGAGATGCTCGAGCACGTTGAAGGTCTGCTCAAGAAGCTCGAACTGCCCTACCGCATCCTGCGTCTCTGTGGCGGTGACCAGAGCTTCACCAGCGCCATCTGCTACGACTTCGAGGTATATTCCGAGGCTCAGAAGCGTTGGCTCGAAGTGTCGTCAGTCTCCAACTTCGACACCTACCAGGCCAATCGTCTCAAGTGCCGCTATCGTCGCGCCGACAACAAGAAGGTTGAGCTCTGCCACACCCTCAACGGTTCAGCGCTCGCCCTCCCGCGCATCGTAGCCGCCATCATCGAGAACTATCAGCAGCCCGACGGCTCAATAAAAGTTCCCGAAGTCCTTAAACCTTGGATGGGCGTAGATGTCATAAAATAGAACGAAATGACATCTACCCCATCCCAAGCACATCTCGATGTGCCGCCCTTAGGCGTAAATATTGAATGTGTAGATGTCATAAGGTAAAGTCCTCCGAGTAATCCGAGTAATCCGATTACTCCGAATATTCCGATCCCTCCGATAATTCCAAAATCATCATCACAATAACCCTTAAAAAACAAACAACTATGAAGAATTTAGCAAAGTACGTGCTCCTCGCTGCCATCGTCGCAGCTCCAGCATTCTCATTCGCTCAGTCAAAGAGCAACGAGCAGCTCAGCGCTCAGTACAAGTTAGAGATCGATGCCCTCCAGGCAGAGCTCAAGGCCAACAAGAAGCATCAGAAGGCCAACCCAACCGATGTAACCCTCAAGACGGTTGAGCAGGAGAAGAAAGCTCAGCTCGCTACCCTCAAGGAGAAGAAAAAGGCTGTAGATAAGTCCCTCAGCGCCGACAAGAAGAACATAAAGGCACAGAAGGCTTCGCAGAAGGCTCAGGAGGATGCCGAGAAGGCTATCGCAAAGGCAAAGTCCGCCAACGAGGCTGCCAAGAAGGCTGTAGGCGATGCTAACCCCGACAACAAGTCTTGGGATCAGCTCAGCGAACAGTACAAGCATGAGGTTGCTGCCCTCGAAGCAGAGCTCAAGGCCAACAAGAGCCGTCAGAAGGCCAACCCATCCGACGCCAACCTCAAGGCCGAAGAGCAGGCCAAGAAAGCCGAGCTTGCTACCCTCAAGGAGCGCAAGAAGGCTGTAGATGCTGCCATTTCTGCCGAGAAGGCCAGTCAGAGTGCTCAGAAGAAGGCCGACAACCGACAGGAGGATGCCGAGGACGCTCTCGAGAAGGCTAAGTCTCAGGCCAAGGCTGCCGATCGCGCCGTAGGTCGTTGATCTGTCACGTCACCATTTTATTCCTTATACAAATCGCCGCTGCAACACCCCGTTGCAGCGGTTTTTTCGTCCTTTTCTTCAACACGAATTATCATAAATGACCATGAATTTTCATTTGGTCAATATAACCTTAATCAAACAAATTCATGATAATTACATGGTAATTCGTGTTTTAAAATACAATAAATCCATTATTCGTCTTTTCTTCAACACGAATTATCATAAATGACCATGAATTTTCATTTGGTCAATACAACCTTAATCAAACAAATTCATGATAATTACATGGTAATTCGTGTTTTAAAATACAATAAATCCATTATTCGTCTTTTTTTCAACACGAATTATCATAAATGACCATGATTTTTCATTTGGTCAATATAACCTTAT